>Ga0302250_1001187_pt1 | contig 20629 bp, 13 predicted proteins | sample AAG_RA_Asp_MG_FD_193536 | JGI IMG/M metagenome (GOLD analysis project Ga0302250, IMG submission 193536) | Enriched activated sludge microbial communities from anaerobic digester in WTTP, New Holstein, Wisconsin, United States - AAG_RA_Asp | ecosystem: Engineered > Bioreactor > Anaerobic >... | reverse complement strand
GATTTGATGAAATCACCAAAGAGATCTTTCTGGCTGAATTCTTTCCGGGTCATTCGGTGGAAAAGGTTCGAGCCAACTGTTCGTTTGATCTGAAGGTGGCGTCGGATGTCCGAGAGACCGAACCGCCAACAGAAGAAGACATAGCCCTCTTGCGAAACATTGATCCAACAGGGTTCTATCTGCGCTAGGCCGAAGAGGTCCGATCACGTTTGAGGTGTTTCCAGGAACAAGGCATCACAACCGTCCCTCTCCCTCCCTTCAAGGCTGGTTACCGCTTCACCGAAGAATTCCCCCAGCCGAAAAATCCTGGTTTAGTTTCGGCTCATTTCTGCCGAAGATCTTATGGGCGGAACAAAGATCGCAACTTGCCCCGGAGATGGATGGCGGGACCACTCGAAGCTAAGGAACCGTCCAAAGACAAGTGTTATGTTTGACACGACCGTAGGGTGGGCTGTGCCCACCGCTTCGCCTTAAGAAGACCCAGGAGATATGGCAACAATCCCAGGACCCTTCCAGCACCCTTCACGCAAGAGATTGAAGGTCGTCGCCTGCCTGACAGTTCTGGTGGCGGTCCTCTTCTTGTGTTCGCTCGCTTGGACCTTGGTTGCTGCCCAAACGGACACCGTTTCGGCGGCCTTGCATTTTCTCCCGGCCTTGATCCTTTCCTCCCTCGCAGTGGTTGGGATCGGGACCGTGGTGTGGCGTGGCTATGCCCGCAATCTCGCGTTGCGTATCAGTCTGGAACAGGAGGAACGAAGCCGACGGGAGGTGGAAGAAAAGAACGCTCAGCTCTCCACCGAAATCATCGAGCGTAAGCGGGCTGAGATGGCGGTGCGGGAGAGTGAAGAGCGGTATCGGAGGTTCTTTGATGAGGACCCTTCCGGCTTTTTTCTCACCACCGGCGAAGGTCAGATTCTTGCCTGTAATCGGGCTCTTGCCCGCATTCTGGGGTTTTCCTCGGTTGCTGCCGCCCTGAATCAGAATCTGTTCTCGTTTTACGGTGTGCCGGAGGAGCGCGAGGTGTTTCTGAGTCTCCTCAGGGAGCGCAAAGTGCTCACCCACCATGCGGCAGAGTTCCGACGACTCGATGGGCAGACCGTCAGCACCATTGAGAATGCGATGGGGAGTTTCGATGAGAACGGCAATCTGAGTGAAATCCGGGGATTCGTTATTGACAACACGGAGCAGAAGAGGCTGGAGGAACAGCTCCGCCAATCCCAGAAGATGGAAGCGATCGGCACGCTTGCAGGGGGTATCGCTCATGATTTCAATAACATCCTCACGGCTATCCTGGGGAATGCGGAGATGGGGCTGGTGCGAGTTCCTGAGGGAAACGACGTGAGACACCATTTTGCCGAGATCCTTAAGGCCACCAAACGAGCCAGAGACCTGGTCAAGCAGATCCTCACCTTCAGTCGCCAGGAACAGCAGCAACCAAGACCTCTGCATCTTGGCACCATCATCAAGGAAGTGCTCAAACTCCTCCGTGCAACCCTCCCATCGACCATCGAGATTCGCAGTAACCTTTTGTCGCCTGCGGGTGTCGTTCTTGCCGACCCGATCCAGATCCATCAACTGGTGATGAACCTTTGCACCAATGCCGCCCATGCCATGCAGCAAGGGGGGGGAACCATGGAGGTGAGCCTCAGCCAGGTCACGGTCGAGGATGGGCGTGGCTTCCCGGAACTGACCCTGAAGCCGGGGGAATATGTCGAGCTGAGCGTGAGCGATACCGGTGCCGGGATTGACCCTGCCATCATGGCCCGCATTTTTGACCCGTTCTTCACTACCAAACCCATCGGCGAAGGCAGCGGCATGGGGCTGGCCGTGGTTCATGGGATTGTGCAAAGCCTGAAGGGGGGGCTGAGGGTCGAGAGCGGGCTGGGGAAAGGCAGTACGTTCCACATTCTCCTGCCAATGGCCGCCGAGGCTGCCCGGCAGGAGGTGGAGATGGCTCCACCTGCGGCCGTAGAAGACAAACACGGGCGAATCCTCCTGGTGGATGACGAAGACATCCTGCTCAAGATCGGCCAGCAGATGCTCGAACATCTCGGTTACCGGGTCACCAGCGTGAGCAGCAGCCTCGACGCAATCGAGTGTTTTCAGAGGCAGCCGCAGGCCTTCGATCTGGTGATCACCGATCAGACGATGCCCAAGATGACCGGTGCCGATCTGGCGGTTGCACTGCTGGAGATTCGTCAGGATATCCCCATTATCCTCTGTTCCGGCTACGCTGTTCCCATCGACGAAGAACGGTTGAAGGAACTCGGGATCAGGGAATTAGTGCAGAAACCGTTTGTTTTCAGCGAGCTGGCAGAAATTGCCAGAAGGGTGCTGGCACCCCCGGATCAGCCTTCTCCCTGAGTTACGTTTATGCGATGCGCCCGGGCCGTCTGCAGTTGCCCATGGCCTTTGGCTACAGGGTCCGATGCAGGTCGGCCAGTTCATAAAAGAGGGCCGCAATCGAGCGGATACCCCGGTGGAAATCGTCCAGGGCAAAGCGTTCGTTGGGGGAATGGGCGGCATCTTCGGGGCTTCCCCAGCCCAGGAGGAGAATCCTTTCCAGGCCCAGGGACTCTTTCAGGAGATTGACGATGGGTATGGAATATCCTTCCCGAATGAACACCGGCGCCTTGCCAAACCCAATCTCGATAGCCCGGGCGGCGGCCTGAACGGCTGGCTCGTTCCACCCAACCAGCACCGGGTCGGAACCAGAGAGCTCCGTTATTTGGATTGTTACACCGGGAGGAAGAAGGGTCTCGACAAATTCGCGGAAGAGTCTGGTGATTCTTTCGGGCCGTTGCCTGGGCACCAGGCGCATACTCACCTTCGCGCCCGCTTTGGCCGGGATGATGGTTTTGGCTCCATCCCCCGAAAAGCCCCCCCAGATGCCGCATACATCCAGGGTGGGGCGGGCGCTCTTACGTTCCAGCGGGCTGAAGCCATGCTCGCCAACCAGTTGTTGAACTCCGAGATAGTCTCGCAACTGCTTCTCGTCGAACGGCAGGGCGGCCATTTGGTCGCGCTCCCATGGCTGCAGCGTCTCGACCTCGTCATAGAAGCCGGGAATGGCGACGCGCCCCTGGGGGTCGGTGAGCTTGGTGAGAAGGCCTGCGAGGGCCTGCACGGGATTGGTGAGAAGGCCTCCGAAAGCCCCTGAATGCAGGTCAACGCGGGGCCCCTGAAGATCGAGCTGAAGGTAGCAAAGCCCCCTCAGACCGTAGGTGATGGCTGGAATCCCACGAGCAAACTGGGAACCATCCGAGATGGCAACAACATCGGCCTCCAACTCCTGACGGTGCTGTTGGAGCAATGCTGCCATGCCGGGACTGCCAATTTCCTCTTCGCCTTCTACAAGGATCTTGACCTTCAGTGGGAGAGCTTGGTCAACGTTCAGAATGGCTTCAAGCGCTTTGAGGTAAGTAAAAAACTGGCCCTTGTCATCGGTGGCCCCGCGAGCGTAAACATAGCCATCCCGCAGGTCGGGAACAAAGGGAGGCGTCAGCCATTGGTCGAGAGGTTCCGGGGGTTGCACGTCGTAATGGCCGTAGATCAGAAGGGTCGGGCAGTTCCCGGCCGAAAGACTTTCCCCGAAGACCACCGGATGCCGTGCCGTTGGCCAGATTCGGGCTTTCAGTCCCAGCTGTTCGAGTTGCTCGAACACCCATGCGGCGGCTGTTGTCATATCGGCGGCATGGTCCGGGCAGGTGCTCACACTGGGAATGGTGAGAAATTCGAGCAGTTCGTTCACCTGCTCTTGGCGATGATTATCAATCCATTTGAGGACTTCAGGGGCGATCACGATAAGACTCCTGCGGTTAAAAAAAGCCTGGAGCACCCGGCGCAGGCTTCCGTCGTAACGGCGACAGGCTTCCCAGGATGCGCCGGGTGGGGGTGAGCGAGCGGGCCGGCCTGCGGTGATGATCTGGAGCACAGACTATCACAGGTCTCGAACCGAAGTCAAAACAGCGAAGGCATCATGCCGATTCAGTTCAGCATATATTCCAGCGCCGAGGCGGTGGGCAAAGAGGTATGGAACCGTCTGGCTGCTGCTGCAAGCCCGATGATGGAATGGGAATACTACCATGCCCTGGAAGCATCAGGGATAGTCTCGCCGCAAAGGGGATATCGACCCTGCCACCTGGTTGCCTGTCGGGACGGGCAGGCGATTGGGCTGGCACCCCTGTATGAACGGGACCGGGCCCTCGTTGAGTTCGGGGATGGTGGGCTGGTGGAGTATCTGACCGAATTGACCGGTATTCCATATAATTGTGGGGTAGTCGGCATGATTCCCTATACTCCGGTGCCCGCCTATGAATTCCTCCATGACCCGACCGTGGCTCCCCTATGGGCCGATCGATCCCTCCTTGATTACCTGGACTATCATTGCGCCAGCCGGGGCCTGCTCACCTCGCGCCTCTACTTTGTGACTTCCGCTCGGCCGCAACTCCACGCGCTCCTGCGCGAGCGAGGCTACCTGCACCTGCAGGCCGAGTACTCGATCTGGTTCAATCGGCATTATGCGGATTTTGAGGATTACCTCCAATCCCTCAAAGCAAGCCGAAGAACCAAGATCAGGCGGGAATGGCGGGCAATTCGCAACCAGGGGACTACGATCAGGATGATTCCAGGTCAAGAGGCCCCCTCCAGGTATTTCGAGCTGGCCTTCCGCCTCTACGAAAAGACCTGGCACAAACACATGGGCGGTCGCATCCATCCGTTTCTCAATGAGCGGTTCTTTCAGCTGCTGGCAGAAGAATTCCGACATCGCAGCGCCTTCGCCGTGGCCGAGCAGGATGCGCGAAGCATTGCCATGGCATTGTTCTATGCAAAGGAAGGAACGCTCTATGGGCGATACTGGGGATGCTGGGAAGAGATTCCCTTCCTGCATTTTGCCACCTGCTACTACCGTCCCATCGCCTATGCCATCGAACAGGGGATGAGGATGATGGACCCGGGTTTCGGTGGTGAACATAAACTGCTCCGTGGCTATGAAACGGTGCCGATTCACCACTATGTGAAGTTCCATGGAGCGCGGCAACGGCGGGTCGCGTACGCCATTCTGAAACAGCTTCAGCGGCAGCATGCCGTCTTTCGAGACGGCCCGGAGGGACCCACCCGCCAGGAACAGTCTTTTCCCGAAAAGACCTCATGAACCCTCTGGATGCCATGCCGCTTGCGCACGAAACAAGTGAGGCAGCCTGTGTTTCGACCGCCGGAAAAGAAAAGAGAGAGTCAGGAAGGAGGGGGAGACCTGACTCTCTCCGGAGGAGGAAAGATGTTCTTTCCGACGATAATGTAACATAAGAGTCAAGAGATGGGAAGAGCTTCCGAAACGCTCGCGAAATTTTTTTCTTCTTTTCTCAAGTTTGCATTTTCGACGCATTCCTGATAGGTTCGCGGGAGGAAAGCGAAGGCGGGTTATCTTGAGGGCCGGGGTTATGATGAGAACATCCATCCAGGATGGGAGACCGGATCCAGCGGCCAGCAGCCGATGGCGGTTGGCGGTCCTGGTATTCTTGAGTGGTCTTTTGGTCTGGGGAGTTTCCGTCAGCCAGGCCCTGACGACCGATGAGAAGCTCGTCAGCAGGTTTGTCGGGAAGAACTGGGTGAATGGGCGTTCCTGGGAGAAGCTCGACTACTCCGGCAAGCTGGGGTTTGTCTGCGGTTTGTTTGATGGGATTACCCTTTTTTGGTCTGCGGCAGCGGGTGGCAAGAAAGCCGATAATGATTCCGTCTATCAGGCATTGAGCGTTTCGTCGAGCCTTACCGTCGGGGATGTGGTGAAGGGTATCGACGAGTTCTACGGGGATGGCACCAATCTCGGCCTTCCTGCCGTCTGCGCCTACCTTTATTTTGCCTTCAAGCAGCGGGGGGATTCCCCTGAGAAAATGGAGAAACGTCTTACGCTCTGGCGCAGGATGTTCAATCGCTGATCCCCATACTACTCCACCGCGGGTTCCCGTGCTGCTTGATAAGGTGGCACAGCCTTCTTTCACGCTGGTGAGAACTTCCCCCGGATAAGGGGCAATCCTTGCTCAAGGCAGTTGGTGGCACCATGCCGGGACTGTCACCGGAGAGTGGCCGCTTCGTAGAGGCCGGTGGGATCGAGCGGGTAAGACTCCAATTCTTCCTGGGTACTGCTGAGGGCCTCTACGGTGCCGTAGGCTGCCTCGGCCTGATCCTGGCGGTTGGCCGCAAGTTCCCGGAAGGTGATTTCCAGGTACCATGCCTGCATGGCCAGCAGACGTCCCACAAGCGCAATGCGGCGCGCTTCGGAAATGCTGCAGCGATCCGCCAGGGACTGGTACTGGAACAGTAGTTCCTCGCCTGAATCCCCCCATTCTGCCGTCCACTGGGAAAACTTGTTCTGCCGATCCCAGTCTGGAAGGAGCTCGTCTTCACCGTCCGGGGTTGCCTCGCCGGCAGCGATGATCGCTGCCATCTCGTCCCAGCCCGGTTGCTCGCCAAGGGTCCGGATGTCAGCGAGGAGGATATTCAACGATTCATAGAAAGCATTGATGTCAGCGCGCAAGGAATCCAGGGTGGCGTTGGCTTCCAGCAGTTTGGCTTCAGCCCTGGAGTTTGCTTTGGGAAGGGCGGCACAGGCTCCCAGGTGGATCAGGACCAGAATACAACCAAGCAGACGGGGCAGCATGGACGGAATTTGACCTCCCTACTCATTCAAATCGATTCTGCTGATCATGCAGGCGCGGCAGGAACCGGAGCGAACCCGGGCAACCTCAGCCAAGGTTACCACGCCGACAATATCGGCGACGCCTTCCTTATGCACATACAGGCTGTCCAGGTCCCAGAAGATCATCTTCTTTACAGCCTCAATCAGGCGTTCGCCATAGGCACAGGTGCGTGCCGGGCCACTCATTACCGACCTGGCGGTCGTGCTGGCAGGAACTCCATGCAGGTAGGCGAGCGTCAGATCCGTAGTGGTTACGACTCCCCGGGGAAGGCCATCCCGGCCCTTGATCAGCACCGTCCGCAAACGGTTGGCCGACATGGTCTCCATGATCTGGAAGAGGCTGTCATCTTCTTCATGAGCCCGAAAGGTGGTCGTCATGAGTTCACCCACCCGGAACTCATCCGCAACCTTCTTGGGGCAGTCCGCCTCCAGTTCCCGAAGCGTTCGGTGTTTGCACTCATGACAGAACTTATAGAGCATCCCGAGGATGTCCGCATAGGCCAGCACCCCGATCACCTTGCGGGGCTCTTCTCCCACCACGTACAGGCGCTGCACCCTGGCCCGGCGCATGTGATCCAAAACCGAATCGAGGGAGTCGTCCACTCGGCAGAACAGGGGCGGGGAAACCATGATGGCATCCACGGGGGCGGTGATGGGAAGGCCGGCATAATACCCACCCAGGATATTGACCTTGGAAACCACCCCGACTGCTTCACTCCGCTCGTCGTGGATCAGCACCGCGTTAATCTTATACTTAACGGTGTGTCGGATGGCCTGCTGGATGGTGGCGCCTCGACTCAGGCGACAGATGAGTTTGCGCATCGCCTGAGCCACGTTCAAACCACTGAGAGCACTCCCACGGTCGATGACTGCCATGCTCTTCTGCCGCTCCCGGTTTGGCCCTAACCCGCCAGCCTCTCCATCAATTCATAGAAAATGGTCGAGGTGTAGACGATGCCGATCACCTTGCCGCCGTCCACTACTGGTAACCGGCGAATATGCTTTCTGATCATGATATCCACAATCATGAGAAGATGGGTATCGGGCGTAATTGTCACGACCTCTTCCGTCATCACGTCCCCGACCCGGATGGCGCGGGCACGGCGGCAGGCTTCCTCAATGAAGCCGGTAACATCGATATCGCGCATTTCCCCCCAGATGTGAATATTCTTCGGGCGCATGAGAAGCAGCATGTCATACAACGAGAGCATCCCCACCAGCAGGCCGCGATCATCAGTCACCATAAGGCCGAAGACCTTCTGGCGGCGTTGTTCGCTGGCCTGCTTGAACGCCTTGACGGCTTCGGCAATGGTGTTTTCGGGGCGAACGGTGTGAAAATCGGTATCCATCACATCTCGAGCGGTCACGCCCATGGGACCTCCTCAGTATTTGACAAGGTTTTCCTCAGTCGAGCAGATTCCGCAGTCTTCTCCCGTGCCGCCGGGAGGCTCAAGCGCCCAGCAGGGTCTGGGCTGTGAAGCAACGAAAGGGAGGACCACCGGTTACCTGCCCTGGGGCCATCTAACGCCGGGACCTGCCTCTCGCCGTTAGCTTGCCTCATGTAGTTCTTGCGTGTCAATGGCTTTCAGCTTCCGGCAAACCACCAGGAGAGGCCGTTTTGCGCCGGGAAAAGGGGGCTGTGGGCAATTGCCTGGTATTCTGTGAAGAACGGGAAAGGGCAGTGCGGCGAACCGGGTCCGGGGTGGTCCGGCAGCACTGGCACCCGGGTTTGGCAATGCCGGGCCACGTTCAGTTTGGTGGGAAAGCTTTCGCTGCCGACAATGACGGTCAGGAAACCTGCCGAATCCGGTCCGGTGATGGGGACTGGAGGGTTCCTCCGCTGTTGATCGGGGTGAATCCCTGTTGCTGGGCGATGGCGTCCAGGTGCAGCAGGCCGAAGCCGGCCACTTCCGGAACCACTTCGTTGGCCAGAGTTCTCAGATCGATCCCGATGAGGTACTTTTTGCACTGGTGGCAAGCCTCGATGCGCTCGTGCTCTCGCCCATCCACGAAGATGAGCTCGAAATCCTCTGGTCCTTGAGCATCGCAGAACGGGCAGGTGGTCCGATGAAAGCGCCAGGTGCCAGTGCAGTAGCCGCATCGCAACCAGCGCTGCCCTTCCTTTTCTTTCAGCAGGCTGAGCCCGGGCAATGATCCGCACAGCGGGCAATACCCCTTATGCCAGGTGAGGCCCTCAATGAGCGGGGCAATGGTTTCCGCCCGCTTGTCGATGATGGGTTTGGCTGCCTGGATCAGGGCAAATTCCAAAACCTCTGAGGTAAAACCGGCCGCCTCGGCATGCTCGCGGGCTTCAGCGGCCCTGCCTCCGAACAGAGCGCTGAGAAAGAGATCCGGGGCAAAGGCCCGGCGCTGGATGGCGGTCTGCAGTTGCTGCAATTCATGTTGGAGCTTGGGAAATCCGGCAATCATGACCGGGATCATCCGTTCCGCGGCGGTGGGCCAGAGTTCGCCAAGTCGACAGAACCATTCCCGGTCGGTCAGGGGAACCCCTTTTTCGAACCGGTCGGAGTCAGGACGGTTGATTTCCGGACAATCCGGAATCGGCAATTCCGCCTTCCAGCGCGCCTGTTCCAGAAGAATTCCCCGGAAGGCCTGCAATACCTCCTTGAGATGAGGATTCTCCGCCTCAATGCTGTTCAAGGCGGCGGCCAGCTTGTCTACAGTGGTGCCCGCAGCGGCTTTCTGTTCCATGAAACATGCTCCTCGTGATCAACGGTGCGCAAAGAGTCGCTGGACACCCCAGCAAAAGCCCATTGGGCAAAAAAGGAGCGGGTGCTCCTGCCAAGACCGCCCTGAGAAAGCACCCGCTCAGCTTTTAAACTACGGCAAATTCATGATACTTGGTTGGATCGTCGGTGACGATGTAGATCACCCTTACCTCGTCGGCATTCAGCGCGGCGGCTTTGGGGTAAGTCTGCTTCAGCACTTCCACCCGCTTCTTGGCCTGATCGAGGATGACGTCCCGCTCCCCGAAGCTCATCGCCCCCGTGGGGCAGCTAAGCACGCATGACGGGACACGGTTGTTGGTGATCCGGTCGATGCACATATCGCACTTGACCAGGACCTTGGTCTTTTCGTCCTGTCGCGGGATGTTGTAGGGACAGGCCGTGCGGACATCCTCGAAGGTTGCCTCTTTCGATTTCTCGTGAAAGAGCACTACTCCGGTCGCGTCATCCTTGTTGGCCGCGGCATCGTCGCCGATGGCATCCACACAGGGAGGCTCGACACAATGGCGGCACTGCTCGGAAAAGAAGTACCAGAAAGGCTTGCCGTTTTCCTTGACCCCTTCGGAGAAGCGGACCAGTTTCAAGGTTTGGGCCGACAGATCCGGAGGGTTCTGGTAGGTCCCGGTCTGCTTGGTCTTGGTGCCGGGGAGCCCCTTCCACTGCTTGCAGGCAACCTGGCAGCCGCGGCAGGCCGTGCACCGGGAGGTATCAACCATTATCGATTTTCCATTTGCCATCTCTCGCTCCTCCTACACCTTCGTCACGTTGACCATGAAGGCTTTGTATTCCGGCGTCTGGGTGTTGGCATCACCGACTGTCGGGGTAAGAAGGTTGGCCGTGTCGCCGCAATCCTTCGGGAAGAGCCAGCCGTAGTTGTAGGTCAGTCCCACCTGATGGATTGTCTGGCCCGCGACTTTGAAGGGACGGAAGCGGGTGGTGACCATGGCCACGCATTCAAGCTTGCCGCGAGGGGATTCCACGCGCACCTTCTCCCCGTTCTTGATGCCGCGGAGCTCAGCCAGTTCCTTGCTCAACTCTATATAAACCTGAGGCTGGGCTTCTGTGAGCCAGGACATCCACCTGGTCTCACTCCCGGTGCACCAATGTTCGGTACAGCTGTAGGTGGTGCAGACGAAAGGAAAGTGCGGATCACATCCGGCGAACTTGTCACATTCCTTCGAGTAGATCCGGATGGTTGGATTGCTCATCTGGGAGGACATAAGGTTCTTCGGCAGCGGTCCTTCGAGCGGCTCATAATGCTCGGGGAAAGGCCCTTCCACCATCCCGGGACCGAATATGGAGGCGACCCCGTCCGGTTTCATGATAAACGGCAGTTTGCCTTTCTCCTTGTCGCTCATGGGCGGCCACGGACCGTCGGGAACGTCTCCCACCCATTTGCCGTTTTCCCATTTCAGAATGACACGACTCGGGTCGAAAGGATTTCCATCCTGGTCCACCGAGCATCGGTTGTACAGGATGCGCCGGTTAACCGGCCAGGCCCAGCCCCACTCAGGAAAGAGGCCGGTCTTGGTTGGATCATCCGTCTTTCTGCGGGCCATGAGGTTCTTCCCATCCTGGCTGAACCCCCCGCAGTAGATCCAGTTTCCGCAGGTGGTCTTTCCGTCTGCCTGGAGGAAACCAAAACCGGGAACACATTCGCCCTTCTTGAAAGACTTGTCGCCCACCGTCACATCTTCCACAAAGACGCCGTTCACCATCTTGGCTGCCTTCACGGCATCATAGTTCCCCTTGGCGTCCGCGTAGTCCCAGTAAAGATTGAGGATCGGGTCGGCATAAGGCCCTTTGTCTTTTTTGTAAAGATCCTTCAACTTGGCCACCAAACGGCAGAGGATATCCCCCATAGACAGGGCATCCCCGGGTGGTTTCTCGGCGACGTACTTCCACTGCACCCAACGGCCGCTGTTGCTCATGCTGCCTTCTTTTTCCATGGAGGCAGCGGCGGGAAGCAGGAAAACTTCCGTTTTGATCTTCTTGGGATCCACTCCCGGCCCCTTCCAGAAGGATGGGGTCTCATTATCGAAGATGTTGATGTGGACCATCCAGTCCAGCTTGGCAAGAGCCTGCCGAACCTTGTTGGAATTGGGAAGGCTGATGCAAGGGTTCTGGCCGACACAGGTGAAGCCCTTGACCTTCCCTTCGTACATCCGGTCAATCATGCTCAGTACCGTGGCATCCTGCCCGTCGTCCAGCTTGGGCAGGTAGGAATAGCCAAAATCGTTCTCCCTGGTAGCCTTGTCTCCGAACCATGACTTCAGAATGCTGACCGCGTACTTGGGGGTGTTCTGATACCAGTTGGCCGACTGGGGTTCCTTGGTGGTCGGGGTGTTCTTCTTCAGGTAGTCGGCCAGGGTAGGCAAAGAGGCCACGGGGGCCTTCAGATAGCCGGGAAGGATGTGTGAGAGGATGGCGTGATCCGTCGATCCCTGAACGTTGGGCTCGCCGCGCAGGGCGTTGATGCCGCCTCCCGCAATCCCCATGTTGCCCAGCAGAAGCTGAACGATGGCCATGGTTCTGATGTTCTGGGAGCCCACGGTGTGCTGCGTCCAGCCCAGAGCGTATAGCTCCGTCCCGGCCCTGTCCTTGACGCCCGTCGAGGCGTAGAGTTCGTAGACGGTCTTCAGATCTTCCACTGAGGTACCGGTAATGGCCGACACCTTCTCCAGATCGTAGCGGGAATAGTGAGCCTTCAGCATCTGCAGAACGCACCGGGGATTCTGCAAGGTCGGGTCCTTCTCAGCAAGCCCGTTGGCGTCAAGCTTATAGACCCAGGTGGATTTATCATATTTCCGGGTGGCGGGATCGTAGCCGGAAAAGAGACCGTCCTTGAAGTCGAACTTTTCGTCAATAATGAAGGAAGCGTTGGTGTAGTCTCTGACATATTGTTCGAAGTATTTGTTATTGTCGAGGATGTATTTGATCATCCCGCCCAGGAAGGCTATGTCCGTCCCGGAGCGCAGGGGCACGTAAACATCCGCCATCGCCGAAGTTCTGGTAAAACGGGGATCCACATGGATGATTTTCGCCCCTCTTTCCTCCCTGGCTCGCAACACCCACTTGAAAGCAATTGGATGCGCTTCAGCGGTATTGCCGCCCATGATCAGAATAACGTCGGCATTCTTGATATCGATGTAATGGTTGGTCATGGAACCACGGCCGAACGACTCTCCCAGAGCCGCTACACTGGGACCGTGTCAAACCCTGGCCTGATGGTCGATCTGGACAATGCCAAGCGCCCTCATCGCTGTCGTGACCAGCCAGCACTCTTCGTTGTCCAGCTTGGAGCTTCCCATATGGGCGAGGGATTCAGTCCGGTTGACAACCTGACCTTTCGCGTTCTTGATGATGAAGTCCTTATCGCGGGTGGCTTTGATTCTTTTGGCGATCTCGGTAATTGCCCAATCCATCGTTTTGGGTTCCCACTTGTCCCCACCGGGCCGGCGATAAAGGACCTTGGTCAAGCGGTGCTCGTTGCGCGCCGACATCTGGAACATGGCGGCACCCTTTGCACACAACGATCCCTCACTGATTGGATACTCCGGGTCGCCTTCGATGTTGAAAATCTTGCCGGTTTTCGGATCGCTGCTGCAAATCAATCCACAGTTCACCGAGCAGTGGTAGCAGATTGAGGTGGTCTGCTTGGCCGTCTTGATTCTGTCGATTTTCTTGAGCTCCTCCGCATAGGCCACGACCGGGCGCATGTCGACCCCAAGGGACGACAGCGCCACTCCCGCGCCCATAGCGCCGGAAATGAAGAGGAACTCACGCCGTGTCACTCCCATGTCCTTCTCCTTGTCTCGTCTTAACCCCTGAAAACCCTATTTCCCATTGACAAGTGAAAACTTTCCCGACTGTCCAACCACAGGCCTCCTTAAGCACCCAATGCTGATTTGACCGTAGACCGTTTTAACTGTAATTACAATATGTTAAATAAAACACATAGGGTATGCGGAAGAACCGGCAAGTGGTTTTTCCGGTTTCACGACCTGTCCGGGTAGGAACCTGCAAGCCAATGGTGCCGGAATTGAGACCAATACTCTGGGCTTGATAGGGCCCCGATGGACTAAAACCAGACCTGTTCTTCCCAGAATGAGGGGTGTGCAGCGAGCGGGTCGAGGGAAGAAGCAACCGTGCCACTTGAGGAGCGTGCAGGATGATCCTCAAGGAAACCAGTGACAATGCCGATCATCCATGCATCTCGAGCACTCTGCGAATGGTCTTGGCAAGATTGTTCAGCAGATAGGGTTTCATAACAAATTCTCGAATCCCGGATGCCTCGGTGTGCTTCAATTCACTGAAGCCGCTACACAGGATGATCGGCATATCCGGGCGGATCTCGCTGATCTCTCTGGCAAGCTCTCTCCCTGTAAGGCCCGGCATGGTCATATCCGTGATGACCAGGTCAAAAGCCTCGGGTTGGGCGCGAACCACTGCCAGGGCCTCAATGCTGCTGGTCTTGACAGTGACATGGTACCCAAGGGATTCCAGCATTTCACTCCCGAGCTCCACCAGCGTCTGCTCATCATCGACAAAGAGGATTCGCTCACTGCCCCCGGAAAGCTCATCGGCCTTTCTGATTTCTGGCAGCGGATCCTTCTCGATCCTTGGAAGATAGACTCGGAAAACCGCACCCTGCCCTGGTTCGCTATAGACGCTGATCACTCCCGAGTGACTCTTAACGATGCCCTGCACCACCGCAAGCCCCAGCCCGGTCCCTTCGCCCGGACCCTTGGTCGTGAAGTAAGGATCAAAGATTCGTTCCATGGTTGCTGCATCCATGCCATGGCCGGAATCTGAAACTTCCAGGCACACGTAGGAGCCTTCCTGCAAATTGGGATGTCGAAACAATAATGCGGCGTCAGCCAAGACAGCCGACAGCTTCACGTTCAGGACGCCACCCTTGGCACTCATGGCATGGGCTGAGTTGGTACAGAGATTCAACAGTACCTGATGGATCTGAGTGGCATCGGCCAGGACGACGCTTTCTTCCGGGCCGATAGTGATGTCCTGCCGCATCTCAATTGTGGAAGGCAGCGACGAGCGTAGCAGGGTGAGCGCCTCCTTGACTATGGGAGAGACCGGGACGGGCTTTAGTTCCTGCTCAGTGGGGCGGCTGAAGGTCAAGATCTGCCTTACCAGTTCCGTTGCCCGAAACCCGGCCTCAATGATCCGCTGGAGGTCCTGTTGCACCGGCGCGGTTGGAGGCAGTTTGGTTTTCGCCATTTCCGAAAACCCGATGATTGCGGTCAAGATGTTGTTGAAGTCATGGGCAATGCCTCCGGCCAGAGTTCCGATCGCCTCCATCTTGTGGGCCTGCCGAAGTTCCTTTTCAAGCCTAACCTCATGGGTAATATCCCGGTGGATACTCACATAGTTGATGACGGCTCCCGATCTGTCCCGGATGGGCGAGGCGGTGACCTCTGCTTCGTAGAGGGTGTCATCCTTCTTCCTGCTGGTTATTCGTCCTGACCATACCTCACCACGATGGAGAGTTTCCCTTATCTTCCGGTAGAAAGGCGCTTCATGCTTATCGCTCCTGAGTAGTCGGGCATGTTGACCAATGGCTTCCTCCTTTCCGTAGCCGGTCATGCGCTCGAACCCAGGATTGACGTAGAGGATGGTCCAGGCAGGATCCGTTATGAAAATGGCCTCTCCAGCCTGTTCTACGGCCGTCACCAGACGCATCTGCTCCTCTTCGGCACGCCGGCGCTCGGTGATGTCATGGACACTCACGACCATCCCGGCGATGGCTCCCTCCTGATCCCGGTAAGGGTTATAGATCACATCCACAAATCGTCGCCCCAGGCCGACGTAATCGAACCAGGCAGCATAGTGGACTGGCTCGCCGGACAGGCATCGGTCCAGTTCAGGCTTGATGGTTTCATTGAAGACCTCATCCCCATTAAGTTCCGCAACGGAATGACCGATGATCTCTTCCCTCGTTCTCCGGTGAGCGCGGAGATAGGCGTCGTTGACTGCTTGATAAACATAGTTCTTGTCGAGGAACGACATGAGATCAGGGGTTGCCCCAACCATGAACGCATACTTGTGAAGCACGTCTTCGGTCTGTTTCCGCTGGGTGATGTCGCGTATGGACTCAATGGCCCCGATCACCCTTCCATCCGGGTCATACAGCGGGGCCGCAATTCCCAGGACGTAGGCCTGGCCGGTTCCGTGGGTGCGCGTGTAGCTTTCGCCGCTCACGATCCCCTTTTCTCTCTTGAACGTCGGATAGAGTTTCTCAGCTTCCTCGGAGGCTTCGAACACGAGATCGAGCAACATCTTGCGCCTGATGCCGTAAAACGGGATCGCATATTCAAGATTGCCTTTGCCCAGCATGTCCTGAGCCTTGACCCCGGTGAACTCCTCTGCCGCCCGGTTCCACAACGTTAACCTTCCCTCCAGGTCGATGGCAAAGGTCGCATCCGGAAGGAATTCGATAACGTCGGCAAGCCGCCTTTCTGAATTCCTGAGGGCATCTTCCGCTCGTTTGCGCTCCGCGATCTCCTGCTGGAGCTGTTGCACCGTTGTCGTCAGTTGCGCGGTCTGCTCGCGCACTTTCTGTTCCAGACGATCGGTCAGCTCCCGTAGCTGCAAATGGGTGCTCACTCTAGCCAGGACTTCATTGGCTTCGAAGGGTTTGGTGACGAAGTCAACCCCCCCGGCATCGAAGCCACGGAGTTTTTCGACGCTGTCGCCAAGGGCGCTGATAAAAATCACCGGCACCTTTCGCCCGCCTTCGCCCGCCTTCAGGCGGCGGCACACCTCATAACCGTCGATGCCCGGCATTTTGACATCCAGCAGAACCAGGTCCGGCATCTTGACGGCCATCGAGCGCAGGGCAAGGCTCCCGTCACCGGCGGGGCGTACTCGATAGCCATGGTCCGTGAGCATGGTTGTCAAGAGTTGCAGGCTGGCGGGGTCGTCATCGACGATGACAATCTCCTGCTGAACCGTATGCTGCATCCCTTGAGCACTCATGATGCCTCTCCCGATGTGGTATCATCGCTTTCTAACAGGGTCAGCAGGGTCTTATAGTCGAGCTTGCAGGCCAGTGCTTCGAGAGCGATGCCAAGGGGTGCATCCTGCCGGCCGATCTGTTCGATGATCGCCAGCGTCTTCGATGTGTCGAGGGCCACAACGGCCTGGTACAAATGGCTGCGGAGGTCGGACGGCAAGGCGGCCAACTGGTCGTGCTGCAATTTCAAGGGCGCATCGAGAGGCTGTTCCTCCTCGTCTTCATATCGGTATTCGAGACCGAGGTGCCTTGCCATGACCTCGAAGATCTCTTGCTCGCGATAAGGCTTGCGGACAAAGTCGTCACAGCCCGCCTCCAGGATCACTCCCTTTTCCTCCTCCAGCGCGTGGGCGGTAACTGCCGCCACGATCGTTGATCTGCCTGCCTCGGTGGCTTTGATGCGGCGGGCGGCTTCCAGACCATCCATCACCGGCATTCGAATGTCCATCCAGATGAAGTGTGGTCGCCATCCATGGGTCATCTCCACCGCCTGCCTGCCATTGACCGCTTCACGCACCTGGAATCCCACTTCCTCGAGCAGTCGCACCAGCAGGGTGCGGCTTTCGATGACATCCTCGGCAACCAGGATGCGCGGAACCTCCCGGCCGGGTTCCAGGCCGACCACCCGTCGAATTCTCGGTTTCTCCTGAAAATCTGATACTTCGGCCTCCTTCACGGGGATTTCAAGACGGAAGGTGCTCCCTTTGCCCTTCTCGCTGATAAAGGTGATGTCGCCCCCCATCAAGCGGGCATACCTTCTGCTTATGGCCAGCCCGAGGCCGGAACCGCTTCTACTGCTCCGACCGCTTGCCGTTTGTTCGAAGTACTGAAATACTTTACCCGCTTCGCTTTCCGCAATGCCGACGCCCGTATCCTCCACCTCGACCTTGAGGTGCATGTCCCCGGAGGGCTCCTCTCCCACCTCAACCCGCATCAGGATGCTCCCCGCCTCGGTGAACTTGACGGCATTGCCCAGAAGATTGATCAGAATCTGGCGCACCTTGTTTACGTCGCCCACCACATACTGAGGGACCTCTTCGACGCCGCTCATCTTGAAGTGGAGTCCCCTGGCGTCGGTTCTGATCCTGAACATGAGTTCCAGATCATGGAACAGGGTGCGCAGGCCGAAGGTGGCCTGATCCATGCTGATCTCCTGCGCTTCGATTTTGGATATCTCCAGGACTTCATTGATCAGTGCCAGGAGGTGCTCCCCGCTTCGGTTGATGGTGCTCAGAAATTTGCGTTGGGTGGCCGAGAGCAGGGTGTCACGCTGCATCAGTTGCGAATACCCCAGAATTGCATTCATCGGGGTGCGCAATTCATGACTCATGTTGGCCAAAAAAACGCTCTTTGCCCGATTGGCCGCTTCAGCCTGATCCTTGGCGGCGGTCAATTGGGCAGTGCGCTGCTTGACCAGCTCTTCGAGATGGTCACGGTGCCTTTGAAGCTCTCTTTCGGCAGCTTTTTGCTCGGTGATATCCTCCGAAATCCCCAGGAGGTAAATCGGGTGGCCCTGACTGTCCAGAATCGGCATTTTCTTCGTATGCAGGATTCTCTCCCCCTTGTGTCTCGTCCGAATGGTTTCTTCAGGAATGTCAAACAGCTTCTTTGCGCCAAGGACTTCCCGGTCTTTCCCGGTGAAGAAGTCTGCCTCGTTCTTTGGGAAGAAATCGTAGTCATTCTTCCCCAGCAGCTCCCCCCTGGAGTACCCAAGGAGCTCTTCACCCGCTTTGTTGAACCTCACGAATCGAAGCTCTTCTGCTTCTTTCACAAAAATCATGTCAGGGATGTTCTCGACGATGTCGTTGAGGAATCTCTCGCTGCTGTGAAGCACCTCCATGGTTTGCTTGAGCCTTCCCGTCATCAGGTTGAAGGCTTCGGCCAACCGGCCGATCTCGTCACGGGAGTGGATGTCCAGGACGTGATCCAGGTTCCCCCGGATGATCGTCTCCACAGCGTCCGTCATCTGCTGAACCGGATGAACGAGGGTCCTGGCGATGAGGACGCCCACCAAACCCATGAAGAGGGTGATTGCCAGTCCGGCGATGCTCATGATCCGGGTCATCTGCAAGCGTCCGCCGCTCAATACCGCCTGGTAGTTCTGAAGCTCATCCTCGCTGACACCGGTGCCGATGACCCAGTCCCAGGGTGCGAAGTAGGCGAGCCGCGCAATCTTCCAGCGTGGCTGCCGGTCGCCGGGATTTTGCCAGCGATAACGCTCGGTCGCCAGTTCACCCGGCTGGAGGGCGGTAGCCCGGTCGATAATGGACCGGACAACATAGCGACCGTCGCTGTCAATACTGTCCCAGATGTTTTCGCCGTCGCGTTCGCCCTTTTGTGAAATGATATACCGGCCCCGGTCTTCGCCCTTGCCCGCCAGAACATAGACATAGCCCGTCTCGCCGACCCTGGTTTGAATGATGGCCTGGCGCAATCGTGACTCGACATTCTTCTGTTTGACACCCACGTAGAGCATTCCCACCAGGTTGCCTTCCCTGTCCTTGATCGGCTCGTAGGTGGTGAGGTACCAGGCGTTGACGACGAAGGCACGTCCATGGTATCTCTTCCCTATGAGGACGGCGGCAATCACGGGATTGGGGGTGCCGTCAGGATTTGTCCTGGGAATGTAGGTCCCAATGGCGCGTTCGCCCTCGCTGGTCTTGACGGTGGTGGCCACGCGAAGCATGTTGCCGTCTTGATCCATGCGCTGAAAGATGGTGACGGTTTCGCCGACCAGTCGGGTCACTTCATCCACCACGGCGGTTTCGACCGCGGGATCCCGGTTTTGCCCGAGCCACCGGTCTTTTATGAGCATCTTCGGCAGCTGCAAGGACAGCGATTCATTGGTGAACTGATTGGTTGCCGCCCAGTCTGCAACCTCTTCGGAAAGGTTCACACCACCGGCGTTGGCGAGTACATGGCGCGCCACGTTGAGGTTGCCGTCCACCTGCTGCTGGACGGCCTCATTCTCTGTTTGGACAAGGTTGTAAACCCCTTGCGTGATGTGATCCAGGTCGGCGTCGATCAACCCGTCGACTTCCCTCTGGGCGAGCAGGTTGTACTGTCCGCTTTGCCACACGGCCAAATACACGAGAGCAACCGCGGTGATCAACACACCGCTTGCTCCGAGCAGCGACACTTTGATGTCCAGCCTGAAGTCCTTCAGAAACCTTAACACCGTCTCTCCTTATCGGCCGCTCCTGGAAAACCACTCCAGGGCCACCCGGTATGGGTAGAATGACCTCAGCTCACCCGCAAAATCGTATTCATAGTGTGGAATAAAGAAGAAGAGCAGAGAATGCCTCGCACCCTTTTCACGGCATGCTCGCATAGTTCGCTGAGCAGCGCCTTCACTATATAATATCGGCAGGAGGGAGAAAACCATACAGTCCGATAATGAAATCCGGACATCGCCGTGCCCCATGAGGAACAGGGAGCAAGTTGGCTGTTCTCGTTACTGCTCCCGGGGCACGGCTTCGTGTCGCTTGGTGGGCAGTCTAAGCCATGAAAAGTACGGGGAGGAGCGGACCACCCGCAATTCGCGACACGGGAGCTTTTCGAACCAATTGCTCATAACCCTTCGGGACGCCCGGAAACACAGGAAAAGGCACGATTCCGACTCGTTTCTCGGAACTCATCACTCGGGACTTTTCGTAAGAGACGGTTCAGGGGTTGAGGATTCTCTCCGGGTGGGAGTAAATGCTCATGCTGTTTTCTCTCAGGAAGCCGATCAGGGTGATGTTCAGCTGTTCGGCCATGGACACCGCCATGCTGGTAGGAGCGGACAGACCGCAGAAGACTTCGAGGCCGAGAACGGCTGCTTTTTGCACCATCTCGAAGCTGAGGCGAGACGAGACGATTGCCAGAAAAGCATCCTGAGTCGCTCCCTTGAGAACGAGCCGCCCAATCACTTTGTCAAAGGCGTTGTGTCGCCCGATGTCTTCGGCAAAGGCCAGCATCTTGCGGTCAAGGTCGAAGACGGAGGCAGAATGGGTTGCCCCGGTGAGCTGGAATATGGTCTGTTTGGTTTCAAAAAGGCTCTTTAGAGCCAGCAACTCGCGTAGCTGAAGGCGGTGAGAGGCTGCCACCGGATCGAGTCGGCGGAAGATTTCGTCGGCTTTGCTTCTCCCGCACAGACCGCAACTTGAT
>Ga0302250_1001183_pt1 | contig 20681 bp, 15 predicted proteins | sample AAG_RA_Asp_MG_FD_193536 | JGI IMG/M metagenome (GOLD analysis project Ga0302250, IMG submission 193536) | Enriched activated sludge microbial communities from anaerobic digester in WTTP, New Holstein, Wisconsin, United States - AAG_RA_Asp | ecosystem: Engineered > Bioreactor > Anaerobic >... | reverse complement strand
GGCTTTCTTCTATTACAAAACGTTCCATTTCTATATCCTTATTTCGTCTTCGTTATCTTCTTATCAGTAAAAACCTGTCGCGTCCGTTCAAATCGCGATATGCTTCCACTTCCTTCCAGCCATTTCCCGTAGCCAGGGTTGTGATCGCCTGCCTTTGCTTCCAGCCATGCTCAACAGCTAGAAAACCTCCCGGATTCAGACAGGCCAGCCCTCTGGTCAACAGCAGGCGATATAAGGCCAGGCCATCTGCCCCACCCAGCAAGGCAAGATCGGGTTCGTGATCTTTCACCTTGGTCGGCAGGCTGGGGTATTCCAGTTCCGAGATATAGGGTGGGTTGCTGACTATCAGATCATAAGCTCTGGCCGATTCCGGAAATCCGTCACAATGCATAAAACCAATTTCCACACTATGCAAGGCAGCGTTTTGCCTTGCCAGTTCCAGAGCTTCCAAACTGATTTCGGTAGCCTCTATCTGCCAAACTGGATTTGCTTTTTTCAGAGCGATGGCTATGGCTCCACTTCCAGTGCCAATCTCCAAAACTCTATTTACTCCAGAGCTGTTTTTCAGGCACAGGCTTACGAGCTCTTCCGTTTCCGGACGCGGGATAAGCACTGATGGATTCACAATAAGCTCCAGCCCGTAAAACCAAGCCGTGCCGACAATGTACTGGGGCGGGAATCCTTCGCTTAGTCTGGAGAAAGCACTCTGTATAGCCTGGCCCTGGTGCGAATCAAGCTCTTTTGTCTTTTGTAAGAGCATCTCACCATAGGACATCTTCAGCAATACAGACAGCACGTAGCGATAATCGGCAAGCTCAGTTTCAGAGCTCTGGGCTGTGCTTTCAGCCAGGCGCAGCAAATCCCCAAGGGTCATTTAGAGTGGTTGCGATCCAGCTTTTTTATAATGGTCACCTTTCGGCCACCCTGTGAAAACTCCAGGCTTTCCGACAGATGGTAAAGCATGGAGATGCCTCTGCCATGTTCGTCCAGATTCAGTTTGGGTTCCTTTTTCACTCTCTGAATCCAGCTTTCATAATCAAAGCCCTGGCCATTGTCTTCCACGCTGATGGTTATGGTTCGGTCGGTAAAATTGATCGAAAAGGCAAAAAGCATCCGTCGGGTAGCTATTTCGTCATCCTGCAGTCTGGCTTCAATCAGCTCTTGCAATGCGCTGTGTTCCAGGGTTCTTTCAGAAACGCTCAAACCCAAAATTCCATGTATATAGGCGTTATAGATCATTTCATCCAGGCAGATCATGATCTCGTTCAGGGCTGCGGAGCTTACTGGGATATTTTGACGCATGAACGTGTTAAAAACCTTGGTGATTGTAAATTTGGAGAAATGCCTGGGATCGATGGTAAAGCAAAACTCCGATTGCTCCACATGCTCAAAAAAATCCCGGAAGTTATTCTGGCCTTTCTTGCGTTCCTGCAAGCTTTGAATGGAACGGATGATCTGTTTGCTGTCCACAGGCTTGCGGATAAAATCCGATGCTCCCAAGCGGATGGCCTCGATGAAATAATCGTGATCCAGATAACCGGTCATGAGGATTACATCTAAATTGTTGTCATATTCCCGGCGGACTCTGCCTAAAAAATCCAGACCTGTAATCCCCGGCATCTCGATGTCGCAAATCACCAGGTCAAAGTCTTCGTCATGGATTTTACGTAGAGCTTCACTGCCATTGAAGGCCGAGCCAACTTCATAGCCACTAACGGAAAGAATTGCCGACAGACTGGACACGATAGCCATGCTATCATCTACGATCAGAATGCGAGGTTTTTTCATCTCATCCCAAGTTTACAGTAAACAGCTGGTTCAGCTTGAGCATCGAAAAAAGCTCGTAAACACTGTTGGAGCTGCGTACCACCTCTATTTCTCCACCTGTAGAGATAAAATCTTTATAAAACAACAGAATTTTGCCAATCCCGGTTGAACTGATGTTCCTGCAGTCCAAAAGGTCCAGTTCCAGCATGGTAGCTTTGGAAGACAGCACTTCCGACAGTTTCTCCTGAAGAATATGCGCATTTTCACTGTTCAAAATGCCATCAATCTTCATTGTTGCCACGTTTTCGCTGATTATTAGATCAATGTTCATCTGTTTCTCCTTTTTCGATTTCTGTCTGGTATTCATTGTCCTGGATTTTCCTCTGTTTGTCAAGCTTTTATTCTGCAAATCCTCTGATCCGCTTCAGAACCGCATTCTGAACGCTCACAGGGCTAATCTCGTATTTTTTAAACTCCAAAGAATAAACTGCTCTTCCCTGACTGAGAGATCTGATCCGCGTAGAATATCCAAAAAGCTCGGAAAGCGGAACGTCCGCCACGATTTCCTGCTGGTATTCATTATGCCGGCGCATCACCTCTATCTTACCGCGTTTAGCGTTTACGTCGCTGATTATGTCGCCCACAAACTCATCGGGAGATAATACCGTAAGCAGCATTATCGGTTCCATTATCACCGGATTGGCATCCCTGAGGCCTTTGCCCACTGCCATCCCAGTAGCGATGCGGAAAGCCAGTTCGTTGGAATCAACAGGGTTGTATTCACCGCCCACCAGTTCGATCTTCACACGCTCCACATTACCGCTTATCAAGGGGCCGTCGTTGAGTGCGTTCAGAGCTGCTTCCTTGATTGCGTCCCAATAAATCGAAGGTATTTGTTCTTCAGAAACGCTATGGATAAACAGGTTCTTTTCTTCTTCCGGTAAATCCTTCAGGGACAAGGGGCTTAGCCGCAATTGCACGGAAGCGAAATTACCCTTGCCATTCATATCCCGTTGGAAAACTTCGCTGGACATAACTCCTGAGGTAATCGTCTCTTTGTAAGAAACTTGGGGATTTCCCACATTTACAGCAACTCCAAACTCCCGGCGCAATCTATCCACTATGATCTCCAGGTGCAATTCGCCCATTCCGGAGATCAGGGTCTGTCCACTGTCTTTATCCACATGCACCCTGAAAGTGGGGTCTTCTTCTTCCAAACGGGAGAGAGCCACACCCAGATTTTCCTGGTCAGCTTTGGTTTTTGGTTCGATGGCCACTGAAATTACCGAATCGGGAAAATGCATTTTGGATAGTAGCACCTCGAGATTCCCGTCCGTTATTGTATCTCCGGTAACCAGAAACTTCGATCCCACAAAAGCGCCAATGTCTCCCGCATGCAGATTGTCCAGGTCATTCTTGCGGTTGCTCATCATCTGCAGCATCCGCGAAACACGTTCTCTTTTACCGCTGTTCTGGTTTACAAAGCTCCCTCCTTTTTTCAAGGTTCCGGAGTATACTCTCACATAAACCAAACGTCCGACATATTTATCGATTTGCACCTTAAAGGCCAGGGCCACAAAGGGGCCATTCGGGTCTGGAGCCACATCCAGAGGTTCGTGATTGCCTGGTGCAAAGCCGATTGTCGCGCCAATGTCCAGAGGAGAGGGCAGAAAATCACATACGGCATCCAGTAGTAGCTGCACACCTTTGTTCTTCAGGGATGAACCGCAGAGCACAGGGACGAACCGATTACTGATCGTGCCCCTGCGGATTGCCTTTCGCAAAAGGCTTTCAGGGATTTCTTCGCCTTCCAGGAACAGCATCATCAGCTCGTCGCTGAATTCGCTAACCGCTTCCAATAAGCTTTCGCGCATGGCAGCGGCCTTTTCCTGCATCGCAGGTGGAATCTGGGAATGCTTCACCTCGCTGCCGCAGGTGAGAGGATCGAAATACCAGGCTTGCATGGTTATCAGATCGATCACACCCTCAAAATTATCCTCTTTGCCAATGGGAATATTGATAGGATGCGCAAAGGAAGTAAGGCGTTCGTGGATCATCTGGATAACCCTTTCATAATCTGCCCCGATCCTGTCTATCTTGTTCACATAGGCAAGCCGCGGTACATGATAACGATCTGCCTGATGCCATACAGTTTCTGATTGCGGCTCTACCCCACCTACTGCGCAAAAAACACCCACAGCTCCATCCAGAACCCTCAGTGAACGTTCCACCTCAGCGGTAAAATCCACATGTCCGGGAGTATCAATGATGTTTATCCGGCAGTCTTTCCACAAACAGCTAACCGTGGCGGAAGTGATGGTAATTCCACGTTCGCGTTCCTGCTCCATCCAGTCTGTAAAAGCATTGCCATCGTGCACTTCGCCCAGTTTGTGCAGAAAACCTGTATAAAACAAAATCCTCTCGGTAGTGGTAGTTTTACCGGCGTCTATATGGGCCATAATACCTATGTTTCTAAGTTTGGAAAGCGGACTGTCCGCATCGGTGCTCATAATGATTAAATCCTTACTTGTGTTTATAGGTCAAAAAAAACAAGGCGCAGAGTTTGTCCATAGAAAAGTGATGATCCTGCGGGAGCAAACGCAGACTTCGGATATTTATTACAGCCGCTACTGGCACCTATGACCCGCATTTCATGTTCACTACGGTGCAATACCGCTTTTTTCACCTTTCCAACTGATAAGTCCTCAATGAAACTCCGTCATGATGAAGGAGCTACTCCCTGTCCCATCCTCTTCCCATCCTATGAATTTTTGGGAAGAATAGGATAAGAAATGAATTTGGACTGCTGTCGCTTGTAGAATGGCCTTCCATCTGAGATTTTTTTCCCCAGCAAAAAGGCCATCCTCCCTGGGGAGAATGGCCTTGTTAATACTTGTCAAATGATTGGCTTACCTACTCATAACGTAAAGCATCAATCAGATTCAGATTGGCTGCCTTGGAAGCCGGATACCAGCCAAAAAAAATGCCGATAGCCATCGAGAAACCAACGGAAAGTACCACCGACCAAGGAGTGACGGCAATGCTCCATTTCATTGCGTTTCCTACTATCTCGGCCGCAGCAAAACCCAGTAAAATCCCTAAGAAACCACCGATAATGCTAATGGCTACAGCTTCGATGATAAATTGCAAGAGCACGTCGCGTTTTCCTGCCCCTACAGCCATACGGATGCCGATTTCTTTGATACGTTCCGTAACCGATACCAGCATGATGTTCATGATTCCGATCCCGCCCACTAAAAGCGATATCCCGGCGATGGAGGCCAGGAGGATGGTAAGTGTATTGGAAACGCTGTTTGCCGTTTCAGCAAGTTCGGTCTGCGTGCGAACTGCAAATTCTTCGCTTGTAGTCCCACGATGCCTGCTTTGCAAGAGATCGAGGATATCCTGCTGAACCAGAGGTATGCCTTCCTCACTTTGGGCTGAAACCAATACCATCATGTTTCTCCACCTGTTTCCCAACAACCTTGTATATGTGGTTGTGTATGGAGCTATTACTGTATCGTCCTGGTCAGAACCCATCACGTTTTGACCCTTGGCTTCCAAAACGCCTTTCACCGTGAAGGGGATATTGCGGATGCGGATTATTTTATCTACTGGATCTACTCCGTTAAACAGGTTGTCTGCCACGGTTTTCCCGATCACACAGACCTTGGAGCCGTTCTCAACGTCCGAAGCGTGAAACAGCTCACCCTGGCTGACCTTCATATCACGGATGAAGAAATAATCCACATCCACACCCATGATCCCGGTGCGCCAGTTGTTTCCTTCAAACTTCAGTTGCCCCCAGGTGTTGTAAACCGGCGAGGCATACAGCACTCCTTCCAGTTGATCGCGAATTGCCTCCACATCCTCCACTTCCAAAAGGTTTCCGCTTCCCGCCGCTTGGCGGACATTGGACGCCGATTGGGAAAAATTCGTGGTAACCATGATCACATTCGTTCCCATGGAGCTTACCTGGTCTTCTACGATCTTTTGGGCACCCTTGCCGATGGCCAGCATGGTGATTACGGCTGCCACTCCAATTATAATGCCCAGCATGGTTAGAAATGTACGGGTTTTATTTCTTAACAGGGATTTGAAGGCAATTCTGATGATTCCCAGGATAGACATTATTCCTCCTCATCCAGTTTTGGTAATTTTGCCAGATCAACCAGGGCTTCACGGCGTTGCAGATTTGGTTTATCGCTGATTATCCTACCATCTCTGAAGGTTATCAGCCGGTCGGTGTACTGGGCGATGTCGTTTTCGTGGGTAACCAATACGATGGTCTTTCCCTTGGCATGCAGTTGCTGAAAAACAGCCATCACTTCAATGCTGGTGCGGGTATCCAGATTGCCGGTCGGCTCATCAGCCAACAGGAAAACAGGATCGTTTACGATCGCCCGGGCAATGGCCACCCGTTGTTGCTGACCTCCGGAAAGCTGGTTGGGAAAGTGTCTGGCACGCTCCCTGATCCCTACTATGGACAAAGCATGCATGGCTTTCTCATGACGCTGGTGCAGACTGCACTTCCGGCAGTAAAGCAAGGGCAGTTCCACATTTTCAAGGGCTGTCGTGCGGGGCAAAAGGTAAAAGCTCTGGAATACATAACCGATCTTTTGATTTCGGATAACGGTCAGATCGCTTTCGCTCATCTGGTGAACGGGAATTCCATCCAGCAGATAGCTGCCGCCTGAAGGCTTGTCCAAACAGCCCAAGAGGTTCATAAAGGTTGTTTTGCCACTCCCGCTGGCACCCATTATGGCGATGAATTCGCCTTCTTTTATGCTAAGGTCGATTCCCCGCAGGGCATGAACGTGGATATCCCCCATCAGATAGGTCTTACTAAGGTTCTGAGTGCTTAGAAGCTCATTTGCCAAGGCTTACCTCCCTGGTTCAAAACCGGCGTCCCATGCCTGGTCCGGTGGGAGAATTTGTTGTGGTTGCCTGCTTGGCGTCCTTGTAGTTAACCCCGGTTATCATAATGGCATTGGAATCAATACCTTCCAGCACTTCCACAAAAGCACCGTCCGATATCCCTGTTTTCACAGGCACTGGCTTGGGAGTCTTGCCTTCCAGTACCCATACCACACTGGTTCGGCTACGCCTTCCGGCCCCGCTAAAGCTGGAGTTTCCAGCAGCCATGCTGCCTTCTCTCCCCCTTTTTCCTCTGATTGACGTCAAACTGGTTTTCAGGCTGTCAGACAAGGGTTTTGCGGAGGCAGAGGGCTTGATGGCCAAGCCGGATTTTACATTGTCGGCAACCGGCTCGCTTTTTGCCTGGCTGGCAGATTCTGCCCTGGCCTTTTCCATGGCGGCCATAATAGCGTTGCGTCCCGCATTCAGGAGTTCATCATCCCATTTTAACCCAAAGAGTTCCCAGACTTCTTTGCTGGGTTTGAAACGAGTGGCTGTTTCAGGAATACGCAAAACGTTTTGCTTGGCCTGGATTACGATAGTCACATTCGTTGTCATCCCTGGAAGCAGCTTGTGATCAGGATTTGCAGCATCTATGATCACACTGTAGGAAACCACGTTGTTTTCAGAACTGGGGTTTAACCTGATCTGCTTAACCTCACCGCTGAACTGAGCGCTGGGATATGCGTCCACATTGAATTCCACCGGTAAACCCAGTTTGATCTTACCAATATCCGCTTCGTCCACATTTGCGGTGATTTGCATCTGATCCAGATTATTGGCTATTTTGAAAAGAGTCGGCGCATTCATACTGGCAGCAACGGTTTGACCCTCATCCACGTCCCTTGAAACAATCACGCCGTTGATGGGACTGGTGATGTAGGCATTGTCCAGATTCTTCTGGGCGCGCTGCAGATTCAGCCTGGAGTTTGCCACCGTTTGCTGTGCAGTTTGGTACTTGAAAAGGGCTTTTTTTACGTCGTATTCAGGAGTCATCTGTTTTTTAAACAGCTCTTGTAAAAGCTCGTAATCCAGCTTGGCCTCTTCCATGGCAGTGCTAGCTTTGGCCAAATCCCCCCTGGCAGCGTCCAGATTGGTTTGTAAGATCTCGGTATCCAGCCTGGCCAGCAGTTCCCCTTTACGAACGTGGTCGTTAAAGTCCTTGTAAAGCTTATCGATCTTTCCGCTTACTTCTGTTCCCACGCTAACCAGCACATAAGGATTCAACGAACCTGTAGCCGTTACTACTTCTCTGATGTCCCCAGAGGTAGCTTTGTCGGTGCGCCATTCAGGCTGGTTTTTGTTTTTTCGGTAATTGCGCCAGATCACTATTGCAGAAGTAATAAGCGCTATTATAATGATGTATTTTATGTACTTTTTCATGATATATCCTGATTTATTGGTCGTTTACCACTTGCCAAGCACAGGGCTTGACAGCAATTGCGCGATTGCTTCCTGTTTGGCTATGATCTGATAGCGGTTGTTGTTATAGGCAATATCCGTCTCTATGTAATCGGTGCGGGTTTTGTCGAGCTCCAAGAGCTCGATCAACCCAAGCCTGTAGCGCTCTTCCGCCTGAGTTATCTGGGCCCGGGATTGATCCAGTTTTTCGGTGTAGAGCTCGTTCATCCGTTTTAGATAGTTTAGTTCTTGCACGGCACTGGCATAATCGCGGATAATCTGGTCCTGCTTTTCGTCGATGGCAAGCTGGTAAAGCTGTCGGCTGATCTTTGTTCTTTTGGTGCTTTCCCCGTTTTTGAAGTAATTCAATAGTGGATAGCTGAGAGACAGGGAAACTCCATGATTGGTGTTATAACGGTCAAAGTCAAAATCTTCCCCACTTATCCTGCGGTCGAGGTTGTAAGCCAGGCTTAGCTTGGGTAAGTCGTCCAGTTTGTTCTGCTTAAGTTCCAGATCATTGCTCTTCAAATCCTCTTTCAGCAAGATGATCTCAGTGGTTTCCAACGGTTTGCATTCTGGAATTCCGGCGTCCAAATCCAGATCAAGATCCCCCAAAGGATGGCCTTCATCCTGCATGCCAACAAGTGCAAACAGCTTGCTGCGGGAATTGGCGATGCTGTTGTTCAATTGCAGGATGGCTATGTTTGAGTTCAACACGGCAATCTCATTTTGCTTCACTTCAAAGGGGGTTGTTTTTCCCAATTGAAGCATCACCTTGCTCTGTTCCCAGACCCGGGTTTGAATCTGCAGGTTTTCCTCTAATGATCCTAATTGGCGGGTGGAACTAAGTGCATCAAGATAAGCGGAAAAAACCTGATAGGCGTAGCCGCGTCTACTCTGCGCAAACTGCAATTCTGCCTTGTTTTTCTGCAAATCAGCCTGACGATAGGCAAAATAGCTGGGATCATTCAGGCTGATGGTCTTGCTTAGTGAAAATCCGGCAGAACTGCTCAATTCGCTGTAGCCGGGCGCTGGATCAAAGTCGTTCTGAAGCCCTGCAGATAGAGATGCCTCCGGTAAAAGATTCCACTTGGCTGAAGCAAGGCTTGAATTGGCATTGGCTAGGCTCAAGGCACTTTTTTTTACGCTATAACTGTGTTCCAAACCATAGTTGATCAGCTCTTCAAGCTGATACTGCTGTGCCACCAAACATACTGGCAGCATCAGGATTAGTAAAATGAACGATCTCATTTCCCCTCTTGTTTGCGGTATATTTTTGTAAAAGATATTAATCAATACTCTGTGCTCCAGCCCCTTCAGCATCCCATATTTATATACTACAGATTGTGCTTTATCCTGCAAGATATTTCTGAAAAATACCCCCTGAGCGATGTAGTAATGAATATGCAGAAGTTATGTATTCTTCAGTTTCATTGGAATCGAAGCGATTGAATTGTAAGGTCGTTGTGCTCTTCTTTGGTTCCATTTAATTATTAACTGAGTTCAGAAGAGAAAACCCAAAGGCAAGCCCCATTCGTTTTTTTTCAATCCTGCATTAATATGCTTGTTTACGCTTTTGGTGTAAAGACCCAAAACAGGGTTAACCGGAGCTTTGCTGCAAAAACTTGCTTGACAAAAACAAGCTCCATATTATAGTGGTTCAGAGAATTAAAAAAATTCACATAGAGAGGATCAAATGCCCCAGCACAAATCACCCCTGAAGAGGATGAAAACCGACAAAAAGCGTGCCGCTCGCAACAACTACGTCAAGCGCACGCTTAAAACCCTTGCCAAGCAAATGGATACAGAAGCCAAACTGGAAGATAAGCAGCAGGTGCTATCCGAGCTTTATTCACAATTGGACAAAGCCGCCAAGAAGGGTGTAATCCACAAGAGAACAGCCTCCCGTCGCAAGGCACGTCTGGCTGCGGCTTTGAATAAGAGCAAAGCATAAATCTATAAGCCCGAACCGGGCTTTTTTTCTTTTTTTACCGTGAAACGCCAGCGTTCCCTGATAAGCCGTGTTTTGCGTATAATCTTGCGCATACATCTTTGGTTTTGGGGGATAGTGGCGTTTTTTTCACTTCTGTACAATTTTGTCAATCCGCTTTTCACACCTTTAATGCTGCAACGCTATCTGATCCGCGGCTACCCAATTCACAAGCGCTACTTTGTACCCTTGGAAAAGATACCAAAAAGCACTCAGAACATGCTGATTGCCTTGGAAGACGGGAATTTTTACAAACACTTCGGTTTTGAATGGAAGATGGTGAGAGAAGCCTACGAACGGAATCAGAAGGCGGGCAAGATAAGGTTTGGAGCCAGCACTCTCAGCAATCAACTGGCCAGAACAATTTTCCTTACCACAGACCGCAATTATCTGCGCAAGTACCTGGAAGTTCAGGCCACTCTCATCATGGAGCTCTGCCTTACGAAAAAGAGAATGCTGGAGCTGTATCTGAACTATGTGGAATGGGGCAAGGGAATATACGGCTACGATACTGCAGCCCGTTATTACTATGGCGTTGGAAGCCAGAGACTAAGCAGAACTCAGGCCAAGAAAATGATCAGCATCTTAACCAATCCGATCAAATACAGCCCGCAAAACTATTATCGTTCACCTTCAGCCAGGCAGCGGTTTCAGATGCTACAGCGCTATTTCTGATGGATGAGAAGTTTTTATACCACGTTTGGGATGCGGGGCACCTGGCCTCTGAATTGAGGACTGTAAGCAGAAAACCAGTAAAAATCCTTTTCCCTGGGCAGTTTAACACATTTAGGGGACCAGATTTCATAAATGCCATTCTGAATCTGGATGGCCATGATGTTCAAGGAGCGATTGAGATTCATCAGAGCACCCTGGATTGGCAACGCCACCACCATCAGGAGGACCATTATTACAATTCCGTGGTGCTGCATGTGGTATTGAACCACAATGGCGAGCTGCCACAAACTCAGAAGGAAAACGGCGAATGGGTAGATATCCTGCAAATGCGCTACCAGCTATCAGAAGAAATCCAAAAACTCCTGCGTGATTACCAGGACCAGCCCAGCAATAAAACATCCAGCTTCTGCGACAGATTGTCCGCCCTGGATAACGAACACCTGCAAAGCATCCTATATCAGCACGGCATCCAACGGTTTGAGGGGAAAGTGAAACGCTACAATGCCAGCCTGGTTTTTTCAGATTTTGATCAATTGCTCTATGAAGGCCTGATGGAAGCCGCTGGTTATGATAAAAACAAGCTGAATATGTTGCAACTGGCGCAAAGCATTCCTTATGCCAGCCTGAAGAGCTGGAAACAGAGCGGAATGACACTGTACGAGCTGCAGGGTATTCTGGCTTGCAGTTCAGGCTTGCTTGCCAAAGCTGGGAAAATTCTTCAGCCCGACCAAACTGAGCAAATCAAATCCGCCTATGAAAAACAACCCTATTATGCCAGAAATCTAAGCTTGGACTGGCAGCTTTTCAGGATCAGGCCTGCCAGCCATCCCTTGCCAAGATTGTTGAAAATCGCCACCTTTCTCTTTGATCATCTGGATACTGGCTTGTTGAATGGCTTTCTGAATCGGGTAGAAGCAGATGCAGTTGGATCAGCAAAACGATTTACTCTCTATAAACAGGCATTCCACCAACCAGATAAAGAGCAGAACCTGGGAAATACCATGCTGGAAAACTCATATTTGAACATCTATCTGCCTCTAATGTATCTATATGCTAGAAAAACTGCCCAATCAGCCTTGGCCGCTTCGTTAAAGACCAGTTGGTGTGAATTCAAACCTCTGGCCGATAATTTCATTCTGCGCTATATGAGCTTGAAGATAAACCCTTCACAGCATAAGATACTGCATGGCAAATCGCTTTTCCAACAAGGTATGATCGATATATATTACCGCTATTGTCGCTATCACCAATGTCCTGAATGCAAAATGGAATCGATATGTTAAGAACTCCGGTAAAAGACAATCAAGATAGGCAAAAACGCACCATTGACATGGTAACCAAGCTTTATGTGCATTTCCTGCTGAAAGACGAACAAATCAGCGAACAGGAAATCAGCATCCTCTATTCTCAGTTGATCAGCCTTTTTGCCCAGGTTGACGTATCCTGGGAAGCCTACGTAAGGCAGATCATCGAAAGCGACTACCTGATCAGCGAAGTTCTGGATTACCTGAACCGCTACCTGTCTCAGCTCGATAAAGTCCGAATCCTGCAAAGCCTGGTCATCATGGCCAAAACAGCAGGAGAACTGAACATATCTGAGATTACCAGTATCCTGGAAGTCTGCAAACAGCTTTCAGTAGACCCAGACGCCTTCATTTCTCTGATTGATCATTTTGAGGCTGGCAGCAACGGTCTGGTAAGCATTCCCTGTGAGCACGGAGTGGCACACGTACGGCATTCTCTGTTCTCAGATTATCAGATATTCGGTTCAGCGGCCAATGCCGACATCAGATTTCGCAATCAGACACTGGCTCCCTATGAAACAGCCCTTTATGCCATCGATCACTATCTCTTTCTGGCAGTGGGCAGTTCGGCAAACCTGAGCATCGAAGGTCAGTCAGCCATGGCAAACCGAATTTATCTTCTAAACCACGAAAGATCTGTAAAACTGCTGAACACAGAATTCAATTTCAATTGCCTGAGAATGATCCACGAGAATCAGGACAGCAACGACGAGATATATTTTCGCAAAACAAACTATAACTTCGTAGTGCGAAAACGAGGACCCTGGTATTCCTTGCAGCTATTTGACGGCAGCATTACTCTGAATGGCCGTAGTATGCTGTCCAGCCGGCATTATGAAAGGCATTATGAGCTGTTTTACGACGATGTTCTGCAGATAAAGGGCTATGCCCCCTGGAATTTGGGGATCTTGATCGAAAACCGCGGTAGCATCGGTTTGGAAGATAGAATTCCCCGCTCCCTGTACCTGAACCGGGAGAAAGATTACTTCGGCCTAAGCCGCAGCGAACAGGACAACAGCCTGGCTTACATCGAATACAAGGAAGGTGGGTTCTTTCTGCATCCTGCCAAAAAGGGCTGGACTGTTTTCCTGAACCAATCCAAGGTAACAGAGCTGACTCCTCTTAACCTGAATACAGACACTATCAGCATCGACAAACGGAATTTCCGGATAAACAGCTTCTTCGACCTTATCGAGATACCTTTTGAGATAAATCTGATCCGTTTGGTGGATATAAAACACTTTTTCGCGGATGGACAGATTGCTCTGGACAGCATTTCCTTGGAAGCGCGTAAGGGGCAGTTGATCGGTATCCTGGGGCAGAGCGGCAGCGGTAAATCAACCCTGGTGAAGGTTCTCTCCGGTGAGATAATCCCCACCTACGGACAGATGCAGGTGGATGGCAAGGATTACTTTAGCAACCTGCACTACTACAATCAATATGTGGGCTACGTACCTCAGGATGATCTGCTCTATCCATATCTTACAGTTTATGAAAACCTGCTGTATCGTTTACGGATGCGCATGCCCCATATTTCAATGGCAAACCTGGATCAGAAGATAAACAATATCCTGCATCAGGTGAATCTGAGCCATCAGCGCAATACCAAGGTGGGTGAATTTAAGAAAAAGAACCTCAGCGGAGGGGAACGCAAACGCCTGAATATCGCTCTTGAATTACTTTTCGAGCCCACAGTGATAATCTGCGACGAGCCTACCAGTGGCTTGTCCTTCACAGATGCCGAGCAGATCATCGATATCCTGTCGTCTCTCACGCAGCAAGGGAAAATCGTCCTGGCCACAATCCACCAGCCCAATAGCAGCATATTCAGAAAGTTCGACAACGTCCTCTTGATGGATATGGGTGGGAAGATTGCCTATTATGGTTCACCGGGAGATTGTTTCAGCTACTTCGATGAAGAACTGACTCAGCTAAGCCATAGAGCGGCGGAAATCGAGCTGAAAAAAACCTTGAAAACCTCAGACTTTATGTTCGATGTGATCACCTATCCGGAATATAATGAGCACAATGAACCCGTTTACGAGCAAGTTCAGGGATACATCCAGCCAAAACGTAAATTTTCACCTTCCTACTGGCGCGACAAATACAAACGCCGGATGTTGTATGATCTGATGCAGCACGACATTGGACAACAGACTGAGAATCCTCCCCTGATCCGAAAAAAGCAGACAAAACACAATCTCAAAAGCCGCTTCCTGCTTCTGAAATCCTATCTGGAACGCAGCTTCAAGATGAAGCTGAGAAACCGTACCAACAACCTGATAACTTTCGTTCAGGCTCCTTTGCTGGGTTTGGTAATCTCCTTCATCCTCCGCTTCACGCCTTATCCGGAAAGTTATCTATACAGCGCCAACCACAATATCGGCATCTATATTTTCGTCAGCATCATAGCCTTCATCTTCCTTGGCATTTCCAATAGTATCGAGGAGATACTGGACGAACGCAAGATCATCCTGCGGGAAAACCAGATGAACCTAAAAGTGAGCTATTACCTAAGCTCAAAGTTGCTTACCCTGGCGTTCTTTGCATTGGTTCAGGCCGTCTTGTATCATGGAATAGCAGCCCTGGTTTTAGACATCAGAGGCTTGATGGGAATCTCTCTCCTCTACCTGTTCACATCAGGTGTGGTCGGATTTTCGCTGGGTTTGCTTTGCTCGTCTTTCATCAGGGAAAAGAAGGCCATTATTAACCTCCTGCCGTTGGTTCTGATCCCACAGATCATCTTCGGTGGTGCGGTTATCGAATTTGAGCGGATGAACCGCAACCTGACGATTTATCATAAACACCCAATTCCGGAAATCGTGCAAACCATTCCCTCCCGTTGGCTCTTTGAGGGCCTAACTACCGCGTATGCAAAGCGGACTGCCTTCCATCAAGCCATGGCCAGAATCGAGAACAAGCAATTGAAGGCCCGGAACTCATATCATAACGGCCGGCTAAGTTCAACCCAGTTTGGACAGGTGAGATCTGAGCTGTACCACGCTAAAGTAAAGCTGGCAGAGCGCTGGAATCCGGACGCACTGCAAAACACAAATCTGAATTCCGGAGTCAGCATGATGGACGGCAAGGTGCTTTCCGAGCAGAAGAACTATTTCCTGTCCAGCTACAAAATTTTGGGTAAGAAACTATGTCGTACCTGGAACCACAACCTCTTCATTTTAATTCTGTATCTCATTCTATTTAATTCGATTACTATTATAAAGCTAAAGTATTACTTTAAAGATTAAGAGCCCTCTGATTATCCCCACTATTGGGGGAATTCCGAACCTGAGAGCCAATGATTCCATATGCAGAGAGCCAGATGGTCGAGGAGTGCAACCGCTGCTCAGAATAGGCCCCTGCCAACTATTCACCTAAACTCAGTCAAGATGATGGAGTACTAAACGGAGCTACTCAGGTCCTCGTGTTTTTTATTGACAGAATCTGCCCCTCTTAATTGCTTGCCTTTGCCAGGCGCAGCGCAATGGCCGAGAGTGAATCATGTCAGATCAGGAATGAAGCAGCATTAAGCTTAACCGGTTATGTGTCGTTGTCAGCCTGGCATTTCTTATTTATCCTTGCTGCCCAGCCCCATGCCCCTCCACTTCCTCCCAAGTTCCTCCCGAACCGCATTGGGGTGGAATTCGGGTGGCATTCGCGTGGCATTCGGGAGGCGAGCAAGGATGGTGCAAGGGATTTGTGTTGACCAAAATTCCGGGCTATCAGACAATTGGCATAAAAAATGCTTAAACATTGTTAAGATAAACAACATAACAAGATGGGACGTTTTGCATGAAGAAATGTTTTTTACTTATCTCACTGTTGGGTCTGGCCGCAATTCTGCTGGCCTGGCCTTTGAGAATTCAGAGCTGGAACCTTGATACAGATATTAAAACCCTGAACGAAAACAGATTTAGCATAGATTACGTTAACCGCACAAGTGGTGTGATTCATGTGGAAGTCCGGAATAATGAAGAAGCCGATAAGCTCCAAGCGCTTGGCTTTGGCACAGAACGGATGCCCGACCTTGCCAAAGAATACGTAAAACAGCTTTGGGAAGAGACTAAAGACAGCAAAGACCCCCTGCGCGCCTATTATACCCTGGACGAATATCACAGCTTTATGCAACAAACCGCCGCCAACTTCCCCAGTATTTGCCAACTGCTTCAATACGGCACCTCTGTACAAGGTCGGCCAATGTATTTTCTTAAAATCAGCGACAACGTAAGCCAGGAGGAAAACGAACCGGAGTTAAAGTATGTGGGCAGCATTCATGGCGATGAAGTGGTAGGCTACGACATGCTGATCCGCCTGATCCAGCTTCTTACCTCCGAATACGGCTCAAACCCCCGCATCACCAATATCGTGAACAACACAGAAATCTGGATCAATCCGATGATGAATCCCGACGGCAATGCCCTGGTGCAACGTTATAATGCCAATGGGATCGATCTGAACCGCAACTTCCCCACTCCCAACGGCATAGAGCATCCAGACGGCAATGCCACCCAAGTGGAAAACCTTGCCATGATGGCGTTCAGCAACGCGCACGATTTTGATCTGAGCATAAACTTCCATGGTGGTGCCCTGGTGATTAATTACCCTTGGGACTACACCTATACCCTGGCTCCCGATGATGCCCTTTTGCGTGAGATGTCTCTCACCTATTCCCGGCAAAACACCCCTATGTACAACAGCAGTGAATTTCCCCAAGGGGTTACAAATGGCGCTGCCTGGTATGTTATAGATGGCGGAATGCAAGATTGGAATTATCATTACACTGATTGCTTTGAACTAACAGGTGAAATAAGTAATATTAAATGGCCTCCTGCCAGCCAATTAGACACATTTTGGTCACAAAATCAGGAGTCCATGCTGCAGTTTATTGAATTCGCCCAGCGCGGAGTGCATGGCCTGGTAACCAACAGCAGTGGCAACCCCTTGCAGGCTAATATCAGCGTTAACGGAAACGCCAAAGTGGTAAAAAGCGATCTGCCGGCTGGCGATTATCACCGTTTACTGCTGCCAGGAACCTACCAGCTGACCGCATCTGCCAACGGATATCTGCCTCAAACGTATAGCGTTTCTGTTCCAGCCACAGGTGGCGTTATCCAGAACTTTGTGCTGGAGCCAGCCCAAGTAACCAATTTCAACGGACAGGTTCGCAATCTGCAAGGTCAGCCCATTGCCAATGCCTCGGTTATCGTGCAGACTGGCACTCCCCTCAGCGTGCAAACCGATGCTCAGGGCTTGTTTCAGCTATCCGGCATTTACGAAGGAAACTATCCTCTGCTCATCAGCGCAACTGGTTATGCCAACTACTTGGGAAACCTGCAGGTAAGTGCGGAAAGCCAGCATGGAAGCATCATCGTAATGCAAGCTCCCTTCTTCAGTGATGATTTTGAAAATGGGATGGCAAATTGGACTGTGAATGGTTCTTGGGGAATCGTTGCAAATAGTGGTAGCAACGTTCTAAGCGACTCTCCCTCTGGGAATTACTCAAACAATCAAAATCGCAGTTGCCGTTTGACCAATCCCCTCAATCTGAACGGAATCAGCAACGCCAGCCTTTCCTTCCGCTGCAAGTATTCTTTGGAAAATGGTTATGATTTCGTTTACGTGGAAGTATCCACCAATAACAACAACTGGACTCAATTGGGATCCTTTACAGGCTCTCAGAGTACTTGGACGCAGCAAAATTTTAGCCTGGCTAGCTACAGCAATACCAACCTGTACCTGCGATTCAGACTTTCCACAGACAGCAGCCAGACTGCCGACGGAATTTATATCGACGACCTTCAGATTTCTGGTGTTAACAGCAATGTTCCCATTTTTGGAGATGTGAATGCAAACGGAATTGTCGATGCTACAGACATTCAAGCCATTCTGGACTATGCAGTAGGCGGGAACCCCTTGCCAGAGCTTGATCCTGCCCCCTGGGAGACTTTCAGACTAACCAATGCCGATGCTGATGCTGATCAGGAGGTTTCCGCCTTCGACAGCTATCTGGTCATGAAAGCTTGCAGCGACCCGCTCTACCGCCTGCCGGTTCAATCCGGAATTCCAGAACCTGCAAACGATCCTTTGCTCAACGTGGAACTGCACAACGACACTCTTTCGCTGCGCTTCATCCAGGGAGCAAACCTGAAGTCTGTGCAGCTTAGCACCTATCCTGCTGATATTATAGATTTTAACTTTAGTCCAGCAATTGCGGGAACCCACTATCTCAGCCTGTGGGAGCCGGAAAACCGCTTGGGCTTCAGCCTCCAGCAAGCCAATAGCCCCCAGGAACTTAACCTTGAAATTCCATCTGCCAGCCCCAGTTTTTTATTGGTGGTTTCAGCCAATGGCAACCCCGCCTCCACCTTTCAGATTGATCCCGGTTCAGAGGTTCAGGAAGAGCAGCTACCAACCCTGCAAACAGCCTTGCTGCCAAATGTCCCCAATCCCTTCAATCCCTCCACCACTCTGTATTTCAGCCTGGAAAGGCCAAGCACGCAAACAGAACTGAGCATATTCAATTTGAAAGGCCAAAAACTGAGAACACTGATGAATAGCAGCCTGCCAGAAGGCAAACATAGCCTGGTTTGGGATGGGAAAACCGATTCCGGAAAAACAGTCAGCAGCGGTATATACCTTGTCCGCTTAGTTGCCGACAAGCGGATTAGAACACGCAAAATACTTCTGAGCAAATGAATATGAATCGCTATATAATCTTATCTCTTCTATCAGTATGTTTAACTCTATGTTACAGTTGCAAAAAAGATACTCCCGAGCCAAAACCTGAGCCAGTTAAATACAGCTTCAGGCACGACGGTTCTGCCGATGTGTTTGGTCCCGATAACCAGTTAAAAGCCAGCTTTAGAATCGAGATTGTGGAAAGCGAAGAAGAGGTTGTACGCGGGCTGAAATATCGCGAGAACCTCGATGATGACGCAGGGATGTTCTTCATCTTTGAATACCCCGATCTATACGATTTTTGGATGCAGGACACCTATTTGCCTTTGGACATGCTGTTTATAGCATCTGATGGCACCCTGAACGAGATTCACGAAAATGCCGTGCCCTTTAGCGAGGAACGCATCCACCCTACGAAGATACATCAGTATGTGCTGGAGATCAAGGCCGGCCTTGGCAAAAAATACAATCTGCAAAGCGGAGATAAAGTACTTTGGAAAAGACTGTAAGCATCCTTCTTCTGATCGCGCTGTTATTTCTAGCTGCCTGTAAAGGAAAATCTGCAAAGGATGGCCCTGAGGAGTACAGCCCTGAGTATCAGGAAACCCCTTCCACCGAAGAACCTGCCCAAAACGACAGCTCCAGGCATAGCGGCTTGGACCTGAAAGAGCTGAAAGCATACCAATACAATTGGTCCGAAAGCGACGATCTGCCTCCTTTGGTGATCGTTATTGACGATTTTGGCCAGATTTCCGGCCAACTTCTGGAAGATTTCACAGCTCTCCCCCAGGAAGTAGCCTTTGCCATCCTGCCTGATTTGCCAAACACTCAGGCTGCAGCAAGGCTTGCCGACAAAACTGGTCATGAGGTTTTGATCCACGTTCCCATGCAGCCTTTGGGAAACGACAATCCCGGAAAACGCTACATAAAAAAAGGCATGGAAGCCGCGGATATTGCAGATCTACTGCAAGAATTTTATTCACAGATGCCCAATGCCATTGCTGCCAACAACCACATGGGCTCAGCAGCCACAGCGGATTATTCGGTGATGCAGGCTGTATTGGAAGAATTGCATGAATTGGGACTATTCTTTCTGGATAGCGCTACAACGAATAAAAGCGCAGTTCCTTCCGCTGCTTCTGCTTTGGGATACAAAACTGCCAAACGCGATATATTTTTGGATGTTCCTGATAATAGCGATGCCACCCTGATTGGCAAAATCCAAAGCCTGGGCAAATATAAAGGCCGCAACGAGCCAATAGTCATCATCACTCACTGCCATACCCGCGAAAAACTGAATGCTCTGAACAAGTTTATCGCCCAGATATCAGACATGGGCTTGAAGCTGATTCCTCCCTCCAAGCTATATAAGAAGCTTAGTCCCCCTGCCTAAGCAGATAACCTGCTTCTGTTAAGCGATACTGCTACATCGAGTTTGGAGATTAGTGGCTGTAAGTTGTTTCTCTTGTTTTGAAAATCCCCCTTGCCAAACCCGATCTGGACATTAGCATATAGGACTGATACTTGTGTTTGTGTTGAGATCACAACTTTGGCTTCCCCCAGGAAGTGAAAATGCAGATGCAGGAGCAGAAAAAACTGAATTGATGAGGAATAGCTAAAATGAATAGCCTGGTGAGGTTTTGCAAATATATCAAAGGAAATCCCAAGTTTGATGCCGATAAAGTAAAGATTGCGATAGAAGAGATAGTGGCAAGCGGAGAAAACTCTCCTGCTGCATTAGCCAGAATCCTGATAAGAGACTATGGCTACGATGCCGACGAGATGCATCGCTCTGTGGCTAAATACTATGCTTTTGGCGAAGTTAACGTGAATCCCGATGCGCTGGATAAAAACCAGATTTGTCTGATTAAATTCCTGCACGAAAGAATAGATCATGCCCTCCTGAACAGGCTTTTAGATGAGCTGGTTTTCCCCAACAAGCTGGTTGG
>Ga0302250_1001178_pt1 | contig 20729 bp, 15 predicted proteins | sample AAG_RA_Asp_MG_FD_193536 | JGI IMG/M metagenome (GOLD analysis project Ga0302250, IMG submission 193536) | Enriched activated sludge microbial communities from anaerobic digester in WTTP, New Holstein, Wisconsin, United States - AAG_RA_Asp | ecosystem: Engineered > Bioreactor > Anaerobic >... | reverse complement strand
TCGTGGGTCTGCTTGGAATGACAGGGATAGGAGCGATAGCGGCTACACCCCTGGCCACTGCTTTCGTTGTTCAAGGGGCAAGTTCGGCTCTAGGAGATATCGCCGGCCAGACAATCAATCGCGTGGCTACTGGGGAACAAATGGACCTGACAAGTACTCTTGCCGCTGCTGGGGTCGGTGCTGGTGGTGTTGCGATCCCGGACTCCGGTACTGCGCTGGGGAAAGTATTCAAGGGTGTCCTGCTTGCTGAAGCCCAATATGGCCTCGATTCCCTGCTTCATCTGGAACGACCATCCGGTGAAGGAATGGTGGGAGCTCTAGTGGCTGGAACAATGGGTGCACTGCCTGGAGCTTCGGAAGTCGTCGGCCCCTGGTTGGAAGGTTTCTCGCGAGGGTTGTTACTCGAAACCGCCACGAATGTTCTTCAAAACATCATTACGCCCAAATAGGACGGGGCCGCAAATCAGCTCGATGGAGGACATCTGGAATGAAAGAGCGCGCCGTTCTGGCAGTGATTATGATAACTATAGGGATCGTATTGGGATACAGTGCCTGGAGGAGGCATAGGCAACTGGCGGGTCAGAGGAGGTATCACCTAATCCGAGTGCCGCCCTGGTTGAGTTGGCTCTGTGGCCGGCCACTGCAGGATAATCAGATTGAGCTGGAGTTCATCATTTTCCAGCTTTTCAACCTTCTGTGTACGCTTCTCTGGGCACCGTTACTGATAGAGCTTAGAGTCAACAATCTACTGGCACTTGTTCTGATTACGGCCTATCTTATGCTGGTTTCAATTGTGCCGTTTGCCGTGCACTCTATCCTCAACCTTATTGATCTATGCAAAAGGAGAGTACACTAAGCGCGTTGAGGATTCTCAATCGACGGGGTTGAGACTTGTTATGCATCTTGGTCAAGCCCAGGCTCGCCGTCCGCAGTGTCTGCACCGCTCCAACCTGGGCGGCGTGGAGCGGGCCCTCCCGCAGCGAGTCCACCGGGGCCAGCAGCTGCGCCGGGTCGGGCGGGAGGAAGCAAAGGCACGGGCATGCCCTGCGATTTGTTGGACGGAAATGTCCACCGCTGAGCGGACAGTCATGCAGAGCCGGGCGATTGACTCCCTCCCCGATCAGGGGTATAATGCCTCCGACTTTGCCGGAGGAATCGCGTGCGCGTCGAGCGTCGAGTTGCCCAACAACCTTCGCGGGCCCGGGCCGTCGGGCGGCGGTGGCCCTTTCTGCTGGCCTGCACGATGCTGGGCGTGCTCTTTGCCGGCCTGATCCTGCTGGCCCGCCCACCGATCTATGAGGTCGCGGTCCGCGTGGACTATGACCCCCAGCGCTACCCCCAGGCCGTTCAGGGCGGGATGCTCGACGCCGCGGTGGCCCTCCAGGCCCGCGACTTGCTGGGGCTGCACCACCCGGCCGACCTGCAGGCCGCCGCCACGGTGGACCAGCCGGCCGAGTTCCGCGCCGCGGCCGAGGGGACGCTGCTGGCCGTCGGCCGGGCAGCCACGGCCGGCCGCGCCGGCGAGATCGCCGCCCACGGCGGCCAGGCCCTCGCCGACGCCCTCAGCGCCGGCCACGGGCTGGACCTCCTGCGCACCCTCCTGCGCCGGGCCATCGCCCTGCAAGGCGCCGGCCGGCCCGAGCCGGCCACCCCCCTGACGCCGTACCTCTTTGTCCTCCTGGACGTCGGGCTGGTGGCCTACGACCCGGCCATCCCGGTCGCCGCCGAGACACCTGCCCTTAGCGCGGCGGACGTCGCCGACATCACCCTGGCCCTGCAGCGGCTGGAGGAAAGCCAGAGCGCGAGCATCAACCTCCTCTTTGAGCGCAAGGCCCGCACCACCGCTGCGCAAGATCTCCAGGCCATCGACAGCGAGCTGGCCGCGCACACCTGGCGGCGTGAGCACGTGCGCCGCACGCTCCTGGTCCTCTATCGGGAGCAGGCCGCGCTCGCCACCCGGGCGGACGACACGGCCCCGACCGTGGTCAGCGTGACGCCGGAGAAACCGCCGGAGCAGCCCGGCGCCGCGGCCCGCTGGATCTACCTGGCCGTCGGGGCGGCGGGGGGCCTGCTCACCGGCCTGGTCCTGGCCCTCTTCGACGCGGCCAACCGCCTCGTGGAGCACGTCCGCGAAGCCTGGACCTATCGCGACCTGATCTGGAACCTCGTCCTGCGCGACCTCAAGGGCCGCTACAAGAACTCGGTCCTGGGGTACCTGTGGTCGCTGCTCAACCCGCTCCTGCTGATGGGGGTCTTTACCGTCCTGTTCAAGTTCCTGCTCAACAACCCCATCCCCAACTTTCCCGTCTTTATCATCGTCGCCCTGCTGCCGTGGAACCTGACGGCCACCACCGTCTCGGGCGCGGTCACCAGCATCACCGGGCAGAGCGCCCTGATCAAAAAGATCTATTTTCCCCGCGAGGTCATCCCCATTGCCCTGGTCCTGGCCAACCTGATCAACTACCTGTTGGCGCTGCCGGCGATGATCGCCATCATGCTGCTGCTCAACGCCCACTTCCAGCCGGTCGCGCTGCTCTTTCCGGTTATCGTCCTCATCCAGGCGATCTTGCTCCTGGGCCTGGCCCTCTTTCTCTCCTGCCTCAATGTCTTTTTCCGCGATACGCAGGTGATCATGGACGTCCTCTTGACGGCCTGGTTCTTTCTCACGCCGATCTTTTACCGCCTGGACGACATCGTCCCGCGGTGGTCCCGGCTGGTGCGGTGGCTCAACCCCATGGCCTCCCTCGTCGATTTCTACCGCGACATCTTTTACCTGGGCGGCATGCCGGGCCTGGACGCCCTGGTCCGCACGCTGGTCACGGCCTTGCTGGTCCTGCTCGTGGGCTACCTCTTTTTCCTGCGCCTGAGCTCGCGCTTCGGGGAGGAAATCTGATGGCGGCCGTGGTTTTCGAGAACGTCTCCAAGCACTTTGTCCTCCAGTACGAGCGCGACCGCTCTTTCCAGGAGGTGGCCGTCAACCTCCTGCGGCGCCTGCGCCAGCCCCGCCGGCGCGAGGATTTCTGGGCGCTGCGGGACGTCTCCTTCTCCGTGGATCCGGGGGAAACGCTGGGGATCATTGGGGAGAACGGCTCGGGCAAGAGCACGTCGCTCAAGCTGATCAGCCGCATCCTCGACCCGACGAGCGGGCGGATCGAGGTCAATGGGCGCGTCTCGGCGCTGCTCGAGCTGGGGGCCGGCTTTCACCCCGACCTCACGGGGCGGGAAAACATCTACCTGAACGGCTCGATCCTGGGGTTCAGCCGGCGCGAGATCCGCGCCAAGATGGCCGACATCATCGCCTTTTCCGAGCTGGAGAGCTTTATCGACGTCTCGGTCAAGCACTATTCCTCGGGCATGTTTATGCGGTTGGGCTTTGCGATCGCCATCCACGTGGATCCCGACATCCTCCTCACCGACGAGGTCCTGGCCGTCGGGGACGAGGCATTCCAGCGCAAGTGCCTGGAAAAGATCGCCCAGCTGCAGACGCGCGGCAAGACGATCCTCTTTGTCTCCCACAGCATGGAGGCCGTCCGCAACCTGTGCACGCGGGCCCTCTGGCTGCACGAGGGGCAGGTGCGGATGAGCGGGGACGTCGAGGAGGTCGTGGACGCCTACCTCCTCTTTGTCCACGAGAAGGAGGCCGAGGTGCTGGCCGAGCGGCACCGCCAGTTCCAGGAGGAGGAAGAGGAGCCGGCGCCGGCCGCGGAGCCGGAAGAAGCGCCGGAACCGGCAGCGGCACCCCAACCGGACGTGCCCGCGCCGCCGCCTCCGCCGCGCGACCGGTGGGGTTCGGGCGAGGTGCGCTTCCGCAAGGTGCGCTTTCTGGACCAGGCCGGCAAGGACTGCTTTCTCTTGCGCAGCGGCGAGCCGGCGACGATCGAGATGCCCTTTGAAGCGCCCCGGCCGCTCCAGGACCCGGTCTTTGGCATCGCCATCTACCGCCAGGACGGCGTCTGGGCCTATGGCACCAACACCGACATCGACGGGCTGACGATCCCGCAGGTACACGGCCCGGGCGTGGTGCGTTTTTGCCTGCCGGCGCTGCACCTGCTGGAGGGCCAGTACTGGCTGGCCGTCGCCGCGCACTCCCGCGACGGGACGCCGTACGACTATTGGCAGCACTGCTGGAGCTTTTCCGTCTACTCGCGCCTGCGCGACGCCGGCGTCTATCGGCCGGAGCATCGCTGGGAAGTGCCGGGGTAGGCGTCAGAGGTCGGCCGGCAGGTGGATAGCGAACTCGCAGCAGTCGTCCCCGCGGTAGACCAGCCGGACCCGCTCGACCCGCACCGGCCGGCCGGTGGCGTACTCCCACTGCTGCCGGCACCACCCCGCCCCACAATAGCAGTAGGTATCCGGCATCCCGGCGTCCAGGTGCGTTCGCATGATCGGGCAGAAGCAGTAGGCCGCCCGGCGCTCCGCGGCGGTCTGCGCCTGCTCGTAGCCCTCCGGGTCGGCCGGCGGCTTGGTGGCGTAGACGGTGTGTCCCTCGCGGCGGATGGCCGCGTCCCCCCATCCGCGCCGCGCGATGTGGGCGATCACGGCATCGACCGCTGCGAGCCCGTCCTCGGTCCCGGCCAAGGCCTCCCGGTAGACGGCCCGCAGCTCTTCCAACTGTCCCTGGGGAAAGACGTGGGCGCAGCCGGACACGACGTCGTGCCGCTGATCGTCGTCGGCCAGCGACTCGAGCCGCTCCATCGCCCCCTTGATCCAGAGGAAGCGTTCCTCCAGCGTCGATTCGACCGTCAGGGCGGCGCAGCCCCGCATGACCGTTTGCCGGGCCTGGGCTCCCAGGACGCGCTCCACGTTCCGCTCCAGCCGTCCGGTCCAGTCGTGCAGGACGGCCTGCAGCTCGATCTCTTGCCCCGGGCGCTGCCAGTCGAGGTAGACCTCCCGGCGGAACTCGTCCGAGATCAGGCCGTGCTCCCGGAGGTAGCTGTACAGTCGGCGCACACTCTCGCCCAGGCCGACGATGGGGCCGCGATGCACCAGCGCCAGGACCTCGAGCGCGGGCAGCTGCCGGGTCGTGACCCGCCCCCCCTCCACGGCCCGGCTCACGGGGAACCCCACCTCGACCTCGTACCCCTCGGGGAAGCTGCTGATGAACTGGAAGAGGGCAAAGGCCGGCCCGGCGACGTACTCCGGGGGGATCTGCTCCGCCACCTCGCGCAGGACCTCGGGCAGCTCCGCCCGTGCCCGCAGGTTGAGGTGGATGGTGGCGGCGAGCGTTGCGGGGATGTGCTTGTGCTCGATGCCCAACTCTTGCAGCGCCATGGAGCCTCCTTTTTTGTGAGTGCTGTCCCCATTATAGCAGAACGCCGCCGCGCCGTAATCGTCCAAAAGGACGACCGCCCTTATACCAAGGCGCTTCGCCGGGCCCTGCTTCTCGGCCGTCTGCAGGGTAGACGCCCACCGGGACACGAATGATCCTATTTGCCGATGTGCTGTACCGTCGCGCCGGTGGCAATCGGTTGGCCATCCTCGACCCGCACGCCCCCTTCCGGCATCGGCGGGCCGTCGTGATCGCGGAAGTAGAGCGGCAGCCCTTCGGCAAAGTTGAGCGGATAGACCGTGGGGTCCTGCCGCTGGTGGTGGATGTGGATGTGCGGCTCGCTGGTGTGGCCCGAGTTGCCGCATTGGCCGATCGGCTGCCCCTCGGCCACCGTGTCCCCCACCTGGACGAGAACGCTCCCCGCCTTGAGGTGCGCGATGATGAGGTACGTCCCCGTTTCCAGGCGAATCGCCACCACGTTTCCTTCCGGCGCCGCGGTATTGTTCGAGAGCACGCCCGGCGTCATGTCCGGCTCGCCATCGTGGGCCTTCACCACCACCCCGGCCGCGGGCGCGACGACGGGGACCCCGTAACAGCCATAGTCCGTGAGCTCCGGGCTGGCCACAAAGTAGGGCGCGACGACCAGATCGTACGCCCAGCGCTGGTCGGGAACGACGACGTGGTAGTTGACCTCCACCCGGTCCCCGCCCCAGATGACCTGGAGCGGGACGTCGGCCGGCAGGCGCACCGTGGCGGCAGGCCCGGTGGAGTGGATCGACGCCGGGTAGGCGACCGGCACAAAGAGCGATATAGCCGGGACCAACGAGACGAGCGCGGCCAATCCGGTGATGACGATAAACTTGGTGAAACGCCGCCGTACGATCAGGACCACCACGACGACGAGCAGCACGACCAGGCCGAGCATGGGGAGGAGGGTCTGGAGCCAGTACCAGGCCAGCACGCGGGTCATTCCGCCCACGACCAGCATGGCCGCCAGGCCGATGGCCGCCAGCAGGAGGAGCGCGACAGGCGTCCACCGCAAGATCCGCCAGGGGGATGATCGGGGTCCCTTTTGCACCATCGTTTCACCGCCTCTCGCCGTGGAGGGTGATCGTCTCACCCTCCGCGCTGATCGTCATGTCCACCCCGGTGCCCTGAAAGCTGAACCGCAGCACCAGGCTGTCCTGGCCCACAACGCCGAGGTCCAGCGCAAAGGTGTTTGCATCTTCCCAGGCGCCCTTGCAGCCGACGAAGCCCGGCCCCACGGCCGGCGGCAGGACCGTGACCCGGCGGATCCCGTCCAATCCGACCGTCATCGTCAGGCGCACTTCGCCCGCTTCCAGGTAGAAGAGGGCCTCGGGCCCGCCGGGGAAGGAGAACCCTACCGTCTGCCAGCCGATTTCCTCTCCCGCCAGCGCGTAGCGCCGGCCGGAAACGGCGGCCGCCGTCTCCGGCAGCGGCGGCACCGGCTGGGGGGGGATTGGCCGGCCGGCCGCGGACAGGCTGGCGTGCAGCTGCTCCACCCCGGCCGCGTTCTCCGGCAGCGGTCCCGCCGCTTGCACCGCCGGCGTCACGAAGGAGGAGGCCGCCACGCGCATGGGGAAGGTATCCGCATCGCCGAGCCCACCGGCGGCCACGATGACGACATCCTCGGCCGGCAGGACGATCAGCCACTGGGAAAGGGTCCCGTAGCCGACATAGCCCTGCGCATCGGCGAGCCAGAGATATCCGTAGCCGCCCTCCGCGAACGTCACGCGCGGCTGGGTGGCCGCGGCGACCCAGGCGGAGGAGACGATCCGCTGGCCCTCCCACTCGCCCCCGCGCAGGTAGAGCAGCCCCAGGCGGGCCGTGTCGGCGGCGTCCATCTGCAGGCCGCTCCAGCCCAGGTTGACCCCCTGGGGGTCGGCGGCCCACTCGAAATCGGCAATGCCCAACGGCCCGAACAGCCGCTCCCGCGCATAGTCGACCGCCTGCAGCCCCGTGGCCTGCTGCACGATGGCGGCCACCAGGTGCGCGTTGACCTCGCAGGGGTTGAACTGTGTCCCGGGATCGGCGGCCATCGGCAGGTCGAGGGCATACTGCACCCAGTCGGCGCTGGCCTGCATCTCGGCCGCGCTCCTCCCCGGCTCACAGTCCAGCCCAGAGCGCATCGTCAACAGGTCTTCTAGCGTCAGGGCCTCTTTGCGCGCATCGCGGTTGGCGATCGTCCGGCCGGGGAAAAAGCTCACGACCGGTTCGTCCACACCAGGGATATCCCCCTGGTCGATGGCGATGCCGACGAGCGCGCTGAGCACGGGCATGGGCGAGGCCTGCCGCAGAAACGGCGCGGCGGGATAGTCGCGGGTGAAGGCGGCGTCCACGACGAGATAGCCCTGGCGGATGAGCAGCCAACGGTGCAGGAGCATATCCTGCCGGGCCAGGTAGTCCACCGCCTGCGCCAACGCCGCCGACTCCATCCCCACCTGCTCGGGAGAGGCGCTGGGCCAGGTGCGCGCCGGCCAGCCGGCCGGGAGCGGCGCGGCCGCCGGGCCGGCCGTCGGCTGGGCGGGGGCCGCCAGGGCGAAGCGGAACTCTTTGGCCTGCCCCACGTCGTGCGCGCCTGAGCGGGCGAGGACGAGGCCGTCCCCAGCGCTGTACCAGCCGCTCGGGGCGGCCTCGAAGGCGGCCCGGCTGTCGAGCCGGGGCAGCGCGGCGCCGTTTAGCGTGACGCCGCCGACATCGTGCCCCTCCACGTACAGCCAGACGACGTTGTCGCGCCGGTCGGGCGCGCCGGCATAGGTCCCATTCGCCGCGGCGATGGTTACCACGACCTCCTGTCCGGACTGCTGCTGGGAGAGGAGGGTGGTGCGGACGGCGCCCTGCTGATAGGCCGTCGTCGTGCCATCGTCCTCGTAGAGAGTGAACTGGCTGGGCTGTTCGTCGGCATAGACGCGGACGATCAGCTCGTCGCGCACACTGCCGTCAAGCCGTCGGCCAAAGACGTTCATCGTCTGGTCGTCCACGTACATTTCCGGGAGGATCGCCCCGGCGCGGGCAAAGGTGGGGAGGCGGAAGACCCCTGCGGGGTAGAGCGGAAAGGGGCCGAACTCTTCGCCGGCGCTCTCGTACCAGGTGCCGGTGTGGTAGTCGACCCAGCGGCCGGCCGGGAGGTAGACCGTCCGGGCGAACTGGTTGGCGGTCGAGGCGGTGGCGACGAGCAGGTCGCGCCCGAGCAGCTTTTCGCCGCCGAGCTCGCGCACGTGGGGGTCTTGCTGGTAGTAATAGACGAGCGGCGGCACGACCGGCTCCCCGTAGAGATAGGCCCGGTGGGCGAGGGAGTAGAGGTAGGGGACGAGCGCATAGCGCTGGCGCACGCTGGCCAGGTTGCTCGCCAGGTCGCCGACGCGGTCGGGCGCGGTCTCGCTGCAGTTGCAGAGGTTAAAGGTGTGGGCCCGACCGGGCACATCAAAGGCCATCCCGTTGGCGAACCACAGGGTATAGAGCTGATCGCGATCGCCGCCCTGCTGCCAAAAGCCGCCGATGTCGGCGCCGTAATAGTCCACGCCGGAGAGGGCCATGTGCAGCTGCACGTTGAGGTGGGCGGTGAGCCCCTCCAGGGAGCTGTTGATGTCGCCGGACCACATGGCCGCGCCGTAGCGCTGGATGCCCGCGGTGCCGGAGCGGGAGAGGATGAAGGGACGCTGCGTCTCGCCGCCGCGCGCATAGCCCTCGTAGATGCCCTGGGCCCACAGCAGGTTGTAGAGGTTGTGCACGGCGGCGTGCTCGTGGAGCGTCGTGCCGTCCGCCGGGACGCCGGCGTACCAGCTCTTGGCGGCATAGGCCTCGGGCTCGCCCAGGTCGGTCCAGTGCCCTATGAGGCCGGCCGCGATGAGCGGCGCGCGTTTCCAGTCGTGCCAAAAGGCGCGGGCCTCGGCGTTGCTCCAGTCGATCATGCCGCCCTTGCCCCACCAGGGGTTGGCGCTCAGGTAGACCGGCGCGCACGTCTCGCACTCGCGGACCAGGTAGCCCTTTTCCGCCAGCGCCGCGTGCTCGGGGAGGCCCTTGCCGACGTACGGCTGCTCGATGGCGATGAGGCCGATCCCCTCCTCGTCGCGCAGGCGGGCGATTGTCTCCGCGGGGTTGGAAAAGTCGGCCTCGTCCCACGTCAGCGAGCCCATGCGGGTGTTGTCCGAATCTTCCTGGATCCCGCCGTACCACTGCAGGTCGAGGACAAAGCCATCGACGGGAAAGTGGTTCTCGCGCAGGGTACGCAGCTTGTCCTCCAGCTCGGCCCAGTTGTCGTAGCCATACTCCGAGACCCAGAGCCCCAAGGCCTTTTTGGGCGGCACGGGCGGCCGGCCGGTGAGCTCCAGGTAGTCCTGGCGCAGGTCGGGGAGGTCGGGCCCGGTGAGGAGGTAGAAGCGCACCGCGTCGCCGCGCGTCGCGGCGCGCCAGGCGCCCTCCTCCAGGCTCCAGATCTGTTTGTAGGCGCTGTCCAGGAAGAGGGCGTAGCACGCGTAATCCGGCCCGAGGAAGTAGGCGATGGGGAACTGGTCGTTGCCGACGCTGCCGTAGGGGGTGGACTCCTGGACGTTGCCGAAATCGGCGCCCGTGCGCAGCTCGCCGGTCCAGTCGCCGTCCGGGGTCGGCTCGTCGGGGAACTGTTCGCCCAGCCCGTAGATGTGGGTGAAACCGGCCTGGTCCAGGGCCAGCGCCTTGAACTGCTGGTCCATATTCTTGGGGCACACGGTGGTGAGCCAGAGGTCGGGATCGCGGGCCACGTCGGTGGCGGTGACACAGAGGGTCGTGGTGTCCACCTCGAGGCGGAGGGCCGGCGTCTCCAGGGTGCCGCGGCCGTCGTTCGCCAGGCGGCTGGGGCCGGGATAGTCGGCCTTGGCGACCATCGGCGAGGTGGGCAGGGGGGTGCCCGGGTCCGGCGCGGGGCCGGCGGGAACGAAGGCCAGGTGCACCAGGTCGTCGTCGAGGAACTCGACGAGCAGAAAGGAGTCGCCGGCCTGGTAGCGGATGCGGGCGGCGGCCGGCCGGCCGCCCAGGACGCCCGTCTGCCACAGGACGATGGCGGCGGCGGCGAGGATGAGCAGCAGGGCGATGCCGGCGATGAGCCATTTCGTGCCTTTGGACATGGCAGCCTCCTCTAGTGGACTACGAATGCATTCGCCGTTCTCACGGTTACCGCGTCAACTATCACGCGGCGGCAGCGCCCACCACGGCTCCGGCCCCTCTCCCGGCAGGTGTTATCCCCTGTCCTGTCAGATCTCCCACTCCAGCTTGGGCGCCGGCAGCCGCAGCAGGGCGTCGAGCCGGGCCAGAAGGTCGGCCGGCCCGGCGAGGTCGTCGGTGTAGGACAGGCCGGAGGCCGGCTGCACGCCGAGCCACATCCGGCTAAAGGCGCCCACGCTGGCGCTGAGGGTGGGGAGGGCGGCGTCGGCGCCCGGCTCGGCGTGCGAGGTGGGCCCCAGGGTGACCCTGTACGCGCCGGCCACGCCGCGCCAGGGGGCGTCGGCGTCGAGCGCGGCGGCGATGGGGTCGGTGAGGCGCAGGTTGAAGCGCACCGGGCCGGTCGGGAGGTGGGTATGCGCCAGGCACCCCGGCAGGTCGAGAATGCGGATCTGCCAGTGGGCGGTGGCGCGGACGCCGGTCTGGAAATCGGAGCCGCGCGTGGCGACCAGGCTGCGGAAGGGGTGCAGGATCAGGTCCTGGATCTGGATGCCCTGGGGCTCGTGCATCCGGACCAGGCGGATCTGGTCGCCCAGGCTCCGCAGGAGGGCCAACAGCTCCAGGAACTGGTCGCGCGTCTGGTAGGTCATCCAGGCGACAAAGTAGGGCCCACGCTCCACGGCCTGGGTCGCGCACCACAGGTGGTGGGTGAGCTCGCCGGCCGGCCCGTCGCAGTAGCCCAGGCCAAAGCCGTTGTCCATCTGCCGCATCGCGCCCTGCGTGATCTCGGGGGGCGTCATGTTGATCGAACCGTGGCCCCGGAGGCGGGCGAGCCGCGCGGCGTGCACGAGGGCCCAATCGTCGGCGGAAAGGCGCCGGGGCACCCGCGGCTGGACGCGGACGTTGAGCTGCGCCGGGTCAAAGGCCACGACATGCTCGTACGAGCCGGTGCCAAAGCCGAGCCGGTTGTAGTAGCCCTGCTCAAACATCCCCAGACCGGCCACGAGCGCGCCGTCGGCGGCGGCGAGGGCCACGGCCTGGGCCGTGAGCCGGCGGGCCAGGCCCTGCTTGCGGGCCAGCCGGCTGGTGGTCACGGCGGTGACGCCGGCAAAGGGCAGGTCGGCACCCAGGTGGCGGATCGTGCCGGGCGCGGTGTTGACCAGGCACTCGGCTTCCCCTTGCAGGTCGGCCACCAGGGTGCGGCCGGCCCCGATGAAGAGGTCCATACAGCCTTCGTTCCCGGGGCGGATCCAGCCGGTCTCGCGCCAGATGCGCCGGGCGGTGTCGTGATCGCGGGTGGGGTCGTAGATGCGGTAGTCCATCGTTGTCTCCTGCCGGTCTGCCGGACCGCCGCCGCGGCCGCCTGGTTCAACCTGCGGCGACATGGCGCGTGTCCGCAATCGCTGGCCCCGGCCGGGCTTGTTGCCGGCCCGAAAAGGGCGTCTGCTTGTCGCCGGAGGCCTCGGCCCGCGGCAACCAGGGGCATCTGCCCCTTGGGCAATGCCCCTGCTGCGCGCGATTGTACCACCGCGGGCCGGGGCGGTCAAGTCGGCCCGCGGCGATTTGCCAATTCCCCGTTTCGGTGATATAATTTCACGTTTGGGAGGCCATCTGAAGGTGCCTCCCGCGTAACCTTTCTGCTCTGGGCCGCGCACCCCCGCGCGGACCCGGGGCAAACCCGTAGAAAGGAGGCTATGTGAAGCCATACGAGTTGCTGTACATCATCGGTCCGGACAAGGACGAAGAGGCTATTGCGGCCCTCATCGCCAAGGTCAATGGCGCAATCGAGGCGTCGGGCGGCAAGGTCGAGGGGGTATTTCAGACGGAACCGTGGGGCCGCCGGCGCCTGGCGTACCCCATCCACCACCAGGAGGAGGGCTACTACGTCCTCACCCACTTTACCGGCGAGGGCAAGCCACTTGACGAGCTGGAGCGGACCCTCAAGCTGACGGAGGGTATCTGGCGCTATATGGTCACCCGCCGCATCGAGGCGTGACCGGGAGGCAAAGATGGCATCGCGCGGATTGAACAAGGTCCTGCTCATCGGCAACCTGGGGGCGGATCCCGAGATGCGGTATACGCCCAGTGGCAAGGCGGTGACGACCTTTAGCGTCGCCGTGAACCGGATGCGCCGGGAGGCCACTTCCGGGGATCAGCAGAAGGACACCCAGTGGTTCAACATCGTGGCCTGGGAGCAGTTGGCCGAGTTCTGCACCCGCTACCTGACCAAGGGGCGCTCGGTCTATGTCGAAGGCCGGCTGCAGAACCGTTCCTGGGATGCCCCTGATGGGACAAAGCGCTACAAGACCGAGGTCGTGGCCCAAGAGATCATCCTGCTGGACCGGCCGCCGGCGGCCGGCGCGCCCGAGGGCGGCCTGCCCACGGAGCCGGACGATCTCGATCAGCCGCCGCTCGATGAGGATCTGCCGTTCTAGTGCGCCCGTTGTCGCCGGGGCGGCCGCGGGACGGCCGGGGCGACAAGGGGATCATCGTCTCTTTGGCAAGAGCGGTCCACGGCTTTCGCTAGCCCCGGACCGCAAAAGGAGGAACTGTGGAACAGCGTGGTAGAAAAGGACCCGGCCGGCAAAAGGTCTGCGCCTTTTGTGTGGACCGCATGGACTATATCGACTACAAGGACGTCAAGCGACTGCAGCGTTACGTGTCTGAGCGCGGCAAGATCTCGCCGCGCCGCCGTACCGGCACCTGCGCCAAGCACCAGCGGGCGCTGGCGATCGCCGTCAAGCGGGCCCGGCACATGGCCCTGGTGCCCTTTGTCCGTACACACACGGCCCACTAAGGGCAAGGCCGGAGAGGGGTATCGATGGGCAAGAAAAAACCGACATTGGTCAAACCCACTCAGCGGATGACCAAGAAAGAGCGCTCCCGCTGGGAAAACGAGCGGCGGATTCAGCGCAACTTTATCATGATTATCGCCGCCATCGGCATCGTCGCCGTGGTCCTCCTGGCGGTCGGCCTCCTCTACGACCGGGTCTGGTACCCCCGGGGGGCCGTCGCCGAGGTCAATGGCCAGACGCTCACCCGCAGCGACTACTGGGGGGCGCGGCGCATGGACCTGGTTGCCCAGTGGCAGCAGGTCTACCAGAACCTCCAGCTGTACGAGACCCTCGGCATCACCCTGACGGAGGATCAGCAGACCCAGATCCAGACCAGCCTGCAGCAGATCCTCTTCCAGTTGGCCGACGTCCGGAGCGAAAGCGTGCCGGATGACACGGTCATGCAGACCCTCATCGCCGAGACCGCCGTCTTCCAACAGGCCCGCGACCTGGGCATCGCGGTGACCGACGAGGAGGCCGATGCCTTCCTCCTGCCCGACACGGCGTCTGACAGCGCGAGCTCACCGTTCGCCAGCGAAGGGATCACCGCGACAGAGGCCCAGCCGACGCCGACCCCCGCCAGCACGCTGACCCCGCAGGAGCGCGCCAACCAGCTCCGCCAAGGAGTGGGCAATCTCTACGACGCCCTCCACCGGGACATGCGCGCCTCCGGGGCCGGGGCGATAGGCTTTACGGTGAACGATTACCTGACCATGGTGCGCCGCAGCGCCCGCTTCAGCCTGATCGAGGAAAAGATCCGCGACTACCTGGCCCAGGACATGCCCACGAGCGAGGAGCAAGTCCAGGTGTATCACATCCTGGTCGGCAATCGCCGGGCCCGGGCGCAGGAGGCCTATCAGAAGTACCAGCAGGCCATCTCCCAGGGGCAATCGCCGGCGTCGGCGGTGGTCCAGTACTCGGACGACGCGGCCACGCGTGACCAGGTCGGGCAGGTCGAGATCCGGCGCGGCGAGGTCTCCGCGGCGCTGGAAGAGGCCGCCTTTGCCCTGACGGCGGACAACCCGTACAGTACCGTGATCGAGGATACTGCCGGCGCACATCTGCTCAAGTTCGTGCGGAGCAACGCCGATTCCGTAGTGGTGCAGCACATCCTGGTCTCGGCCGACCGTCGGGCGCGCGCCGAGGCGCTGTGGGCGCAGGTCAAGGCCAGCCCGGCCACCTTTGCCACCGTCGCCACCGCCAACTCGGAAGACCGGGAGACGGCCAGCAACGGCGGCAGCCTCGGTTGGATCGTCAAGGACGACGGCCAGCTCAGCCCGTTGGTCGAGGCCAGTGCCTTTGCGCTCACGCAGACCAACGCGATCAGCGCGCCTATCCTCGACGAAGAAGGCTACCACATCCTGCAGCTGGTGCAGCGCGACGACACCAACAACCAGGTCCAGGTGCGCCAGATCCTGATCCTGCGGGGCACCTTGCTGGCCCAGGAGCTCCTCACGGACATCCAGGCCGGCACGAAAGAGTTCTCGCAGGCCGCGGCGGATTACTCGGAAGACCGGGCCTCGCTCGACCTGGCCGGCGACATCGGTTGGATCGCGCGAAACGACCGCCTGCTTCCGACCGAGGTGATCTCGGCCGCCTTTGCCGTGTCGCCCACGGGTGGGCTCACCTCCATTATCGAGACCACCGACGCCTATTACTTTGCGCAGCTGCTGGAGCGCGACGACGCCGGCGACCGGTGCCACCTGCGTATCGTCAAGGTCACGCGCGCCGAGGTGCTGCTGCAAGAGGTCCGCGACTATATCGTCGGCGGCGACGCCGAGACGCGGGTCGCCCGGTTCATGGAGATGGCGCTCAAGTATTCGGACGACGCCGAGAGCAGCGCCAACGGCGGCGACCTGGGCTGGTTCGGCCGCGGCAAGACCGCGAACACGATCGAGATCGAGGAAAAGGCCTTTGCCATGCAGCCCGACGAGATCAGCGAGATCTTTGAAGGCGCGAGCGGCTGGCACCTGGTCTGGGTGCGGGACCACGACATGGACCACCCCATCGACCAGGAGACGCTCGACGCGCGGGCGCAGGAAAAGTACGACGCGTGGAAGGCCGGGGTTGTGGAACAGGCCACCGTCGTGCGCTACCCGGCGCCGACGCCGACCCCCGTGCCGACCCCGCCGCCCTTTATCCCGACACAGGTGCCGGCGACGGAACCGGTCACCGGGACGGTAGCGCCGTAGCGGTTCGGTCGACCAATACCCGTGGAGGTTATGGGGCTGTACGGATGGGCCAGGCTCTCCCAGAGTACAGCCCCTGCCTTTGTCAGAGTTCTAGCTGCCTGACAGTTTGGTCGAGTCAGGCGTTGCCGCCGGATTCATCCGGCGGCAACGCCCACAGAAGTGTCAGGTAGCGAGCGAGAGTCCAGATACACCCGGGAGGAAAGCTATGAAACGAGCGTACCTGTGGACCATCACCCTGGTCGTGCTTCTCACGATCCTCGCTGGCTGCGGCGGGCAGCCCGGACCCACGGCCGGCCCGACCCTGGCGCCCGGGACCACGGCCCGGCCCACCTCGCCGCCGGACGCCGGCAAGGTGCTCTACGTCGCCATCATCTGGCACCAGCACCAGCCGCTCTACTACAAGGACCCCACGACGGGCATCTACCTCAAGCCCTGGGTCCGCGTGCACGCGGCCAAGGACTATGTGGATATGGCCGCGCTGGTCGAGCAGTACCCCAAGGTCCACGTCACCTTTAACCTGACGCCGAGCCTGCTCCGCCAGCTGGACGATATCGGCGCCGGGGCCAAGGATGCCTACTGGGTCCTGACCGAGGTGCCGGCCGACCAGCTGACGGCCGAACAGCAGATCTATATCCTGCAGCATTTCTTTGATGCGAACCACGACCACATCATCGCCCGCTTTCCCCGCTACAAGGAGCTGCTCGACAAGCGTGGGAGCGACGTCAGCGCGGACACCCTGCAGGCGGCCCTGGCCAACTGGTCGACCGCAGACCTGCGCGACCTCCAGGTGCTCTTCAACCTGGCCTGGACCGACCCCGACTGGCTGGCCGAGGAACCACTCAAGGCGCTGGTGGACAAGGGCCGCGGTTTTTCCGAGGAGGACAAGGCCGTCGTCCTGGCCGAGCACCTGCGCCTGGTCCAGGAGGTCGTGCCGCTGCACAAGCGTCTCCAGGACGCCGGCCAGATCGAGGTCACGATGACTCCCTACGCGCACCCCATCCTGCCGCTCCTGGTGAACACGGACCTGGCGACGATGGCCCAGCCGGACATCGAATTGCCCAAGGAAAAGTTCTTTTACAAGCAGGATGCCGTAGCGCACCTGCAAAAGGGCGTCGCGTTCTACCAGGAGCACTTTGGGCAGGCGCCGCGCGGCATGTGGCCGGCGGAGGGCTCTGTGGCCCAGGATGTCGTCGGCATGATTTCCGAGGCCGGTATCCAGTGGATGGCCTCGGATGAGGGCGTGGTCGCCGCCTCCCTGGGGCTGCCCGGGTTCACCCGCAACAGCCAGGATACGGTCCAGGAAGCCGACGTCCTCTACCGCCCCTACTACGTCCAGGAGGGCAGCCTGCCGCCCGTGGCCATGGTCTTTCGCGATGTGGTCATCTCCGACAAGGTCGGTTTCACCTACTCCGGCACCCCTGGCGAAGAGGCGGCGCAGGATTTCGTCAACCGGCTCCACGCGATCAAGAAGCAGCTGGACGACAGCGGCGCCACCGGCCCGCACCTGGTCAGCGTCATTCTCGACGGCGAGAACGCCTGGGAGTACTATGACAACGACGGCAAGGCCTTTCTCCACGCCCTGTATGAAAAGCTCTCCAACGACCCCGACCTGGTGACGGTGACCCCCTCCGAATACCTGGCCCAGTTCCCCGACCAGCCGACGATCGAGTCGCTGTGGGCCGGCTCGTGGATCAGCCACGACTTTACCACCTGGATCGGCGAGGAGGAGGAAAACACTGGCTGGACGTACCTGAAGCGCACCCGCGATGCGGTCCAGCAGTACGTGCTGGGCAACAAGACCACCGATCCGGCCACCCTGGACAAGGCGATGGAGCTGATGTATGCCGCCGAGGGTTCGGACTGGTTCTGGTGGTACGGCGCGGACCAGAATTCGGGCGACGACGCCTCGTTCGACCTGCAGTACCGCAGCACGCTGATGGACATCTACAAGACGCTGGGGGAAGAGGTGCCCGATTGGCTGTACGTGCCGATCATCCCCGCGGCGCCGGCCGTGCCCACCAAGGCCATGGCCGGCCTGGTGAGCCCGACCATCGACGGCCAATACACCCCCGGGGAATGGGACAAGGCCGCCTCCTACACGATCCCGACGGCCGAGTTCCTCTCCAACCTGGTCTATGGTTTTGACGCCCGGAACCTCTACCTGCGCCTGGATTCGCCGCAGCAGTGGGCCGAGTGGCTGCCCGACGCGGCCGTCGAAGTCTATCTGTCCGTGCCGATGGCCGAGACGGTCAACTCCTTCTCCCGGTACGGGGCTGGGGTCGACCCGCGCACCCTCCTCGGTTTTGGCGCCGCCTACGAGGTGCTGCTGCGCCCCGGGGATGGCACTGTCACCGCCGAGCTGGCCCCCGCCGCCGGCAAAAACACCTGGGGCACGGCCACGGCCATCACCACGACCGCGGCCAGCGGCAACATCCTGGAGGTCGCCGTGCCGCTGGACCGGCTGGGCGAGTTCGAGCCGGGCAACGTCGTCTACCTCCGGGCGGTGGTCTCCTACAAGGACCGGGATGTCGAGATCGTCCCGGCCGGCGGCGTGGCCAAGGTCGTGCTGCCCGACCTGGGGCGGACGACCAACGTCCTGGTTGTCTCCGATCCCCCGGGCGACGACCACGGCCCCGGCACCTACGCCTACCCGCAGGACGGCGTCTTTGCGCCGGGCAATTTTGACATCGTGACCTTTACCGTGGGCTACGACGACAAGAACCTCGTCTTCCAGGTCTACCTGGCCGGGCCGGTGGACAACTCCTGGGGTTCGGGCAACGGCCTCTCGCTGCAGACGATCGACATCTATATCGATCAGGACGGTGCCGGGGGTGGCGGTGCGCGCGAGCTCCTGCCGGGGCGCAACGCGGCCTTTGCCGCGGGCGACGGCTGGGAGTATGTCATCTGGGCCGAGGGCTGGACGCCGGGGATATTCAAGGCCGGGGCCGACGGCACGCCCGAGCAGGTGGACGCCACCTTTGCCGTCATCGCCGACCCGGCGCAGCACAAGGTGACGATCCGCGTGCCCAAGGCAGCGCTGGGCGACACGCCGGAGCAGTGGCGCTACGCCGCCGTCGTGCTGGGGCAGGAAGGCTACCCGGCGGCCGGCGTCTGGCGCGTGCGGGAGGTCGCGGCCGCGGCGGCGCAGTGGCGCTTTGGCGGCGCGCCGGCCGACACCAACCACACGCGCATCATCGACGTGGCCTGGGATGGCACGCCGGCCCAGGAAGAGTTCCTCAGCAGCTATCCGGCGTCCAGCGAGACGAACATGGACAGCCTGACGCCGGATGATTTCGCGATCATCCCGCTGCGCGGCGTATCCGAGTAGCAGCACCCCGGCGAGGGCCTGAAAAACCCTCGCCGGGTTCCCTTGACTCTTTGCCCAAGTGGGGGTACAATACACCTTGTGACCGGGTAGACAAGCGCCCCCGGCCGGCCGGCCGGGGATGGAGGCGACAGGATGATCGTAGGCGAACAGAAGAAACTCGAGGAAGTCCGGCAGCTCATCGCCGGCCACAAAAAGGTACTTGTCCTCGGCTGTGGCACCTGCGTGACGGTGTGTTTCGCCGGCGGCGAAAAAGAGGTCGGCATCCTGGCCTCGGCCTTGCGCATGGCGGAGCAGCTGGCCGGCAACCAGGTCGACGTCGCCGAGGCCACGGTGCAGCGCCAATGCGAGTGGGAGTACCTCGATCCGCTCGCCGACAAGGTCCGCGAGGCCGATGTAGTGGTCTCCCTGGCCTGTGGGATCGGCGTGCAGGCGGTGGCCCAGCGCTGGCCCGACGCCTGGGTCGTGCCGGGGATCAACACCACCTTCCTGGGGCTGCCCGAGAAAGAGGGCCTCTGGGTGGAACGCTGCCAGGCCTGCGGCAACTGCCTGCTCGCCACCACCGGCGGGATCTGCCCGATCGCCCGCTGCTCCAAGAGCCTCCTCAACGGCCCCTGCGGCGGCTCCCAGCGCGGCAAGTGCGAGATCAACCCCGAGACCGACTGCGCCTGGCAGTTGATCTATGACCGCCTGAACCACCTGGGCAAGCTCGACCTGATCATGCAGGTCGCCCCGCCCAAGGACTGGACGACGTCGCGCGACGGCGGCCCCCGGCGGATCGACCGGCCGGACCTGCGGCTGGACGAAGAGGAAGAGGTCGAGGCTGCCGAGAAAAAGTAGCCACCTCATTCGGGCCAGGTATTGAAAGCAATTCTCCAGGACATGGACCTGTCGGTGGAAGAGTTTCTCGAGCGGCTCTTCTAGATAGGACGGACTTGCAAGGAGTGAGCTTATGAACGCAGGCAGCAATCTGGAAAAGATCCTTCGTGCTGGCCACTTTGCCGTCACCGGGGAGCTGGGCCCTCCGCAGAACGCCGACGCCTCCGTGATCGCCCGCAAGGCGGGCATCCTCAAGGGCTATGTGGACGCCGTGAACCTGACCGACAACCAGACGGCGGTGGTGCGGCTCTCCTCGATCGCCTCGGGGATGCTGCTCATTCAGGCTGGCCTGGAGCCGGTCATCCAGATGACCTGCCGGGACCGCAACCGCATCGCCATGCAGAGCGACCTCCTGGGCGCCTATGCCCTGGGGATGCGCAATCTGCTCTGCCTGACGGGCGACCATCAGTCGTTTGGCAACCATCCCAGCGGCAAGAACGTCTTTGACCTGGACTCGATGCAGCTCCTCCAGATGGTCTGCGGCCTGCGCGACGGCAAGCGCTTCCTCTGCGGCGACGAGATCAAGGGGCAAGAGCCACGCTTCTTTGTCGGCGCGGCCGCCAACCCCTTTGCCGACCCCTTTGATTTCCGCCCCTACCGCCTGGCGAAAAAGGTGGCCGCGGGGGCCGACTTTATCCAGACGCAGCTGATCTATAACGTGCCGCGCTTTGCCGAGTACATGGAGCGGGTGCGCAAGCTGGGCCTCCATGAAAAGGTCTTTATCATGGCCGGTGTGGGACCGATCAAGACGGCCGGCGCGGCGCGTTACATGCGCGACAAGGTGCCGGGCATGGACGTGCCCAACGAGATGGTCGAGCGGATGGACCGCGCCGTCGCCGACATCCCCAAGGAGGACAAAAAGGCCCGCGCCGAGGCCTGGAAGAAGGAAGGCATCCAGATCTGCGTGGACATTGTGCAGCAGGTCCGCCAGATCCCCGGCGTGGCCGGCATCCACATCATGGCCATCGAGTGGGAAGAGGCGACGCCCGAGATCGTCCGCATGGCCGGCTTGCATCCGCGCCCGACTGTCGACTAGCGGCGAGAACCTGGCCCGCGTTGCAAGGGTCCCGTCC
>Ga0302250_1001177_pt1 | contig 20738 bp, 17 predicted proteins | sample AAG_RA_Asp_MG_FD_193536 | JGI IMG/M metagenome (GOLD analysis project Ga0302250, IMG submission 193536) | Enriched activated sludge microbial communities from anaerobic digester in WTTP, New Holstein, Wisconsin, United States - AAG_RA_Asp | ecosystem: Engineered > Bioreactor > Anaerobic >... | reverse complement strand
TGTTGAGAGATTCGTTGACGATGTTCTATATTATCCATGAGCGGTTTCAATTTCCGAGTGGATGGCGGTCGTCGTGGGGCCGCCGCCACTTTCTCAAATTCTCGATTCGATGTTTCTCCAAGTCCTCAACGCAGACCTGAAAGACACCTTCCCATACTTCTGCTCAGCGACTTTGAGTGTGATTCGGTGTAGCATTTCTTGAGCGTTGAGGTCCAACACTTCGAGAAAGCCTTGCTTGGTGGCGTGAAGGATTGAGTCGATGGTTGAAGTGAGGACATTTTCGTTATCGAGTTTCCCACCGGATAGGCTTCCATTACGCCTCGATATCTGTTGAGCTTTGGAGCAGACCTTGTCGAGTAGTTGGGGAAGCACGGATTGAGTCAGTTCGCCCTTTATTACAGCGAGCAGGGTGAGGCGAATGCTCCACATATATGTGTCGTTTTCCATCAGGTCCACGCAATCCCAAATCTTGCTCACGGTTTGTTGAACGAATGATGATGGGGACAACAGCTTCTCAAGCGCACCATCCAGTAGCGCCGCCATTGTCCCATTCACAAAATCTTCCAATTCGGCTGCGCGACGGCCGGATTCTAGTTTCCTTTTAATTCTATTGCTCATTTGCTTTGCCCATGCCTTTCTTTTCCAAGCTCTTCCGCCGACTGGCCCCGGCGTGTCCAAGCGTTATCCCTTTCGTGCTTCCTCAAGGTACTTCTCAAGCTCCTCTTGCCCTACAACCTCTGCTACCCGCGCAAAGGTTGAAGTCAAGTGCTCACGCACCACCCTTTCGAATTCTTGCCGGCTGACTAGTGCAGGCACACGACCATACGGGTACTCAAATCGAATGAGGCCCTTGTTTCTCAATTTGTAGAGCGTAGGATTGGAAATGCCAATGGCTGACGCAAGCTTTGACGCATGTACATGGTGGTCCATTTCAATCTCCTTGTCAGTGGGTTTAAAGTTGTCACAAGCATGTTTTTGAGGCAGACATGGAAATTGTCGAGCTCACAAAAGAATTTGGGCTTTCATTAAGATTTTTTTGTGTGCAAAAACATGACTGAAGACACTATGGCTTATTTTCAATAAGCAATCAGCAATCCTTTGAAAGGAGAAAATACAATGGACATCAGGCAATTGTTCAAACCAGCGAAGACAGAAAAATCCGTGAACCTGACCATTGAAGTAACGTTTAAACCGTTGACGCAAGGAGACGGAACCGACGACGGGCAAGAACAGATACGAGAGAAGCTATCAGTGTCAGTGCCAGCCGCACCCGTGCCGAGACCCAACCCGGCTCTGCTCAATTACAAGGGGCAGCGCGTGAGGGTGGTGCTTCGAGATGGAATCACATTGGTTGGAAATCCACAGCGAACGGAATGGGATTATCTTCGCCTGACTGATGTGCAGGAGACCGGGGAAGCCTATGAACTCACGGCGGACTGGATTACGATAAAGAGTGATACGATTGCTCGGATTTATCCTGCAAACGCGAAAATCCAGAAGACTGACGCTGAATAGCCTGTGGCAGACAGGCAGCTCGCTGCCTGTCTCATTTTGGTTCTGACGGCAACAGGTCTTGCTCCGTAGCCCAGAGTGTTTTGACGAGGACGGATTTTCCGACAGATTTGTTGTACGACTTCTCCATCTTCGCCGTCCATATTGAGCAACTTGCGAAGCGAGAGCGTAAGAGCTTCTTGCCGAGATTGTCATTCTCTTTTCACCCATATACGGAAACTACGACCAGCCTGAAAAACCTGGGAGGACGGCTTCTCACGGGTTCGCTCGCCAGATTTAAGTTCTTCCATGAAACCATCGAATTTAGCCCACGGTTCGGTGCTCTAAGTATTCTATTTTTCAACAACTTTCCGCTTTTATTCTCGAACTAAGGATTATATAATCCTTCGCAATTGGAACATTGATGCGAAAACGGAGGGTGAGAGAATGAAAGCTGTGGGCTACGTCAGGGTGAGCACGGAAGACCAGTCGCGTGAAGGTGTGTCCCTCGAAGCTCAGGAAGCCAAAATTCGAGCATGGGCAGACCTCAACGGGTACGACGAAGTCGTGATTTTCACGGATGCCGGAATAAGTGGGTCCTCCATGGACAAGCGCGAAGCACTGCACGATGCCTTGGACGCCGTCGGCAAAGGTGACGTCCTTGTCGTCTACGCGCTTTCACGCCTTGCCCGGTCCACGAAGGACACATTGGAAATCGCGGACATGCTCATGGAGAAGAGCGCCGACCTTGTCTCCCTTTCGGAAAAAGTTGACACAACCACAGCAGCAGGAAAAATGGTGTTTCGGATGCTCGCAGTTCTCAATGAATTCGAGCGCGACCAGATAGCTGAAAGAACTCGAATGGCACTGGCATATAAGAAGAGCCAGGGTCGAGTTTTCGGCCAAGTCCCTTATGGGTTCCGCCGTGAGGGAGACATTCTGGTTGTCGATGAAGCCGAGGAAGAGGCAATTCAGCTTATCCTTCAGCTTCGGCAGGAAGGCTGGAACTATAGCAAGATTGCCAGGCACATGAACGAGATGGGCTACAAATCAAAGTGTAACCGGGAGTATTACCCGCAGACCGTCAAGGATATCCTGCAGCGGAGGGCGGCGTGATGGATGAGGAACGGATTTTGAAGCGGCTGGAGCAGTTGAAGGAGCGGATGCCGGAAGGGACGACGGTCGAGGGATTGCTGGAGAGGGCGAAGGAGAGGGAGGCGCAGATGGGCGACGGCGGTGAGCGAAAGCAAATCGGGGTGCACATGGATATTGCCCTTTGGTGGAAATTCAAAGAGCAAGCTGCAAAGGAACACATGAGCGCGGGGCAGCTTCTTGAAAAGCTGGTTCGGGAGTACCTGGACAAGCAGAAGGAATAAAGCTGGAAAGAGTCCTCCAAAATGAGGGACCGTCTACGTCAACGAGCATTGATCTCATTGCTGAAAACTCACGACGGACCTCCGACCATTCTTGCCGCACAAATTTATTTCCTCTTTGACGTAGCCCCCCACCTCGACAACATCACCGACAACATGACTCCTGAAATGGTCGTCGTGGCAGTCGGGAACATTCTGCGCTCCAGACAACGCCTCCATGAAGATGTCACTGCTTGGGCACGTAATCTGTTCGAGCAAGCCGGACTGCCTTTCACCCCCGACGGCATGGAGCGCGATGAAAGCGTGACCGATGAGCCTCCAGCCCTTTCCGTTGTGGTTTCCCAATCGGCATCTTCGAAGAGCCCAATCATGCCAACCGCGCAGAAACGCAAATCCAGGCGCGTTTACTTGGAACTTGCCATCAGTCTGCTTGAGCGGGGCTCGTACACACATCGAACCTTGGTGGACGCGATAATGGAGCAGTTCCCGACCCTGAACCGTGAAACCGTCGCAACCTTTGTTTCTGACGTGCAAAACCCCCGATATTCACCAATCAAGGGCAGGAAGGTAGTCAAGTTACCACCTGATGGCAAACTGGTCTTCGAGGATAAGATCAAGCCGATGCTCACGGTGATCGAAAATCCGAGCTTCGCCGGGAATGAACAGACCGAGACGGAACCAGTCACCGAAGCTGGCAAAAAAGCAATCTTGTCCGGGAGTGATTTATGACCAAAGCGGCAGCGCACGTTCGTGTAAGCACCAGCGGCCAGATCGATGGGGAATCATTAACCACACAGCGTTCATCGATCCAGGACTATTGCACATCGAGAGGCTGGGAACTGGTCAAAATCTATGAGGACGCTGGCATATCCGGCACGAAGAACGACCGACCAGCGTTACAGGCGTTGCTCACGGCAGTCAAAGCAGGAGAGCTCGATGCCGTCGTTGTTCGGGACCTATCGCGCTTCGGTCGTTCAGCGCGCGATCTGCTCAACAACCTCCAGACGCTGAAAGACTTTGGCGTAACCTTCGTCAGCATCAAGGAAGGCATTGACGGTTCCGGCGCTTATGGTCAGTTCATGTTGACGATCCTCGCCGCCATAGCCGAGCTGGAAATGGAAATGATCACGTCCCGCATGAAGGAGAACCGGCTGGCGCGCTGGCGAGATAGGCGGATTTTCTGTGGGAAGCCGCCGTACGGGTATGAATGGAACAGGCAGGAAAAGCGGATCGAGATTGTGGCTGAGCAAGGCGAAGTTTATCAACGCATTGTGAAGGAATACTTGGACCTAGCAAAATCGTTGAACGACATCAGCCTCGACCTCAACGCCGAAGGCATCCCTACACGCAACAATGGTTCGTCGAAATGGTCCAGTGGCACACTCTCCAAAATCCTGAAGAGCGGCGACTACCTGGGCGAAATCACGGTGAACAGATTTATCACCGATGTAAAAGGCCGGATAATCGGTCCTCGTCCAGAGCATGAACACATCGTCTTCGAAGCCCCACCACTGATCACCCGAGCTCGCTGGGACCGATTACAGCAACGCCTCGACAGCGCCAACTCTCGTAGCGGTAGACAATCCAAAGCGTCACAGAAGTTCTTGCTTTATGACTTGTGCGTTTGTGGGATATGCGGGGCGAAGATGCGATCCGATTATGGTACTCGCCGCGCAGATGGCAGTCGATCACGCCATTACGCCTGCTACTGGCACAAGGCAAGCCCCAAACTCCGTGAGATCAAAGGTCATGAGAAATGCCGATTGCCCCTTATCCCAGCGGAGCTTCTTGAATGGCAGGTTTTCTATGTCCAGCTCATGAAACAACTCGGGATCGAACCTGAGCATTACGAACCTCTGCTTGATGGGAAACAGAAGTGGGACAGCAAAATCGAGAGCCTGGCGAAGACCCTGAGCAATGTCCAAGCAAGCCTGAGAAGGAAAGAGATCGCCCTGCGAAACCTGGATAGCCTACTTGAACACGACGGTTTCGACCAAGCCGCATATTCCCACAAGCGCAACGGTTTCCTGCTCGAAATCAAGGCACTGGACCAAAAGCTGAAGGACACTCGGCAAGAACTCGATGAGCTCCGACAGCGAAGAACAGAAGAAGCCGAGTTCTCCAAGCTGATGACCGGAGCCGATCCCTTCAAGACCCTGACTTACAGGATCATCAACTTACCGTTCGAGGACAAGTACAGGCTCCTCCGTGGTGTGCTTGACGGTCCGATTGTGGTTGGTCGTTCCACATCCAATCCACACGTTGGCGGCGATTCTGAAGACGAGATGATGAAGATATTGGAGCGTATCGAGATGACCATTCGACATAACCATCCGTTATTGTTAGAGCTCCTCAATGAAGAACACACCACGAAATCGTTGTGATGGTTGAAACCACTGGGGAGGGGTCCGGGTATGTGTGGATCAGGAAGATGAGTTGGGTTTCCTGGGGGGTATTCCAAGACAGAGGCCATCGGGGCAGTATCAGGAGTGCGATTCCACACTACAGAATTCAGTTAACTGCACCCGATAGAAAGTCAGTTGAACTAAACCGCTTCGCGGCGGCGCAGGCTCCGTGCGTTTTTTGACAACTGAATAGCGTTTGGGTTTTGCCCGACGCCAGGGTCCGGTCCCTTGCCTTAATGGTCTGAGTTGGATCTCCTTTCCACAACAGGGAATGAACAATCAATGTTTGTGGAAAGGAGAAAGACCATGGGAAGGCTGCGAGATCAGATGCAGAGGGACCTGGAGCTCAGAAACTTGAGCTCCAGGACGAAGCGCTGTTACCTGGACTGGATGAAGCGTTTTGCAGGGCATTTCCGCAAGCCGCCGGACGAGCTGGGGGATGAGGAAATCAAGGAGTTCCTCCATTTTCTGCTCCAAGATAGGAAAGCCTCGCAGTCCTCAATGAACCAGGCCTATAGCGCCCTCAAGTTTTTCTATGAGACGACCTTGGGCAGACTCTGGAACGGGACGCAGATTCCCCGCTGCAAGAGGGGCAAGAGACTTCCGGTAGTTCTGTCCCAAGACGAGGTTCGACTGATTTTATCGGCGACCCAAAACCTGAAGTACCGGGCGATTCTGGTGACGATCTATTCGGCAGGGCTTCGGGTGAGTGAGGTGGTCCAGCTGAAAGTGGCCGACATTGACAGCCAGCGAATGACCATCCGGGTCCGCGGCAAGGGGACAAGGATCGCTACACGCTTCTTGGCAAGAACGCTTTGGAGCTGCTCCGTACCTATTGGAAGGTTTATCGGCCAACCGATTGGCTTTTTCCCTCGCGAAAGCCGGAAGAACCGATCTCGGTCTCCTCGATCCAAAAGGTTTTTAAGACCTCCCTTGGCCAAACGGGAATTCGAAAAAGGGCCACGGTGCACACCCTGAGGCACTGTTTTGCTACTCATCTTCTGGAGAGCGGCTGCGATCTCTACTACATCCAGCGTGTTCTAGGCCACAGCACCGATGCATCTCACCGACTCGCTCAAAGGAGGTCCGCACCGACCTGATCAGCGCATCGGCGCTCAAATGCTTGCGCACCCTGACACTGAGGCACTTCTCGTGCTCTATTCGGTGCTGTCGCTGGAATTGTCTTGGTCTCACAAAAAACAGCACTGCCCTTTATTAAGAGGCCAGCCTTCGTCGAAGCCTTGGCTGACAACGGGGCCAAGTGCAGGTGCTTTTGCTTTGCTCTCGCGAGGCGGCGAGGGCTGTATCCCATTGTTTCGAAAGCTGCCTTGTATCGCACCGTTGGCACTGCAACTCTTCGATTCGAGATGGCTCTCCCGGAGATTGACCGGGTGGTGCTCTGTTTGCAGGCATCATCGAACATGGCAATATCGAAGTTGCCTTTTCCTTTGCCGGGTACAACAGGGTTCTTAACCCGGGGAAAACGCTTGACGGCAGCCGTCTCAGGAACAGACGCCGCAGCGGTGGCATTCCTCACCGGGTCGACAGGCTTCGGTCAGTTGTCCCTTAAGGCCGTGCTGATATTCTTCCCAGAGGAAAGCGCGGGTGATACGCGGGTCGATGACCTCCCAGGGAAAGGCTTCCTCCCGGTCGCGGTCGCGCATGACCCAGAAATCGGGGTTGAGCGGAGCGGTGCGCATGGCCTGAGTCCAGCTGAGACCGTCCAAGGCGGTTTTTTCGATAAAGAACGCGACTCGTCGATCGCCCCGCGCCAGCAGCGCCTGGACGTAGGCGTACTTGGGCACGTCGAAGTGGACCCTGACGTTGGGGACCTTTCGCAAGGCCTGCTGAAGCCATCGGGCCTTCTCTTTCAGCTCCCGGATGCCGGCAAAACCGGTCCACTGGAAAGGGGTAAAGGGCTTGGGGATGAAGGCGTTGACGCTCAGGGTAATGGTTCCGAGACGCTTCCGGCCGCGACTGATCTTGAGGACATGATGCTTGACCCCCTTGACCACCTCGACCATGGCCTCCAGGTCTTCACGGGTCTCCGTAGGCAGACCGATCATGAAGTAGAGTTTGAGGTTGAGGATGCCGCCTTCCGTGAGCAGGGTTACCGCACGGTAGACCTGTTCGAGGGTGAGGTGCTTGTTGATCAGGCGCCGCAGCCGTTCCGACCCCGCTTCCACTGCTATGGCCACCGCGCGATGGCCGCTTGCCGTGAGAGCGGCGACCAGGTCCGGGGTAATGCCGTCGGCGCGCAGGGAAGAAAAGGAGAGGAGTCTTCCCGAATCGAGCAACTGCCTGCAGAGATCGGCTATTTCTGGATGGTCGGAAACCGCCGCGCTCACGAGGCCCACTCGTGAGACCTCGGGGAAACCGGCGGCAAGCGCCTCCTCCAGGGTCGCGGCCTGATGGTACCGAACCGGGCGGTACAGGCATCCGGCGGCGCAGAACCGGCAGCCGTGCCCGCAGCCGCGCCCGATTTCGACCAGTTGAACGGCGCTGAACTCCGTGTTGGGGGTAAGAATGGCAGTCTTGCAGGGGGAGCTGGCAGCGAGATCCGCTCGCCGGCAAATCACCCGGGCCGGCGCCCCTGTCCCGGGCAGGGGGGCGATGGCGGCCAGGGTCCCGTCCTCGTGATAGGAAGCGTGATAGAGCGAAGGAACGTAGATGCCCCGGACCTCCCGCGCAAGCGCCGGCAGCAGCTCGAAGCGGGCCGTTTCCCGCTCCCGGAACGGCAGCCAGAATTCCAGGAACTCGGGAATGAGGCTTTCTCCTTCTCCCACAAAGACGAAATCCAGAAAAGGAGCCAGTGGTTCGGGGTTCATGAAGGCTGCAATGCCGCCGGCCGCGACGTAGGGGTGACCTGCCCCGCGCTGCTCGCTGAAGGGAGGGAGCCCGGCCAGGCGGAGCATCTCAATGGTGTTGCCGAAATCATTTTCGAAGGAGATGGAAAAGGCAATCAACCGGAAATCAGCGAGAGGGCGCTGAGACTCGATGCTCAGCAGCCGGCCGGGTTGCTGCCTGAGGACTGGCAGGTCTTCCGGTTCGGGATAGAAGACCCGTTCGCAGACCACCTGCTCGAAACGGTTTAAAAACTCGTAGACCGACTGGAAACCCAGGTTCGACATGCCGACGGCGTAACGGTTGGGGAAGGCCAGGGCAATGGGCAGCTTTCCGCCCCAATCTTTGCGGACCGTTCCCCGTTCTTCAACCAGCCACTGTTGGTGCCGCGCCTTCAGTTTCCGCAGCATAATGGAATCTTGATGGGAGCTACCCTGCAATAGCCGGGAGCGGGGCAGGGCGCGGCAAGATGCGCCTTACCCCGGCTGCCGGATCGGAATCCCTGCCCGCCCCGGAGCCCACCACTCAACGCCGGGAGTGAAGAGCCAGGAGCCAACTCAGTCCATCTGTTTGCGGATGAAGGTCGGAATGCTGAGGTCTTCATCCTCAGCGGTCACCCCGGTCAGCTTCTGCAGGAGGCTTCTTCTCTTGGGTTGATCCATCGCCTGGGGATCCACCGTACGCGTTGAACGATGCCGGACCACCGTGGGGATCTGGAGATAATCGTAATTCAGCTCCGGAACCAGGCCGACGCCTCTTCCCTTGGGCACCCGGCCCGCCGCCTCGACCTTCGGCGCCTGCTCGATTTTGCCGATTCCGGTGGCGATCACGGTAACGCGAATTTCATCGCCGAGGTTCTCGTCGATGGAGATCCCGAGAATGATGTTGGCGTCTTCGTCAACCTCTTTCTGGATGATGGAGGAGGCTTCTTCGAACTCGTGCATGCCGAGGTCCTCGCCGGCCGTGATGTTGACGAGGGCAGCACGTGCCCCGTGGATGGAAATATCCTCGAGCAGCGGGCTCGAAATCGCCTGCTGAGCCGCCTGGGCAGCGCGGTTCTCGCCTCTCCCAACTCCGGTCCCCATCAGGGCCAGGCCCATTTCCGCCATGACGGTCTTGACGTCGGCGAAATCGACGTTGATGTAGCCGGGATGAACGATGAGATCGGAAATACCCTTCACCGCGTACAGGAGTACGTCATCGACCCGCCGAAAACACTCGAGAAAGGTGGAGCGTCGGTCGGCCAGGCAGAGCAGCCGGTTGTTGGGGATGGTAATGAGGGTATCGACCACCCCCTGGAGGGCCTTGAGGCCTTCCTCGGAGTTGCGCAGCCGGACCTTGCCTTCAACCAGGAACGGCTTGGTGACGACCGCTACGGTGAGTGCTCCCAGTTCCTTGCAGACCTGGGCCGCGATGGGGGCACCACCCGTCCCCGTACCGCCCCCCAGGCCTGCGGTAATGAACACCATATCGCTGCCGTCAACCGCTTCCCGGATCTTCTCCAGGTCTTCCTGGGTCGCCTTGGCGCCGGTTTCCGGGTTGCCACCCGCCCCCAGACCCTTGGTGAGATTCACTCCCAGCTGAATCTTCACTGGCGCCAGACTTCTTTCCAAAGCCTGGAAATCGGTATTGGCCGCGATGAACTCGACGCCATCGAGCCCCGAGCAGATCATGTTATTGATGGCATTACCGCCCCCGCCACCAATTCCCAACACCTTGATTTTCGCTCCGTTCAGGGTTGAGTCATGCATCTCCATCCCCTTCCTCCTCTTCGTCTTTTTCATGATCGAGTCTACCCGTCAGTGAAAAGAACCTTTATCTATCAGCCCCTTAACCGATAAAACCGGTCAGCATTCAATAAGGTCATGCTAAATCCAGTTGCTTCTTCTGCCCCAAAGATTCCTGAACCAGCGCCTGAGCGCTGCAAACAGGCTTCCCATGGCACCTGGTTCCTCGACCGGCACCTGCCCCGCATACTTCTTCCCATGCAGCAACAACCCGGTGGCCGTTGCATAGATAGGGTTCTTGACCACATCGCCCAGGCCCCCAAAATGATAGGGGACGCCGATGCGTACCGGCAAATCGAGCAGCCTTTCGGCCAGTTCGCGAATTCCCGGCAGGAGTGAAACCCCGCCGGTCATCACGATCCCGCCGTGGAGCGATTCAAAGTAGCCGGAGCGGAACATTTCCGCTTCGATAATCTTGACGATTTCCTCCACCCGCGCTTCGATGATCTCCGTGAGGATGGACTGCTTCAGTTCCCGCGGTTTCTGCCCGCCCACCGAACCTACTTCGATGACGTCCTGCGGATTGATCCATTCGAGGATGGCACAGCCGTACTTCTTCTTGATCTTCTCCGCTTCTTCCATGGAGGTACGCAGCCCCACCGAGATGTCGGAAGTGATATGGTTGCCACCCAGGCCGACCACCCCCGAGTAGCGAATGGCGTCGTCCAGGAAAATCGCCACATTGCTGGTCCCTCCGCCCATATCGATGAGGGCCACGCCCAGGTGCTTTTCGTCATGATCCAGCACCGATTCCGAGGAAGCCAGCGATTCCAGCACTACATCCTGAACATGGAGGCCGGCGCGTTCGCAGCACTTGATGATATTCTGGATGGCCGTAACGGCCCCCGTTACAATGTGGACCTTGGCCTCAAGCCTGACCCCGGACATGCCGATCGGGTTATGGATCCCTTCCTGGTCATCGACGATGAACTGCTGCGGAAGCACGTGCAGAATCTGCCGGTCAAAGGGCAAAGCGATGGCGCGGGCGGCATCCATAACGCGATCCACATCGGCCTGGGTGACCTCCCGGCTCTTGATGGCGATAACGCCGTGACTGTTGAGGCTCTGGATGTGGGTTCCCGCAACCCCTGCGAAGACCGAGGAAATCTCGCAGCCGGCCATCAATTCCGCTTCATCGACGGCCTTGCGGATCGAATGAACGGTCTGGTCGATATTGACCACCACGCCTCCGCGCAGGCCAATCGAAGGGTGGGTCCCCACGCCGACGATATCGATCCCCTCCGAGGTCACTTCCCCCACTACCGCGCAGATTTTCGTGGTCCCGAGGTCAAGGCCGACGATCAGTTCCTCTCTTTTTCCCATCGCTCACCTTTCACCGTCTCATCGTGGATGGCATTCACTCCTGGCCTTCGTGGTGCTGTGGTCCGGGGATCAAACAGCCCTGGTTTGATGATTGTGAGTGCCTCTCTCTGGCGCGTTTGTTTCATCTCCTCGGGCGTGGGTGCGACGGCCACGCTTCGGGGCTTTCGTCAAAGCTTCTCGTTCCGCTTGCAATGCCATTCTGGAAGCGCATTCCGGGATACGACTCACTGCTAAAAACCTGCCTCTTGATACCACACATCAGGCTCCCTTAGGAAAGGGAAAAAGCCCTTCCAGGTACGCTCGGTCGTCATAGTCCAGATCAATACCAATCACCACATTCCAGAGTTGCCGCTCTTCCAGGAGCTCGAAAACACGGCGCAGGTGTTGGAATTTTGGTGCGAAGCGATCCCAGCCCAGTTGGATGCAGATGCTGTTGCGGGTCGTGTAAAGGGCATATCCGGTTTCCGCACTCCAGCGACAGGATAGGATGGCGTTGCGCGGCAGCCAGGCGTGAGCCTCCTCCAGGGCCGCCAGCAGTTCCTTGATTTCCCGCAGGGTGGCGCGGGGCAGCAGACTGCCTTCCGTCAAGCCCAGGCCGGAAAGGCCCTCCACCAGGAGAAAATTCTGTTTCTGGTCGGGCGTCGCCCGCGAAATCAGCTTACCGTCGGTATCGACCAGATAGAGTTCCCCCACATGAACGAGGGCCAGCGGATCGCGTTCCGCGACTTCCACCACGATGCGGTTGGGAAGGGCGAAGCGGATGACGGAAGATTCCAGCCATGGCAGGGTTTCCAGCCGTTTGGCCAGCTCTGCGGCCTTGAGATTGAGGAGGCTGGCCTGGGGCGGGAGCATCAGGCTATTCAGGATTTCATCGGCCTTGACATGCTTCAGGCCGATAATGGAGACGTCCTCGGACCCTACCCGGAACCACGGCGCATTGACGAGTGCGTAATAGCCGTGAGCCAGGGCGGCACTGAGCAGGATAATGGCCACCAGCGAGAACACAAATCCAAAGGTCGCCCGGAACCAATACATGATCACCTTGCGCCGTTGGGCCTTGTCCGGCCGATAGCGATTGCGCCTTTTTTTCATCGCTCGACGATCCTGATCTCACGTTCCAAACGAATGCCGTAATGCTGCCGGACACATGCTTCAACGTGTTCGATCAGCGCCACCACGTCCTTTGACCGCGCTCGGCCGCGATTGATGATCCAGTTGGCATGCTTGGTCGAAACCTCGGCATCCCCAATGCGGAAGCCCTTGAGACCGGCCTTTTCGATCAAGGCGCCGGCGGCATGCCCCGCAGGGTTCTTGAACACACAACCGGCCGAGGGCATCTGCCAGGGCTGGGTCCGTTTCCGTTCCCGCAGCAACCGCGAGAGGCTGGCGCGCTGGCGGTCGGGGGCACAGACAGTAGCAGCCAGACCACAACCCAGGATCAGCGATTCGTCCGGCAGGCCCAGGGATCGGTAGCTCGGGGAGAGGGCCGTTTGAGCCAGTCGCTGCCGCCGGTTCTCCCCATCGAGAAGATCGACCCACAATAGCGCATCGGCCATGCTGCCGGCGCCGGTCCCGGCATTCATGAAGGCGGCACCTCCAACCGTCCCGGGAATGCCCACCAGGAACTCCAAGCCGCCGAACCGGTGCTGCAGGCAATAGCGCTGCAGGCGAGCCAGCCGAACGCCGGCACCCACGGCCAACCAGGCTTTCCCATCGTCCCCCGTCGCCGCCACGGAGATGTCGGAAGCACACTGCTCGAGCTGGATGACGACCGCTTTCACCTCCTCATCGGGCAGCAGGAGATTGCTGCCGCCTCCCAGGACAAAGTGAGGGACCTGGCACGATCGCACCAGCTCGACGAGGCGCACCAGGGCATCGGTGGTCTGCGGACGGGCGAGGCAGAAAGCCGGGCCGCCAACACGAAAGGTGGTGTAGGAAGCCAAGGGCTCGTGCCACCGGCATTCAACCTCCGGCAGATCGCCCAGCAGGGTGCGCAACGTTTTCCAAGTCGATGCCCCGGTCTTCATGCGCATTCCCTCAATGGAGCGCCTCCAGCAGGGCCTCTCCCACCTGCCAGATGCTTCCGGCCCCCAGGGTGATGACCACATCGCCCGGAACCACCAGGCTCCGCAGCTTTTCGAGCGTTTCTTCAAGCGTCGGGCAATAATGCAGATCCTGATGCCCGTGGGCGGCAATCCGCTGTGCCAGCAGTTCGCCGCTTATGCCTGGAATGGGCTTTTCGCTGGCGGCATAGATATCCGTCATGAGCAGCACATCGGACTGATAAAAGCAGCGGGCGAATTCATCCAGCAGGGCGCGGGTGCGCGTGTAGCGGTGAGGCTGAAAGACCACAAGACGGCGGTTGGTGGGAAAACAATCGGCCAGCGTTTCGAGCACGGCCCTGATTTCGTTGGGATGATGGCCGTAGTCATCGAGCACGAGCACCCCCTTGGCTTCCCCTTTGATCTGGAAGCGGCGCTGGACTCCCGTCATGTCCCGCAGACCCGCCTGAATATCCGGCCAGGCCAGTTCCAGTTCCTGGGCAACAGCCAGCACCGCCAGCGAATTCAAAACGTTATGGCGGCCTGGAATGCGGATTTCGATCTCTCCGAGGGCTTCTCCCTGATAGAACGCCCGGTAGCTCGTGGTTAGGCCCTGGGTCCTGACATCCCGCGCCTGAAAGTCTGCCTGGGAGGAGAAGCCGTAGGTTACGAATCGCTTGGTAACCCGAGGCAGGATCTTCTGGGTATTGGCATCCTCGAGGCAGAGCACCGCCTGACCGTAGAACGGCACCTTGTTGATGAATTCCAGAAAGGTCTCCTGGATGTGGTCGAGATCCCGGTAGTAATCGAGATGCTCGAGATCGATGTTGGTCACCACGGCAATGGTGGGGGGCAGCAGGAGGAAGGTGCCGTCGCTTTCGTCGGCTTCCGCCACCATGAAATCGCCCGTTCCCAGCTTGGCATTGGTGCCCCAGGCATTGAGCCTGCCGCCGATCACCACCGTGGGGTCGAGGCCACCGCGGGAGAGTACGGTGGAGATCATCGAGGTGGTGGTGGTCTTGCCATGAGCGCCCGCTACCAGGACCGAGTACTTGAGGCGCATGAGCTCGGCCAGCATTTCAGCCCGGCGAATGACCGGGATCTTGCCCATGAGCCGGGCGGCGCGCAACTCCGGATTGTCGTCGGCGATGGCCGAGGAGAGAACCACCACGTCCGCTCCCTTGATGTGGTCCGCATGATGGCCGATGGCGACGCTCGCTCCCAAAGATCCCAGACGACGCGTGAGATCGCTTTCCTTCACGTCGGAGCCGCTCACCTGGTAGCCCAGATTCAGCAGCAATTCAGCGATACCGCTCATCCCGATACCCCCGATCCCGACAAAATGAATGTGTTTGTAGCGCTTAAACATCCTATTCCACCCTCAGCCGGCCCGACCGGGCAATGTTCATCAGAATGCCGATGGCGACGCAGTTTGCCAGAAAGGCGCTACCGCCATAGGAAATGAAGGGGAGCGGCAGCCCTTTGGTGGGGAACAGTCCCAATACCACATTGATGTTGATCATGGCCTGGAGGCATAACAGCATGGTCAACCCGAAGGCCATCAACGCCCCCAGATAATCGGGTGCCGAGCGCGAAATCCTGATGCCGGTTTGAAAAAGCAGCAAGAAGAGGGCGCAGACTCCGAAGATCCCAACGAATCCCAGCTCTTCGCCAATGACCGCAAGGATGAAATCGGTAAACGTTTCCGGCAGGTAGAACATCTTCTGCTGACCGAAACCGAGCCCCTTGCCCAGCAGTCCCCCGGAACCGACCGCAATCCAGGCCTGGATGAGCTGGTAGCCCGAATCGAGGGGATCGGTCCAGGGATTCAGAAAAGCGGTAATCCGTTCCCACCGGTAGGGTACCAGGTAGACAAACCGGTAACAGAACAAGAGCGCCACCGGGAGCAGGCTGAGCATATAGGCGTAGGGCACTCCCCCAAGGATCAGCATGAAGATGGTCAGGCAGGCAAGAATGAAAGTGGTGCCGAAATCAGGTTCCCTCAGAAGCAGCACCGCCTGGATTCCCAGCAGGACCATGGGCGGTATGAAGCCGATCCCCAGCTTCCTGATGTTTTCCTGCTTCTTGACCAGAGAGACGCTCAAGAAGATGATCCAGATCACCTTGGCAAATTCAGCCGGCTGCACCAGGAAGAGCCGGAAGTTGAACCAGCGCCGGGCATTGTTGAATTCCGAACCGAGGCCGGGGATCAAGACCAAAAACAGGGCCAGAAGCGTCAAGAGAAACATCCACGGGATGTGCTCCCGGTAGTGACGATAGGGAATGCGGCTGGCCGCCACCATGACGACGAGCCCAAGGCAGATGCAGACGAGCTGCCGCTTGAAATAGTGGGCGGCATCGCCAAACTTCTTGAGGGCCATGATCGAGCTTGCACTGTAGATCATGATGAGCCCCAGCGCGATGAGCAGCAACACCTCGATCCACAGCTCCAGCTCCAGCGGCATGATGCCGGCGAAAGCTTTCTGCCGCTCCTTTTCGGCAGATTCGGAGGGGAACGCAGGGGCATCGGCAAGCGGTCTGGCCATCGGTCTCCTTCAGTCGCTCAGGGCTCTCACCAGGCCCTTGAAATGGTCACCGCGGTGAGCATAGCTGTCGTATTGATCGAACGAGGAGCAGGCGGGCGAAAGCAGCACCACGTCCCCGGCTTCAGCCTCGGCAAGAGCTTCCTCGAAGGCTGTTGCCAGGTCGCTAAAAACTCTCACAGGAAGCCAGCCTTTGAGTTCCTCGTGAATCCTTGATGCCGCTTCGCCAAAGGCGAAAGCTGCTTTGCCGTGAGTCTTGAGGGCTTCGCCCAGCGGCTGGTAGGGCCCCAGCTTGTCTCGTCCGCCCAGGAGCAGCAGCACCGGGCGCTGGAAATTCTCGACGGCCTTGACCGCCGCCCCCACATTAGTCCCTTTGGAATCATTGTAAAAATCAATCCCCCGCCATTGGCGCACCCATTCCACCCGGTGAGGCAGGCCGCCATAGGAGCGCAGCACTTCCTGCATGGCAGGAGGCGTAGCCTCCATCACCGCCGCTGCGAGGACCGCCGCCAGGATGTTCTCTTCATTGTGAATACCCTGCAGGCGCGCATCCTCGAGGCTCAAAGTGAACGGGGCCTGCCACGGGATAGCTGCCACGAGCTGCCGGCCGTGGAGAGTGGCCTGAGCCCGTTCATTCTTGCGGCTGAACTGGAGCAGGCGACTTCTCATGGCAGAATGCCCTTCGGCACAGAGGGGATCATCGGCGTTGGTGATCGCCACATCGGTGGCATCCTGACGGGTGAAGAGGGAGAACTTGGAACTGGCGTAGGCGGCAAAGCCCTGGTAGCGGTCGAGGTGATCTTCCGTAATGTTGAGCAGGACCCCGACCTGCGGCCGGAAGCGAGAGGCGGTGTCCAACTGGAAGCTGCTCACTTCGAGCACCAGGATCTCGGCTGACTCGCCCTCGAGCAGCCATCTGCTCAGCGGGGTTCCGATGTTGCCGCCAACGAAAACCCGCTTGCCGGAAGCCTTGAGCATTTCACCAATGAGCGAAGTGGTGGTGGTCTTGCCATTGGTACCGGTCACCGCCACCACCGGCAGAGCAACCTGGCGCCAGGCCCACTCGAGCTCCCCAATGATCTCCAGGCCCTGCCGGGCGGCTTCCTGCAGCGGTTCCAGGTCAAGCGGTACCCCCGGGCTGACCACGATCTGATCCGCTTGGAGGAAATCGCTCCGCCGGTGAGACCCCAGCCGGAGGAGGCAGCCTTTTTCTTCGAGTGGGTCTAAAACCCCGTCAAATTGATCGCGTGTTCTCAGATCGGTGGCAATGACCTCAACTCCCTGCTGAAGGAGCAGTTCACAGACCGACCGGCCGGAAACGCCCATCCCAACGACAACTACCTTCCGGGGCAGGGGGGGTGATGGCTGCCGGCTCATTTGGAAAGCATTCCTTCCACTACCCGGTCCATGGCCATGGACCGAGAACCCTTGACCAGGATCCAGGATTCTTCGACCGGCTGATCCTTGAGCCAGGCGATGATCTTGTCATGGCTTTCGGTGTGGCGGTGCGCTGAGGCCGGGAGTCCGGCTTCCCTGGCGCCGTCCGCCAACTCCCACGTCATCCGCCCCAAGGTAATGAGTTGTCTCACGCCCAGTTCCGCCAGTTGGCGCCCCACTTCCCGGTGCAGGGCGGCACTTGCGGGCCCCAGTTCCCTCATGTCTCCCAGCACCGCAACCACCGGCTTGCCGCCGCTCGCCGCCGCGACCGTGCGCAGGGCCGCCAGCATTGATCCCGGATTGGCATTGTAGGTATCGTCGATGAGCGTCCGTCCGTCGGCAAGCCGGTGGCGCTGCATGCGCATCCTGACCGGGCGGTAAGTGGCCAGTCCCGCTGCAATGGTGCTCGGCGACAATCCCATGCCCCAGCCCACAGCGGCCGCGGAGAGTGCATTCATGACATGATGCAGGCCGAGAATGGGAAGGCTGACCGCAACGCTCTGATTCCCCAGTCCGATGGTGAAGGAGCAGGTTCCTTCGAGTGTGGCCACCTCACCGGTCACTCTGACGTCTGCTTTCGCCTGCGTCATGGAGTAGGTAACGATCCGAGAAGGGAGCGCTGGCAGCAGAGTCGCCAGCCTTTCGTCGTCGAGATTCACTACCGCCAGGTCTTCGGGTCCGAGGCTCAGCCACAGTTGGCCCTTTTCGCGCAAGATCTCGTCCAGTGAGATGAGTCCCTCGAGATGAGCTGGCTGTACGTTGGTGATCAAGCCGACCGTCGGCCTGGCTATCTCAAGGAGCCTTGCCATTTCGCCCGGCACGTTGATGCCCATCTCCACCACTGCCGTCCGATGCCGGGGCTCAAGCGCCAGAAGGGTCAGAGGCAGCCCGATCAGGTTGTTGAAATTGCCCTGGGTTTTGAGGATCTCCCGATTCTCGCCGAGTACCGCCGCCACCATTTCCTTGGACGTAGTTTTGCCGTTGCTGCCGGTGACAGCCACCACCGGGATGGAATGTGCCCGCCGCCAATAGCGGGCCAGTTCTCCCAGCGCATAGAGGGTGTCCGGTACCGCCACGACGGCAGCCTCAGCGGGGGCAATGAGCGCAGGAGTTGCACGGCTGCGGGCGACCACCAGCGCTCCAGCCCCTTTGGTCAGCGCTTCGGGGAGGAACTCATGGCCGTCGGTACGCTCACCGACAAGTGCGACAAAGCAGTCGGACGGGTGGATCTGGCGCGTGTCGGTCGAGATTCCCGCCAGGGACTGGTCGGGACGCCCCTGAAGCAGGGTGCCGCCGGTTGCCTCGACAATCTTTGCCACCGTCCAGTTCATGGCTTTCCGTTCCGGGGTGAGAAGGGTTCCCTGGAAGCTGCCAGAAACTCATGCACCACTACCCGATCGTCAAACTGGAGCACCCGACTGCCGATGATCTGGTAGGTCTCATGGCCCTTTCCGCCAATAAAGACGACATCCCCCGGTTGAGCCCAGGATAGTGCCAGTTCGATCGCCCGCCGCCGGTCCACCTCGATGGTATAAGCTTTTCGATCCGGTGGATGGGTGTGCGCGGCATGGTAGGTAAATCCCGCAGCCTGGACTCCCGGTTCGATCTCCCTGACAATTGCCGCCGGTTCTTCACTGCGCGGGTTATCACTCGTCAGGATGATCAGGTCGCCAAACCGTGCTCCGACCCCTCCCATGAGAGGCCGTTTGGCCCGGTCGCGGTCGCCGCCGCAGCCAAAGACCACCAGGAGGCGATTTCGGGTCATTTCCCGGAGACAGGAAAGGGCCTTTTCCATGGCATCGGGGGTGTGAGCATAGTCCACTACGACCTCGAACTCCAGCTCCCGGGGGAGAGACAGCCGCTGCAGCCGACCATCCACCGAAGCCACTGCGTGCAATCCTTCCCTGACCGCTTCCCCGGGGAGGCCCATCGCCAGGGCCGTGGCAGCCGATGCCAGCAGGTTGTACAGGTTCAACCGCCCGAGCAGGGGAGAGGTTATGCTCAGATCTCCCATGGGAGTTGCCAGGGTTGTCTGGATCCCGGAAGGCTCGAGTGCCGCCGCCTTCACCCAGATGCTCGCATCCCGGTCGCCGATTGAGTAGCTCCAGAGATTTCCGCCGATCTCGGCCTGCAATCGCCTCCCATAAGGGTCATCGACATTGATCACACCCACAAAACCTGGACTTCGCCGGGACACCTCATCCTTGAAGAGCAGGCTTTTTGCTGCAAAGTACGCCGCCATGGTGGGATGGAAATCCAAATGGTCCTGGGAGAGGTTGGTAAAAACCCCGGCATCGAAACAGCACCCCTCAACCCTTCCGAGGCTCAGTGCATGAGAGGAAACCTCCATGACCACATGGGCTACCCGGTCTTGTTTCATTTCCCAGAAAAGACGCTGCAGGTCGGAAGATTCGGGGGTTGTCATCTGAGCCGACCGGCAATTCCGTCCCCAGCGATAGCCGAGAGTGCCGATGATTCCCACCTCGGAGCTGACCTGCTTCAGGATGCTCTCGATGAGAAAAGTGGTGGTCGTCTTGCCATTGGTTCCGGTTACGCCGATGAGCTGAAGATCACGGGACGGGTTCTCGTAGAAGTTGCGGGCCAGCCGTGCCAGCGCGGTGCGGGCGTCAGGTACGCGTACGCCGCTCACCGGCAGGGTACCGTTGAGAGGCTGTTCCGTGACAATCGCCCGGGCTCCCCGTTGAATGGCGTCCTTGATAAAGGTACTCCCATCCAGATGGGTTCCGCACAGTGCAACGAAGACGTTGCCCGCCTGGATCTTACGACTGTCATAGGCCAGCCCGGTTACCGGAATCTGGAGGTCTCCACGACTCTCGTGGATTCTCAGACCCTCGAGGAGGGCTGCCAATACCCTTGTCACCGATGAAAACTCCCTTTCCGTTGCAGTAAGTTCACAATCCGTGATCTGCTGCCGCCTTACGGCACCCGCGTCGGGTTCAACGCGGGCGGCGCCTTGGCCTTGTTCATTGCCTCCAGAGTGAGGGCCGAGACCGCCGGCTTGTTCCCTGGCGAAGGTGTCTTCTGAACGGCAGGAAGGGCCATTCCCTTCGGAGCCGCACGGGGGTCCTTGGGACATGGTTTGAGCGCTCCTGCCAGGCCGTTCTTCGTGGGCGCAGCAGCAGGTTTGGCGCCTTTCTTGTCACCTGTGCCGGCCATCCGGACGCCGGGGGGCAGGGCCGGGCTGCCCGGACGGGGATAGACACCAAGATAAGGAAGGGCCTTGGCGGCAATGTTGCGAAAGACCGGTGCGGCTACGACCCCGCCGTAACTAGCTCCCTGAGGTTCATGGATCACTACGGAAATCGCCAGACGAGGCCGGTCAGCCGGAATGAAGCCCGTAAATACCGAGGTGTACTTGTTCGATGCATAACGTTTGGTTTGCGGGTCCAAGACCTGCGCGGTTCCTGTCTTCCCGGCGGCGGTGTAGCCTTCCGAAGCTGCTTTGGTCCCTGTACCACCTTCCAGGGTCACA
>Ga0302250_1001172_pt1 | contig 20783 bp, 21 predicted proteins | sample AAG_RA_Asp_MG_FD_193536 | JGI IMG/M metagenome (GOLD analysis project Ga0302250, IMG submission 193536) | Enriched activated sludge microbial communities from anaerobic digester in WTTP, New Holstein, Wisconsin, United States - AAG_RA_Asp | ecosystem: Engineered > Bioreactor > Anaerobic >... | reverse complement strand
CCTCATATGTTCGGGAGAAAACGCATAATCGAACGGGGGAAGGTCGTTCCCCAAGGTATCATCGTAAAGGGTCCTGAGGTCCTTTGAACCACAAACGGGACATTGCCCCGCGGGTTGTTTCCGATCAGTCATGCGATGCACCTGTTGATCCCTCGTTTTTCCTGGCCACGATCACCATATTGGTATAGAAATCCTCTAGCCGGAAACTGATCTCTTCTAAGGAGAAGCCGGCGCGTGTCACTTTCTCGGTAACCCATTTTCGTGAGCGGACCCGGCTGGGCTCCGGGGGTTGGAAGTAGATATCTCTCTTAAAAACCGAGTTGAGGACAAAATGCACAAGCTTGAAGAAAATCACTGTCGACCCGAATTCTGGTGGCCAGAACAGGATCACAACGCCATCCTTCCTGAGAACCCGGTGGAACTCGCGCAGGATACGGTCGATCTCCTCCTCGCTGAAATGCTCCATTACGCCAAGGTTGTAAATCCCGTCAAGGGATCCATCTTTTATTCCGATGGAAAGGATATCCCCCATTATAAGTTTTGGATCGGTGTGTACTTTCCTGTACAGGTCAATGGCGTTCGGGGAGATGTCCATACCGATGATAGTATATGAACCCGTAATCTCCTCCTCGACTTGGCCGCCCCCGCAACCGGCATGCAGGAGCATCCCTTCCGGCCTCATATATTTGCGGATGAATCGTTCAAGGTGGGGTTTGATGATATTCTGCCGGTATACGACCGCGATTTGGTCATACGTACTGTGGAGAGCGGTCTGCTTTCTTGTCCAGTAATAATCCCATTCTATCATTCAACACCGGTGTTATTCGATTATAACCTTGAACTCGGGGGCAGTCTGGCACCTGTTTCGTGAAGAAAAAGCAGCAATACCGCTAAGGATCTTCCAATCATATTGTACGGTTTTTTTATGTAATCAATTTATCACAGGCAGCTACTAGGGACAGGACCATTCCTGTGCGGCACCCGGATCCCGCATCTGAAAAATCAGAAATAGAAAATAATCACTCCGAAACTGATGATGATGATCCCCAGCAGTTTGTTTCTGGTTGTTGGCTCTTTGAGGAATACGAAAGACAGGAGCGGGATGCAGATGTACGTCAATGATGTCAGGGCAAAAAAGACCTTGAGATCGAGGCCTTTCATGGCAAATATTGAGAGAAGTGCAGCTACAGCAAATAACAGGTATGCAGTGATTGAAAGAGGATGAAGGTACATCTTCTTCCTGGCGGCCGCTGCATCAACAGAGCCTTTTTTCAAAAGCAGATGAGCTATACTCGTGAGGATGATAACAACAAGGGTAAGGGCGAAATAAAACATCAGTCAGATGCCTCCTTATCCTTCACGAGATAAACGATACCAATGGAGATGATAATCAGGCCGCCAACATTGAAGGGGGTAACCGCCTCTTGGAAAAGGAAAAATGCTGCAATCAATACGATGAAGCTCACCAGGCTCCTGAATGGATAGGCAAAAGAGAGACTGAAGTGTCTCAGAGAGGCTTGCCAGAAGAGTACCTGGAGCCCCATCCCCCCCAGAATGATACAATAAACGATAAGAGTGGCATTAATACCGAAAAAGGTGCTTGAAGGTCCCAGCCCCGCGGCGAATTTCGTGCATACAGCCCCGAATGCCTGGATGAGAATGGAAATTATCAACAGAAAGAGGTAGAACTGAGATGGATTCGCTGCCCGGACTCTTTCAATAAAAGAGCCGATTCCTGGAAAATACATCACTAGGCATAGCATCTGGGGAAATATCACTGTTTGTTTTACCCACCGGATATCAGTATGCGGATTCCCCCGGGGGACAGCGTGAAAATCATTTGAAGGGCAGATCCGGGCTAAAATCCCTAATACTTGTACACGAATAGTTATTGTTATGTCCAACCTCACCGTCGCAATCCTCGCCCCCCCGGATTATGCCAAGGATCTGGGTAAGAAGGGGACGGCAAGTGACATCACCTTCTATAATCTTAAAAAAGGCGATGCAACGGTCACGTTCATCGAACCGACCCGGTATCCTGAGAAACTGTCCTCTCTCTTCTATGCAGTCTCCCTGTCGGACCGCATCATCCTCGTGGTCGATGAGATCAATGCAGCGTTTGGAGAATGCGTGCTGATGCTCCAGTCCGCTGGTAAATCGACCGGGTGGCTGATCCTCAAGAACTATATCTCACCCGACCAGATCGCCCCGCTCATCAAGGGCACGGTGCTTGAGCACTACGAGCTCCTCGAAGAGGACATGGTCGGGATCCGGGAAAAGATGCTTGAGATTTCGGTGAAGCAGACCGCCCACCAGAAGAGCCACGAAGGCGCCGGAAAGGGCATCGTGCCGGTGGACGCCCATTTCAATGTCAAGGGTGTCGGCGTTGTTGTCCTCGGCTCTGTTGCGCAGGGCAGCATTAAAAAACACGACATGCTCCGCGTCCTCCCCACGGATAAGACCGCCCAGATCCGCTCGATCCAGAAGCACGATGACGATGCCGAGTCAGCAGTGACCGGTGACCGCGTAGGACTGGCCCTGAAGAACATTGAGTCAGAGGACCTTGACCGCGGCTTTGTGCTCACCACAGATCCGGCCGTGCAGCATGCAAACACAGTGACCGGTAGGGCCCAGCTGGTGAAGTACTGGCCTGCCCCGCTCAAGGAGGGCATGGTACTGTATGCCGGACACTGGATGCAGTTCCTCCCGACACGGCTGGAGAAAACTGTTGTTGAAGGCGACTGGCGGATGCCGACTTTGACCCTCACGATGGAAAAGGATCTGGTCTATCTCCCTGGTGCCCGGATTGTGCTCCATTATCTGGAAGGCGGCAAGCTCCGGGTTGTCGGCTCGATGATTATCCAATAATACCCCGTTTTTTTAACGATCTGGAAAACAATCACTCTCAGGGTTTGATCGATCAGGATTGTTTTTCGATTCGATAGATCTGTGACCTGAAGGATGAGGGGAATTCCCGTGATTGTTTTAAATCACGATCCCGATCGCGATGAATTTTTTCAGGAAATGTCTGGCTGAAAACCAGCCTCCCTTTTTCTCCAGGTACTGGGTCTGCTGTTTTCTTGTGCGGGCATGATACCGGTATCGCTTCCTGCCGGTCGCCAATTACCTTATCACTCAAAACGATCATCAGTACAAGCGAGAACAATGCTGGAAGGAATCATTGGTTGGATTATCCCGGGCATCATTGTCCTGCTCATCATCGGACTCATCCTCTGGATTGTGAGCATCTACAACCGGTTTGTCAGCCTGAAGAACTCATCCGAGGCAACACTTGGCCAGATCCGGGTTGCCATGAAGAAGCGGCTCGACATGATTGACCAGCTGCTCGGCGCTGTCAAGAGCTATGCGAAGTTCGAGAAGGAGACACTCGAACGCGTCACCGCCATGCGGGCGAGCGTTGCAACAGCCGGCCCCGGCGACCTGAACAAGGTCGAGGCGGAATCCCGTTCCATCTTCGGCCGCCTCCTTGCGGTTGCCGAGAACTATCCCGACCTCAAGACCTCGACCACCGTGACAAGCCTCATGGACTCGGTCAAGGGCCTGGAGGAGGAGATCGCCCGGCAGCGCTACACCTTCAACAACATTTCGCAGGAGTTCAACACGATGATGGACACTATCCCCTCGAACTTCGTTGCAAAGATGATGTACCTTGTCAAGCTCGAATATCTCCAGTTCGAGGAAGCCATAAAGACCCCGCCGAAGATCGAGTTCTGACCGGGTAATTCCTGTGAGCGAGACACGACAACTGGGGCTGGTTGTCGGGGCAGGGCTTGCCCTTGGCATCATCGCCCTCATCCTCGTATTCATCCTCCCCCCACTCTTTGAAGGGGACCTCTCAGTCACCTCCTACGAAGCAGTCCTTTCCAACGACGGGACACTCTCCGAGCAGTACACGTATCACGTTGGTACCAGCGGAGAGTACCGGATGCTTTACCGTATCTGGGATGCCCCTCTCACCCTTACTGACAGCGTGGAGCCGTTTATCCGTTTCGTGGCCATGGAACCCGCTTCAGGGACAACCGGGTATATCCGTGACTCAAAGGGAACGGTAACCCTGTACGGGACATCTGCCAGTGAGTCATCCCGCAGCCGGCTGGAGGGCCTCGCAGAGTACAACGAGGTGGGGATCTACAATCCATCGTACTTCACTGCCAGCGAGTATCCTGCACGGTACTCGTACGTTCTCAGTCCCCCACTCGAGTATGATGCGTCTGCAACACACCTCAACCTGAAGCTGGCCGGCACAACACACATCCCGTATCGCAGCGTGAACATCATGGTCCCGGCGGCAGGGATCGACACGGTCTACGCCTATCCCCCCTCCCTTGAGGTTCGTAAAGCGGACGACAGCTATGTCATCACCGGAAGCCTTGCAGCAGACGAGATCCTGGCCGTCGAGATGCTTGGCACACAAGAGGCCTTCAGCAGGATCAAGGGATTCAGGTCAGAAATCCCCAACGTGAAAGAGAGTACCGCTTCAGGGGCATTCTGGTATAACCTCCAGTACTATGCCTCATGGCTCCTGAACGCCCTCAGCATGGTTGCAGTCATCCTTGTCCCCCTCCTGCTGATCGTGATATACCACAGGTACGGCAGGGAGAAGGAGTTCACGGTGCCTGCCTACCTGAGTACTATGCCGCGGACGAACCTGAAGCCTTGGCAGGTGAACCTTATCTTTAAAAATGATGCCACAGATTTTGACGCGGACGGGTACTATGCCACCCTGCTCGACCTCCACCGGAGGAAGAATATCACCATTACGGAAACCGACAAAGGCAAAGGAATCCAGATACGCGTCCTGTCCAAGAGCGGCACGGATACGTACGAGCAGCGCGTCATTGCGTTTCTCAACACCCTTGCCGAAGACGGGATTGTTGACACGATGCGGATTACAGGGCTGACAAAACGGGCGGAGACTGAACGGAGCGCCGAGGAGACTGCGCTCCGGTACCAGCGCTCTCTTTCCGATGTGACCAGCCGGGTGGATACCTCGCTCTCCGGCGAGTACATCGTGGATGGCAGGGACCATGTTGTCCCCCTCCTATTCGGGGCGTTCGTTATGCTCGGGATAACCATTATCCTCCTTCTTGTCACGCCCATGCTGTCGTATATCCTCCTTCCCACCCTGGCGCTCTGGATCGTTGTCGTTGTCCAGGCAGCGATTGCCTTTGCGGCCCCGACAACCCTCTTCGGGCACTGGAAGGACGACCATTACAGCGACAAGCTGGAGTGGGACGCCTTTACCCGGTTCCTCTCCAACATGGCAATGATCCAAAAGTACGCACCCGCCGACCTCCCGATGTGGGGCGAGTGGCTCGTGTATGGCACGGCTCTTGGCGTTGGTGAGAAGGTCGAAGCCGCGATGAAGGCCCTCAACATCAATATCCCCGAGACGGGAGTGCCGCTCGGGGTCATGGGCATGACCCATGCCTTTGTCCCGCTCTCAACGTTCTCGCCGCCCAGCCAACGCAGCTCGGGTAGCGGGGGATTTGGCGGAGGCGGTTTTGGTGGCGGTGGAGGGTTTGGCGGCGGAGGTGCCGGGGGCCGCTGACCCCCCCCTCTCCTGCCGGCGACGTGCTGTGCCGGGCACATTTTTCCTGCCGTATATGATATAAACCGGGGCACACCATATCAATACCAGATATCGGATCTGATGATATGCAATACACGGAAGGTCAGATCGGCCGGATCTTTGTCGTGAGAATCGACGACGGGGAAGACCTGTTAGCCTATCTCCGCCAATTCATTGCGGACAAGGGTATCCAGGCCGGTTCGATAGTCTTCCTTGGTGCCCTGATGGACGGGAAGATGGTGACCGGGCCCGAGAAGCCGGTCATCCCGCCCGACCCGCATTATGTCTTTTTTGAGGGAGGCTGGGAAGTCTTTGGCGTCGGGACCATCTACCCGGGGGAAATCGGCCCCTATATCCACTGTCATGCATCCGTGGGCCGCGCCGGCCATGCCCTGACCGGCTGCCTGCGTGAACGGGCTGTCACGTACCTTATTGTCGAGGCCGTCATCTACGAGATCACCGGCCTCTCTGCCCGGCGCGAGTTCGACCAAAAGATGCAGCTCCACCTCCCGGTCTTAAAAGACCCCGCCGCAAAGGACAATGGGCAAGCGACCCTGCCCGGGGAGGAAGGGGAGCCGGCAACACCAAGCGGGAAGAACAACGGGGAGAGCGAGCTGCCGGGCGGTCTTGCCGAGATCATCCGCGATCTTACCAAGAAACCGCCGGTGTAATCCACCCATGCCCATCCGGCCAGTGCAACCACGCTCTTTATGATCCCGCAGCCACATTTTCTCCCGATGTCCCGGGAAGAAGGAAAGCGGCTTGGCATTGACCGGTTCGACATTATTCTCATCACGGGCGATGCATATGTTGACCACCCGTCATTCGGGACCGCACTTATCGGGCGGACGCTGTGGGACGCCGGTTTCTCGGTCGGGATCATCGCCCAGCCCGACTGGAAGTCCGATGCGGATTTCACCCGGCTTGGGACTCCCCGCCTCTTCTTTGGCCTCTCTTCCGGCAATGTCGACACAATGGTGAACAACTTCACCCCGAACCGGAAGCGGAGGAGCGATGATGTCTATTCACCGGGCGGGGTCCCGAAGCGTCCGGACCGGGCCGTTATTGTCTATGCCAATAAGGTGCGGCAGCTCTTCCCCGGTATTCCTGTTGTTCTTGGCGGGATCGAGGCGAGCCTCCGCCGATTCGCGCATTACGACTACTGGCAGGACCGGGTGCGGCAGGGGATTCTTGCTGATGCCCCTACCGATATCCTTGCGTTCGGGATGGCCGAGCGGCAGATGGTGGAGATTGCCCGCAGGCTCGGTGCCGGCGAATCCGTGAAAGCCCTTCGCGATATACGGGGAACTGCTTATACCATGGAACTTGCCGAATGGAGAAGCAGCCCCCCGTCAGGGATCGTGGAGATCCCCGGCTTCTCCGAGGTCTCCGGGAGCAGGCAGGCCTATGCCCGGGCATTCGCCCTCCATTATGCCGAACAGGACCCGGTGCGGGGGAGGGCCGTTGCCCAGCCCCACCCGAAGACGGTCATCATCCAGAATCCCCCTGCCCTGCCGATGGGCACACCGGAACTTGACCACATTTACGAGCTTCCCTTTTCCCGCGAGGCTCACCCATCCTACAAGCAGCCTGTCCCGGCACTCGAGCCGGTCCGGTTCTCGGTGGCAAGCCATCGTGGATGTTTTGGCGCCTGCTCGTTCTGTGCCCTCACACATCACCAGGGACGGATTGTCCAGTGCCGGAGCAGAGAATCCCTGGTGCGGGAGGTAACCCGGATGACGAAGATACCGGGATTCAAAGGCATTGTTCAGGATGTCGGGGGCCCGACGGCAAACATGTACGGCATGTACTGCGATCTCTGGGAGAAGGCAGGGGCCTGCCGGGACAAACAGTGCGGCCCGGCCTGCCGGACCCTCCATGCAAGCCATGCAGCCCAGTGCGATCTCCTGATGGCTCTCAGAAACATTCCCGCCGTTCGGAAAGTCTTCATCAGCTCTGGTATCCGCTACGATCTCGTGGAGGCAGATCTGGGGGAGTACCTTGGACTGATTTGCGACCACCATGTCTCCGGTCACCTGAAAGTGGCTCCGGAACATATCTCGCCTTCCGTGACGAAATTGATGAACAAACCCCCGCAGGAAGTCTTTGATCGGTTCCGCAAACAGTTTGCACACCTGCAGGAAGGAAAAGCAAAGAAGCAGTACCTTGTCCCCTATTTTATGTCCGGTCATCCGGGATGCACCGTCCGTGATATGGTCAGGCTGGCCGAGTATATCCGGGACAACAATCTCTATACCGAGCAGGTACAGGACTTCACCCCGACTCCGATGAGCGTCTCGACATGCATGTATTATACCGGGCTTGATCCGTTCACCGGAAAGCCCGTGCACGTGGCAAAGGGAAGGGAGAAACAGGTTCAGCGTGCCCTGCTCCAGTACCGCGAACCGCGGAACCGCGGACTGGTCGTCGAAGGGCTGGTGGCAGCAGGACGCAAAGACCTTATCGGCAGCGGTCAGGAGTGCCTGGTCCGGGAGAACACCGGTTATTCCTCAGGAAGTTTGGGGAAGAACCGCAAATCAGCAAAAAAGAAATAACCTGATCGTCTCAAGGCAGTTCTGTCATTTCCTGCCGTATTCATCATCGAACCGGACGATATCGTCCTCTTCGAGATAGTCGCCGAGCTGGACCTCGATGACCTCAAGGGGGATGAGGCCGGGGTTCTTCAGCCGGTGTTTCATTCCGCTGTGGACATAGGTGCTCTCCCCCTTCCGCAACAGCTTTTTCTCGCCGTTCAGCTCGATCTCGGCAGTCCCGTTCACCACGACCCAGTGCTCGCTCCGGTGATGGTGGAGCTGGAGGGAGAGCCGCTCCCCGGCCCTGACGGTCACCCGCTTGATCTTGTACATCGCGCCCTCCTCGAGGACCGTGTACGAGCCCCACGGGCGGTGTACCTGGCGATGGAACTGCGTCACCGGGTCATTCTTCTGGTTGAGCCGCGTGACTAGATCCTTGACCTGTTCTGCCTGTCGGTTATGGCAGACCAGGAGGGCATCGGTAGTGTCCACAACGATGAGATCGCTCACCCCGATCAGGCCGACGTGTTTGCCCGGCGCATGCACGTAATTGTTCCGGGCGGCGAGGTACTCGGCTTCCCCGACATTTCCATCACGGCCATGCTGTTCTGTCTCGTACAGGGCCCTGAATGTACCGAGATCATTCCACTCCGCTTCGAGCGGCACCACGGCAACCTTCTTTGAGTGTTCCAGCAGCCCGTAATCGATGGAGATGGCGTCAAGCGATCCATAGTCCGGATCCTCCCCCCCGCCCAGAGCCCCGGAGAGCCCGGGCTGGTATTTTTTGAGTTCGGCAAAGAAACAGTCTGTCGAGAGGAGGAAGATCCCGCTGTTCCAGAGATAGTTCCGCTTGACATACTCCTTTGCAGTTTTCTCATCAGGTTTCTCTTTGAACTGGTCGACAACATTTCCCAGGGGGAGTTTTTTCCCTTGCTTGATATACCCGTACCCGGTATGGGGAGAAGTCGGTTTGACGCCAAAGGTGACAAGGTATTTTTTTGCCACTGGATCAGCTGCACGGATCTGGTCGAGGGCGGCCTCACCCAGGATGTGATCGCTCGGGAACACCGCGGCTGTTGCGTGGGGATAGGCCTCCCGGATACGCTGCAATGCCCACCCGATAGCGGGCAGAGTGTTTTTGCCTTCCGGTTCAACAAGCAAGCGGGAATCGTTAAGGGTGTACCCAAGTTCCTCTACCTGGTTACGGACAAGGTACTGGTGGATATCGTTTGTCACAACCCAGATGTTTTCCGGTCCCGAGAGCCGGACCGCCCGCTCATACGTCTTCTGGAAGAGCGAGGGGCCGCCAAGCTGGATGAACTGCTTGGGATAGTATTCCCGGGAGAGCGGCCAGAGTCGTGTCCCGACACCGCCGGCAAGGATGATGGATTTCATGGGACGCCTGAAGAGAATCCGGAATGAATCCGGCATCCACCGGAACTCCGGAACTCGTTATATATCTGTCGGGAAATGATCATTTATAGGATTCGCTCTCTTTCTGCACCAGGGAAAAGCCCGGCATCCTCTCCTGAGACCTTATACGGCTGTTTGTTGCCAAGGCAGGGCGCTGGTCAAAGAATTTTTGGAGCCACAACTCGGTGTTGACGATCCGCCAGATCTCGGGGGAGTAGGGGGACTTTCCCTCAAGGAACGCGAGGTAATCCCGGATCACCGCGCCGGCATCCCAGTACGGCCGCATCCGGAAGGTGTCTTGAGAAAGGACCTGCAGGATGAACGGGCGGAGATCCTCTTTCATCCAGACCTCCTCCGGTGTCACAAACCCCATCTTGTCCATCCGGCAGCGGATCGATTCCGGAACAATTCCTTTGATGGCATGGCGGAGGCAGGTCTTCGTGATTCCGTGCCGGATCTTCTGGTTCAGCGGCAGGGCTGCGACATATTCCACGAACCGGTAATCGAGGAAGGGCACGCGTGACTCGATCGAGAATGCCATCGAGTTCCGGTCCTCGTAATGGAGGAGCGAGGGCAGATTGGTTGCGGTGAGTTCGCGGTGGAGTACATGGTCAAGGCTGCCGTTATATCGCAGGATACTCTCCGCCTTGCAGGTCAGGAGACCCCGGCGTGCTTTCCGCTCGCGGAGCTGACCCAGCGCGGAACGGAAGAACCCCCGGTGACGGCTCATGCTGCCGGCCAGTTCCTGTACTGCCGTCAGCCACCGGAACGAGCGGAGGAGCGTTGCCAGATACGTTCCCTGGTACGCGATATACCCGGCAAGGAGCTCGTCTGCGCCCTGACCGTCAAGGACGACTTTCACGTTCTTTTGTGCAAGCCGCATCACGCAGTACTGCGCATAGATGGAGAGGGAGCCAAACGGCTCGTCCTGAACCCAGACCAGGTGATCGATGTCGTCCCAGAGCTGTCCGGCCGAAGGTTCGACCCGGTGGGCATCGACCCCGGTTGCCTGCACGATCTCGTCAATATAGCGGCTCTCGTCAAACCTCCTGTCAGTGAAGACCGCGGAGAAGGTCTTCTGCCGGGAACCGACGCTTGCCGGGGCGTCCTTCCTGATGATGTCGTTGATGAGCGCGGTTAATGTCGAGGAGTCGATCCCCCCCGAGAGGCAGGTCCCGACCGCCACATCGCTCCGGAGGTGGATCCGGGTTGCATCGTGGAGGAGATCGAGAAGCCGGGACACGGCCCCGGTTTCCGCAGCTTGAGAATGCACCGCAGGACTGACCTTCACATCCCAGTACCGGACCGGCTGCTTTGGTCCGTCTGCATCCACGACCAGATAATGAGCCGGCAGGATCTGGGAGATGCCGTCGAACATGGTCCGGGCCGAGTGGTCGAGCACGCCCCACGCCAGAAAGGTACCAAGCATCAGGTCATCGGGTTTTCTCCCGGCATCCGGGTGGGAGAGTAGGGCCTTGATCTCGGACGCGAACAAAAAGGACCCTCCCGCCTGCGTGTAATAGAACGGCTTGATGCCGAGCCGGTCCCGGGCACAGAAGAGCTGTTTCCTGTTCCCGTCCCAGAGGGCGAAGGCCCACATGCCGTTGAACCGCGAAAGGCATCCTTCGCCCCACTCCTCATAGGCGTGCAGGATGACCTCGGTGTCGGAATGCGAGTGGAAATGGTGGCCTTTTTGCAGCAGCTCTTCGCGGAGCTCCACGAAATTGTAGATCTCGCCGTTGAATACAAGCCAGAGCGTCCCGTCCTCGTTTGACATCGGCTGGAGCCCCTCGTCTGTGAGGTCGATGATGGCAAGGCGGCGGTGGACAAGGCCTGTGCTGTCGCAGATCTTCATCCCCTGCCCGTCGGGCCCCCGGTGGGCGAGCCGTTCGGCCATTGCAGCGAGAAGGTCACTATCCGGGGCCTTCCCGTCCAGACAGTACTGGCCTGCAATCCCGCACATTATGGTAAAGGTGGGTACCGTGGGATAATAAGTGTATGAGCAGGCAGATGTGACGGTTCGAAGATTTTCCTGATGGAAAATCTTCTCTTCCTCCTGGTTCTTCGAACCAGTCGGATCCCGCACGCTGATATAGTATCGTGTTCAAGGACTGTCCGGTAAGATGATCAGAGGCAGCAGTCATGACGGTTGAAGTCCGGGAACTCAAACCTGAAGAATTCTTTCTGGCTGAAAAGCTTTGGGAGGAGTACCGGGACCAGAAAGCAGACAAGGTACGTGAACGTATTTTCGGGATTTTCGAAGATGGTCGGCTTGCTGCGACTGCACGGCATACCCTCCACCCGGATGGCGTGGAGATGGATTGTGTCTTTGCGTCGGAAAAGTACCGGGGGAAAGGATATGCACGGGTGGCTGTCGAGGCACTGCTGAAGGCATGCGCATCAGAGGAGATATTCATCCATTCAACGCTGGTCCTCATCCCGTTCTACAAGAAGCTGGGATTTGTGCCCATCCCTGAGGATGATCTCCCGCGGACGATCCGGGAGCGATTCCTGTTCTGTTTCGGGGAGATGGCTGGCTGTAATGTCTGTCCTATGGTTCGGGTTAAACAGCCGGAGGCAGCGACTACGCCATGATTACAGGTGATATTCCGGTCTTGGACTGACATATGAGCTATTTCTGGAAGGGTGGTATGATGGATGTGACGCCTCTCATCACCACGCCCACTTTCGAAACAGTTGCGGCATCGTCCGCAGTCAGGGGTGAGGTGCAGACATATAAACGATTTCTCACCGAGTACCTCCCGCTTTTTTAGGTCAACCTGAACCACGAATTGGCCCGTTTGGGTTAATTTCAAGGGATATGCGTATGCACTGAGTGGTGGAGAGTACCAAGACTCCCCGGAAGAAAGGGGGGATCCGGGGGCGGGTTCAACAGAGTTCATTTCTGCCTCCGATTGGCCTTTATCCGGACCTGACCAGTAAGGTCTGCCTGATTTTTTTTGAGCAGGGTCTGGTTGATTGTTACGCACTAATCTCAGCGCACAGGAGCTCAGCTTGTTCAAGAATGGATATCACGGCTTTTGGTTGCTTGTCCTGGGGATAGTTGTATTTTATCAGGATCCGCTTGCAGACCCCGCCGGGTACCGGACCTGATTCAGTCTCAGCGAGGTCTTCATGGCCTGCCTCCTTGCAGGGACCATCGCGGTTCCTGTCGGGATCTGGTTTGCCGGGCGGACGGAACACCCTCTAGCCTTCATCGGTGCGGGCATCCTGTTCCTGCCGCTCTTCATATTCCTGCCCCGGCTCGTCCGGTACGCCATGAAGGCGGACACGGACGCGGCTTCGAAGAATTCTTGCGAATTCTTCTCATCCTCGAATTGCGCTTCGCGCAGTTCTTCGGATCTGGACGCGTTCGGCAAGAACGAGCAGACAAAGAAGGTCTTCTGGACCCTCTTTCTTGCCACCGCCGGCCTTGTGCTGGCGCAGGTGCTCGACCCGGTGACAGCGCAGAAACTGGCGGAGATCCTTGCGGGGCTTGTCCCGTGAGGTTGTGATGCAAAACGAATAAACAGGCCGGGGATTCATCCCCCTGCCTGATAATAATCAAGGCATTTTCAAAAGAGAAGGTTATTCCATTTCCCTCTCCCCATCCTGCACTATGGCATTCCGGCACGATGCCACTCAGTGATGTCCGTGTCGTTTCCCGATGCTACTGCGCTCTTACTCCCCACTTAGGGAGAAGAAAAGAGGTTCAGGGATGGGATACCCGTATTCATATTCCCGAGGGTAATCTTGTATTCAAAGTTCTGGGTATTTTTGGGCGTTACGGAGAGCTGCCAGACTCCGGGCTTGCCCTCAACAGTATATATCACGGTGTACTGGACACTGGCCTCATGGTAGGTGGCTTCCTCCGATGAGGGTGATACAACCGGATCGCCATCAAGGTTGACGGATCCCCGGATAATCTTCTGGACCGGCCTGGCAGTCACGATCCCGTCGGGACCGGTGATCGTGGTCTCGAACGAGGGTTCGCGGATGGTGCTGGTTGCGATTGGGGCGGAATATCCTGAATAGCCCGAAGTGAGTTCTATGGAGACCGGTTCTGCTGCGTCCAGCGTGAACTGTTTCACATATGATGCTGTGGGCTGTTTCCAGATATTGAAGTTCAGCGATACCCGGCCCTCTCCCTGCATAAGAGACGGATCATCGATACCGAGGTCAATATACCCGTTCGAATAGCCTGTTGCGGTTGTGGGAACCTTCATGATAATTTCAAGAGTGCCGGTCGAGCCGGGCGGGATCGAAGAGGGTGCGATCAGCTGGAACGAGTCGGCAGTCAGGCCGGGTTCCGTGACACCGTATGGACCATACGAGATGAAACTGTCGCTGCTGATTTTCGGGGCCAGCTGAACGGACGACGCCCCGGTATTCTTGATCTCAGCCGTATACCGGTATTCTTTTCCTGCCTCAACCTGATCGGAGATATACTGGGGGGATATCTGGATTACCGGAGGTACGATGACATTCACGTTGAAATTCATCTGGTGGATATAGTTCGGGTAGGGTGTCGGGTAGGCCGAAGGGTATTCCTCGTCTGTAAAGACCAGGTTGGCGTTATATGGCCCCCGGGAAGCATCCGACGGAGCCGATACCTTCATGATGAATTTTATGCTCTCACCGGCAGGTACATCCGCGGAAGCCGGGGTGACGGTAATCCAGGAAGGATCCAGTTCATAGGGAATGTTGTACGGCTGCAGTGTGATTTTGGGCGTGAGCGTCACGGTTTTGCTATCCCGGTTCCTGACCGTGATGGTCATGTCTTTGGATTCCCCGGGTTTGAGGGCGAACTGCGTATATGCTGGGTTGATCTCCAGTTTCGTGTAGTTGCCTGCAGGAAAAGATATGGTTGCCGGTGTGGGTGCCGGTATGGGTATCGCCGTCACTACCTGCATAACTGCACCGGAATTGCCTGTCTGGTCCTCTGCTGCGCAAGCAGCCGGTGTAAGAAAAAGCAGGACCGCGGCTGCAATGATGATCGATATGCTGAATGATCTCATGAAAAACTCCTGTAGTTCGTGAGCGCCGGGGTGGCTCTGATAACCAGGGTATTCACCCCGTTGCTGATTGGCAATAGCTGTTCCGGTTCAGAGATTTACGTCTGAAATGAACACCTATAATACAATATTTTTTTATATTATATGTGCCATTCGAAATGAAATTTTAGCCAGATCATTGTTTCATAACCCGTCATTTGGCATCCCTGACCCGACAAAGACACCGATGGGACGTGTCTCTGAAATTGCGGCGCTCGGGATTGGCAGTGTTGTCTTCCTTGTCTCCAAAAAAAGAGCAATTTCCCGTTTTTATTCCCTGACCAAAGGCTATTTATGTTTCCCCCGACTTCTGTTTCTTTCCAGAGGCTGTTTTCTCTTTCTTCCCCCCGCCCACACCCTTCACCTCGCACGGCACGCACCGTTCGAGCTTCTCGTCAACGATACGATACGCGTTCGCGAGCACGGATGAGTTGGAGATCATGCCGGACAAGAGGATGACTTCGAGGATCTCCTCGCGGGTGGCCCCCATCTTGATCGCCGCCTGCATGTGGTAACCGGTACAGTGCGGGCACTTCAAGGCCGCACCCACGGCCATGCTGATCAGCTCCACGTACTTCGGGTCGAGCGGGCTGGTCTCCGCAACGGTCCCCTTGTACAGCAGGTGGGAGATGAGTACCTCAGGGCGCTCGCCCATCCTCCGGAAGATGAGCGGGACTTTCCCGTACTCCTCTTCGATGACCTTCATCCATTCTTCCGCGGTTACGTCTGCGCCCTGGGCAACAATCCGCGCAAGCTTCTCCTCAAATGTCTCTTTCGATGACTTTCCCATGCCAGTACCTCGTTTCAGACCGCAATGTTCGTCTCCGAGAACGGGAGCACCCTCACGATGATATAATCCCTCATCCGCGAGGGAAGGACCTCTGCCACTTCCCCGAGCATAATCCCATCTTCGATTGTCACCTTCTTCACCTTCTCTGCGAACGTGTCGTAGGGAAGCTTAACCCGGAGCCCTGCCATCTGGACGGTCAGCGGGGTCGGGGAGGTCACATGCAGGATCTCGGGAATCTGCTCCCGAATCAATCCCATGAGCCGGGCCGGGTAGACCGAGAGGGGATCCTTGGCAATCTCTTCCCGCTTCTTCTCAAGCACGCGGGTGATCTCGGCTATGATCTCGTCCAGCTTCGCAAGCTCATCGGCCTCCTTTGTCCGCCGCATGAACCGGCCCACGTTGCCCACGTACCCGTCTACCGGCGGACTGATGATCCGCTCCAGGACTTCCTTGTCCGGGCCGCCGCAGAGCACGATCGGCACCTCGATCCCGCGCCGGAGCGTGGGCATCTTGTACTCGATGCAGGTCTCGAAGTTGCCCATGAGGTAGACCGCGATGTCGTGCTCGTTGATCACGTCGCGTTCCTCATCGTTCAGGCCGGCGATCCGCTTCCCCGGCCCCCGAGCCAGGCTGACCATATTGCTCTTGGCCCCGAGCCTGCGGACATACTCAGCGATATCACAGGAAGGATGGGGGAGGTGATGGATCTCAAGGCTCATGCTCACGATGGCGATCTCGGTGCCGACAAGGGGCGAGTCCGTAACCTCTCCAAAAAGTGGCCGCGAGATCTGCCGGATCAGCTCGATGTCCTCGCGGGGCACAAAGCACTGGAGGACAACTTCCTGTGCAATGATGTGCTTCTGGACAATGTAGCCGCCCAGGTCCTCGATTAAATCGACCACGATATCGTGCTGGAAGATGCCGCCCTTGTAGGTGACGGGGACGAGCGTCATGGCGGCACCTCGCCCATCAATTTGAACTTATCAGCAACCAGGGTCCCAATGTCCTCGGCAAGGGTGTTCTCGCTTGCCACGAATTTGAATTTCGTACCGGTGAAGACCTCGCTTCGGAGCCGGAAGCCCTCGGGGGCGATGCACCGGAGGGCGTAAATGAGATCCTTGTGGAGCGACTCGCTCGGGTCGGCCACCACGATCTCTTCGATCTCCTGGGGGGTAGCAGGAACATTGTACAGGATTACGGTGAAACGGTCAGGCTGCTCGACCTTCTCCTTGCCAAAGCGCTCCCAGAGGATCTTCAGCATCGGGGCCATGTAGGTCTCTTCCGAGATGACGAGCGTGATCTTCGTCTCCATCGGGTTCACATTGGCGAAGTCCCCGATCCGGACCCGTGTCGAGATCTTCTTTAAGGTCCCGACGGCAACGAAGACCGGCACCTTCGGGTCGATATAGATATGGAGCTTGTCGATGACTTTCATCAGGTTGTGGTCGAGCAGGACGTCGTTTGCGATCTGCGTGTAGTATTCCGCCCCCAGTGCCTCGGGGCATTCGACTTCGAAATGTTCTATGGCCTGCATCTCAACGTTCCCTGATAAACCCGGAAGCCAGCAGTGCCGATCCTACGGAGCCGATATACTGCGAATGGTGCGGGACAACCACCTTTGTCTGGAGGAGTTCGCCCATCGCGTGGACGAGCCCCTCGATCAGGGACGTGCCCCCGACCATGATGACCGGTTCCTTGATGTCCACTTCCTGCAGCTGCTGCTCGAAGACCTGCTCGGCCACGCTGTGGCAGGCAGCGGCGGCAACATCCTCGCGGGTAGAGCCGGCAGCGAGCGCGTTCACCAGGCTCTGGGTGCCAAAGACGATACAGTAGCTGTTCATCGGCACCCGGCCGCCGAATCCTTTCATGGCGAGCGGGCCAAGCTCGGTGATCTCGACCCCGAGGCGTTTCGCTGTCATCTCGAGGAACCGGCCGCTTGCTCCGGCGCAGATGCCGCCCATGGTGAAGGTGCCCGGGATCCCGTCCATCACGGCGATGGCCTTGTTGTCCATGCCGCCGATATCGATGACCGTGGCAGGGCCGTGCTGTTTGTCCGCGAGGTAGACTGCTCCCTTCGAGTTGACGGTCAGCTCTTCCTGGATGAGGTCGGCGTTGAGGTCCTTCCCTACGAGAAACCGCCCGTACCCGGTGGTGCCAATTGCCTCGATCTCCTTCATTGTGACACCGGCCTCGGCAAGGGCGGAATCGACCACGGAACGGGCGCTCTTCAGCACTTCCGTTGTGGGAGTCCATCCCGTGCCGACAATTCTGTTGTCCTTCATGACCACAGCCTTTGTTGTGGACGAGCCTGAGTCAACGCCAAGGGTGATCCCCTGCTGGGTCTCCCGGGCAAGGAGCGCCCGCCGGCGCGCGATGGTGGTCAGGGCCTCCATCCTTGTAAGGAGCGTGCCGGCAGTTGTCCGCTCGGTGAACGAATAGCTGACAACCGGGAGCTTCGAGTGCTCGTGGATGTAGCGCCGGAGTTCGTTCCGCACGATAGCGGCCTCGGCGCACCGGAAGCACGTTGCGATGAAGACAGCGTCAGCGTCCACCCTGCCCTCGACCAGAGCCTTTGCCCGGGCAATGGCAAGCTTCAGGTCGGGGCTCCGGACATCGAGCCCGAACGTGTCAAAATCCCGCTTGATGTCCTTTAAGGCAACGTCCGGGAAGAATACCTCGCCGTTCACTTCCTTTGCGGCAGCATCGATCTCGTGCTGGACACCGGAGTAATCGGGGCCGCAGGAGAGCTGGGCGATCCGTACCGGGGGGGTCATTTCTTACCTCCCAAGTCATTCAGGAAGCGCCTGATAGCTGCCACGAATTTCACGCCCTCCTCCTCGTTCTTCGGGTAGTCGAGGTCGAGCTTCGGGATGTCCTTCTGCCGGAGAAGGAACTTGATGAGCTCGTTCGTGCGGGCGCAGCCCATGCAGCCAAACGCGAGATCGGCATCGTTGATGATGATCGCGGCCTCACACTCCTCGATCATGGGGCCGTAGAGCGCCATCCGCCCCCGGACACCGGCCGGGACCTCGACGGCTGCCCATTTCAGGCCCTTCTTGGGCTCTTCGGGTGTGATCTGGAGGGGCGGGGACTCGAGTCCTGCGGTCTGGATGCGTTCGCGGACGGCAACGGCCGACGAGAGCGGTGTGTGGCCGTGCCGGGAGACGAGGTCAGAGAGGATCAGGCTTGTTGCGGGATAGATGAATACTTTTGCCATTGTCAGGACTCCTGTGCATCGATCAGTTTCTTCAGCGTGACGACATCCAGTGCCGGTTTGTCGAGCGGGTCTTTCGGTGCCGGGACGGTTGCGGCATCGCGTTTCTGCAGTTCTTCAAGGCCGTGCGAGACATAGGGGATGACAGTCATCTCGTACTCCATGCCATTGTAGCCGGGCCGGGCCCCCCCGAGGTTTGCCCGGCAGCGCCGGGAATCGCCCGGCGGGAATCCCCGGTCCTTGACAAAGATATGGCTCGGGTCCATCTTCCGGAGCTCGGAAACGATCCGGTCCACCTCTTCCTCCTTCCCGTTCACGACGAGTCCAAAACAGGTCTCCTTGATCATCACGCCTTTCGAGATCTCGTACCCCCGGAGGGCAAGGTCCGTGGGCGTGACCTCAAACGACTCCACCACAACGTATTTCGTTACGGTGCCGACATGGGTCGGAGTATAGTCTGTCACCGCTTCACCTCCCTGATATACACAGTCTCCCGCTCCTTGACTTTTTTCAGTTTCTCGGTATCGATCACGCGCCCGATGATGTTCGTCCCCTCGAAGGGTTCCGACGTTGGCCCAAACTCCCGGTTGGCTGACAGGCGGACGCCGACAAGCCCGGCACCCTTCCGGCCGTCGTTCGTTATAGCGAGCGCATTGGCCGGCGACTCGTCCACCGGCTGGTTCTCCGGGTTGATCCTGATACCGGGAGCGATTGCCGGTTTGAAGAGGACCACGTCGTCGAACTTGAAGAAGACTGGCATCATGCCGGCGTCGTGATCTTTGAGACCGGTGAATTTCCGGAAGACTTCGCAGCTCACCGGGGCTGCGGCATCATCGAGCTCGATATCGATGACCTTGTCCACCGGCGCTGTTGTCACCGTGGCGAGTCTCTCGTTTAAGACATCGAGCGTTGTGCCGGGCTCCTGCGAGACGATGATCCGGTCGTCTCCCTCTTTGTCGGTTTTCAGCGTGAAACCGGCTGCTGCAGCGATCTCCTTTGCCTTTGCAAGCGGCCGCCCGAGAAGGCTGATCCGCTCCGGCCGGACCATGACCTGGAGCACATCGTGCTCTTTTGCCAGTTTTACCAGCTCGATGCCGGAGACTACCTGACCGGCCATATTGTGGGCCGGGCTTGTCGGGGAATCCATCCGGTAGATGAACATTCCTCCGGCTGATTTGCCGGCATTGCGAATTGTGACAGCTCCCTCTCTCCGCGGCCTCCGGTACTCCTTCTGAAGTTCGTCCGGCCCGGCAAGGTGCGGGTCGAGGATATGGGTCGAAGCAGCCCGGCCCACGAAGAACTTTCCGTGCTGGAGGGTGACGAGCATGTGCTCTACGCTGGCCGCAGCTTCCGTTGTGATCGTGTCGGGGGCGTACCCTTGGGCAACGATCCCGACCCTCGTTACTACTTGCATGCCGTCTTCGAGAACCAGTTTCGGGTCGGTCGTAGTGAAGGAACGGCTGGTGTCTGCCCAGCTGATGACCGGTTCGATCTTCATGATCCGGTCGCCCGTGGAAAACCGGTCGAGTACTCCGCGCCCGCTGACAACCTTGCCGAGCACACCACCTTCCTCGTCCGCCCCGTGGTCGGCCGAATGCCGGGTCTTCGCAAAGATCAGGTACGACCGTTCCGGTTCGTACCCTCCGCAACCGAGGATGACATCACCCCTCTCATAAACGCGGGGCTTGCGGAGCGGGCGGATGGAGGACGGGAACGGGCCGAATGCCGCAGCATACCGGTCGCTCCAGTGGAGTGAAAGTTTAGGGAGAATATCCGGGGATTCGAGGCCGATGCCGCCGGTACCCCCGAGTTCAATGGTAATCTCACCTGCAGTAGTGGAAATGGCAAGGATTGCAGTCTTCCTCTGCTCCTGCGTTGCCGGGCGGATGATACCCACTACGCAGTCCGGGGGGTGTTCGGAGAGGATGGCCTTCAGCGTGCTCCCTTTGGCCAGATCCATCTTCCTGCCATCAAGATGGATGGTGATCATGGGACACCTTATGCCTTGGGCTGGCCCATGACCTTCTTCTCTTCCTCAGTAAGGGCCGCAAGGACCTCGTTCGTCTTGCCGATCTGGACGATCTTGCCGCCCCGCATCAGGGCAAGCCGGTCGCAGATGTCCCGTACGAAGTCCATGTCGTGGGAGACCACGATGAACGTCTCGTCCATCTCCTCGCGGGAGTGC
>Ga0302250_1001171_pt1 | contig 20802 bp, 15 predicted proteins | sample AAG_RA_Asp_MG_FD_193536 | JGI IMG/M metagenome (GOLD analysis project Ga0302250, IMG submission 193536) | Enriched activated sludge microbial communities from anaerobic digester in WTTP, New Holstein, Wisconsin, United States - AAG_RA_Asp | ecosystem: Engineered > Bioreactor > Anaerobic >... | reverse complement strand
CTCGGTGGCGCCCGACGTGAAGATGACCTCGGATCGCGCCCCGGCACCCAGCAGTCTGGCCACGGATTCCCGGGCCCTTTCCACGGCATCCCGGGCCGGCCGGGAGGCCTCGTAGGCCGAGGAGGGGTTGTAGAACTGGTCCCGGAGCCAGGGGACCATGGCCTCGAACACCTCCGGTGCCAGGGGCGTCGTGGCGTTGTTGTCCAGGTAGATCCAGCCGTCGGGTTCCATGATCCTCTCCGGTTCAGGGCATGCGCACGGGGACCACCTCGATCTCCGGGTCCACGTGTTCCCGCAGGGCGTCCTCGACCACGAACACCAGCGTCTGGGAGGACCCCGGGCAGCCGGCGCAGACCCCGAGGAGTCGGCAGAAGACCTTCCGGTCCCGGATCTCCACGATCTCGATGTTGCCTCCTTCCAGGGCCAGGCGCGGTCGCACGATGGTGTCCACGACCCGTTCCACCTCCTTGGCGAACTGGTAGGGAGTGCGGGCCGGGCGGCCGATCGCCGTTCCTGAGGGCGTGGCGGACGGCTCCGGGGCCGTCTCGGGACGGGCGCCCCAGGTCTCGTCCAGGATGTCCTGGAGCCCCCCGGGCTCGTGGTGGCACGACGTGCAGGCCCCCCCTGCCTTGATGGCCGCGGTGATCTCCTCGATGGTCCGCAGGTTCAGTTCCTTCACCTTGCGCCGGATGTAGGGCTCGGTCAGGTTGAAGCAGCGGCAGACCACCCGTCCCTCGTCCTCGGCCAGCTGGGTCGGATCGATCCCCAGTTCCTCCAGGGGGACTCCCCGGCGCCGGGCCCAGTCCACCACGGCGGCCTGCAGCGCCTCGGCTCCCATCACGCTGCAGTGGAGTTTCTGGGGCGGCAGCCCCTCCAGGTAGTCCACGATGTCCGCGTTCCGGATCCGCAGGGCCTCGATGGGGGTCAGGCGGCGGTCCTCCAGCATCCGGCACAGGGCCTCCGACGACGCGATGGCCGAGGTGCACCCGAAGGTCTGGTAGCGGGCCGTGACGATGCGGTCCCGCCTCGGGTCCTCGGGGTCCCTGTCCACCTGGAAGGTGAAGTCCATCGCGTCCCCGCACTGGATGCTCCCGTGGCGTCCCTCGCCGTCTGGGGGATCGGCGCGGCCGAAGTGGGTGCCCGCCTTCCCGGCGATGGCGTCCCGGAACAGTTGCATGACCTTGTTCGAGTAGTCCCAGGGCATCGATCGGTCTCCTTCCGGGATCGGGGCGGCAGGAACTTCCGCCCCGGTTGGAGCATCCCTCCTCCACCGGGGGCCCCGGCCCGGCCCGGCCCCGGCTGGAAAATCGGGCGGACATCCGGCATCCTGTGGGTCGGTCCCCGCGGCACGTGCCTTGCATGGGGTAGCGCCGCGTTCGAACACGTCCCAAGCCGAGGTGTTCTATGACGTCGAAGACAACCTTTGTCAAGCAAGCGGGAATCCTGGTCGCCTGCATCTGTGTCCTCGGCGGATCCGCCTCGCCCCTGTCGGCCGCGCCGACCCGGGAGGACTCGCCGGAGCCGCCGACGGGGCCGGGACTGGCCCTGGAGGGGAAGGTGATCCGGGTGGAAGGGGACCTGGCGGTAATCGACCTGGGAGAGGCCGACGGTCTGGTGCCCGGGGACCGGGTGACCCTGCTTCAGGCCCTTCCTTCCGGGCCGTCGGAGGTCGGAAAGGCGCGGGTGGTCCGGGTCGGGGAGACCCAGGCCTGGGTGGGGCTCCGGCGACTGCCCAGGGGATCGATCCGGCCCGGAGACCTGGTCCGGGCGGACCCGGCCGACTGGGCTCCCCGGGACGAGGCGGAGGTGCGGGAGGCAGGTCCTTCCCAGGCCTCTCCCGCACGGGAACCGACCCCGGAACCGCCCCCCCGGCGGGCCGTTTCCGCGCCCAAGGTGGCCCACGACCCCGCATCGCGGTGGACCGAGGGACGGGATCTGGTGCTGTCCTTCTCGGTCCAAAGCGAGCAGCCGCTGACGGGGCTGGCGATCCGCTGGAAGGCGGGCAAGCGCGGGGAATGGACGGAGATCCCGCTGAAGCCGGCGGGGGATTTCGCATGGCAGGGGGTGATTCCCGGGGAGGCCCTGTCGCCCGGAGAGGTCCTCTACCACGTCGTGGCCCGGGGACCCTCGGGGGAGGAAGTGCGCATCTTCGCCGGGCAGCGGCGCCCCTGGAGGGTCCAGGTGGATCCCCGCCCGCGACCGGCTTCCCGGGGACAGGTGGGGATCTCGGGGTCCTTCGAGTGGCAGGAGGCCTACCTGACCCAAGGAGGAAGGGATACCTGGTGGACGGCCGAGACGGCCCTGGGCTACCGGGTGGGCCGGGGCGTGCTGGACGAGATCCGGGTCGGATTCGGGGCCTTCGAGGGCGTCGGAGGGAGCCGGTTCGAGGTGGAGGAGGGGATCCTGCTGGACTACCGGTCCCTGGGGTACGGCTTCCTGGAGGCCCGATTCCGGTTCGGCAGGTACGTGCGATGGATTCCCCGGCTGGTGCTGGGGGCCTTCTGGGATTTCTGCGACGACTGCGAGTACGGGGATCCCCCGTCCTACACGCGGGGGGACCTGATGGGAGGCGCGGGCAGCCGCTTCGAGTTCGGGCCCGAGGACCGGTTCTTCGTGTCGGTCGAGGGGAGCGGACTGGCGACGGTGGGCGGACAGTTCCTGGTCGGGGCGATGGGCCACGCGGGGCACGGGGTCTGGGTCGGCGGCCGCATCGGGGGGACCTCGTGGCCGGTGGCCCAGGAATGGGCGACGCGGATCGAGTGGATCGCCGCCTGGCGCGGCCTGTCCTGGCTGGGACTCGAGGCCCGGCTGGGGGCCAACATCCGCAGCACGGAACACGCGGGCATCGGCGGCGGCCTGAACCTGGCCTTCTGGTGGTAGGGGGTGGACGATGACACGCCGGAACAGGGGCGCGTGGTGGTTGTGTCTGTGGCTGGCGGCGGTGCCGGGGACCGCGTTGGGACAGTCCCCCGATCCTGCGCCGGAGGCCGTGGCGGCGGGAGGCTCCCGGGGAAAGGTGTTCCACTGGCCCATCGGAGAGGCCCAGCCCGGCCGGAGGGGGCTGGTCTTTTCGGCCCGGGTGGACGGGCCGATGGAGGGCTGGACCCTGCGGCTGCGCTGGCGGCCGGCGGACCAGGCGGAGTGGCGAACGGAGGTCTTCGGCCAGGGAAAGGACGGGCTTCTCGAGGCGCGGATCGCCCGGGAGCACCTGGCCGGGGATTTCCTGTACTACCTCGATGCCGTGTCGGCGGACGGGAGGGCCGAACCCTGCTTCGCCTCGGCGGATCTGCCCCAGCGGGTGACGGTGTCCGGGGGCCGGGGCGATCCGGCCCAGGAGGCCCTGAAGGCCTTCCATGGCCGCAGGCACCGGTTTGAGGCGACCTTCCGGCGAGTGGATTTCGGCCACGAATGGCCGGGCGGGCCCCGGTCGACCGACCGGTTCAACCAGTTGACCGTGGGGTACACCTTCCGGCTGCTGCACCCCGCCCTGTACCAGGTCTCCGTCGGGGTGGACCTGGTCGGGGATCGGCTGGGGGTCCGGACGCCTCCGTGGCGCGAACTGGACGATCGACCGGGAGCGTACCTGGGGTTCGTGAAACTGGCCTGGCACTGGAACGACCTCTTCGGGCTGGAGCCGGCGCTGATGTGGGGGGCGTCCCACCGGGGCATGGAGGCGGGCGGCGGCCTGACGCTACGGTTCGGGGCGCTGCACGGGACGCACTTCGACGTGGGCTTTTCGGGGGTGCGGACGCTGGGATGGCTGTTCCAGGCGGGCCTGGACGTGCTGGCGGCCTCCTTCCTGCGCCTGGGATTCGGCGCGGACATCACGAACTGGCCCTTCGACGAGGAGTACGGGGTGGTGCCGGGCGTGCGGGTCGCCTTCCTGCTGCCCTTCGGCCTGGAACTGAACGGCGAGGTCACCTACGGCCTGCGCCGGGGCTATGACCGGGGCTGGATCGGAGGTTCCGCCGGCCTCGCCTTCGAGTTCTGATCCGGGCTGTCGGTCCGGGGACACGGGCCCTAGCGTTCCAGCCGGCGGATCTCTTCGTGGATGGGATCGGCACAGGCGGGATCCTCGACGACCAGGGCCTCGAGGACCTGCCGGGCCTCTTCGCCGGCGTTCGCCATCAGGAAGGCGGAAGTCGCGTTCCGGTAGCAGGCCACCCGTCCCGCCGCCACCGTGTCGCGATGGAAGGGCGGCTGCCGGGGCAGGACCTTCGCCGCCTGGAGAAACCTTCGGGCGGCCTCCATCCATCGCCCGGCCTCGTAGTCCTTCCGGGCGGCCTCGAAGATCCGCTCGGCCTCCTGGAAACCCTCGGGGACCGGGTCGCTGCCCGCGGGGCGGGTCATTTCGTAGAGCCCGAAGGGTCCCGGCTGGAACGCACTGTCATTCACCGATCCACCTCCCCGCTGGCGATCCCTGGCGGCCGAACAGCCGCCCTGAGCCAGGACGACCACGATGCCGGCGAGAACCAGCCCGGCGCTTTGCCTCATTTCAGGTGCTCCCCGGCCGCGAACCACCCGTGCAGTTTCGGAGCCACCCGCAGCAGATACTCGGGGTCCGCCCGCCACAGCGAGAAGGCTTCGGCATAGAACTCGGCGGTACTGGTCTTCGCGTAGTTGGTCAGCGGAGGGATCCGCTCCCTGGCGACGAAGTCCGCGAACTTCTTCAGACGCTTCGTCTGGCCTCCGGTCTCGGTGGCCTTCGTGGCGTTGCCGGCGGCGGTGCGGTCGGCCTTGGCGGCCTCCCAGTCGGCGTGGGCCGCCGCCAGCGCAAGTCCTTCCTTCAGCGAGTCGTCCTGCCTCGACGAGGTATCGGCCAGGTCGGCCAGGGCCGGATGACCGGCCGAGGACTTGGCCAGTGCGGCCCTGGCCGCATCGCGGTCCGCGATGGCCTTCCGGGCTTCCCCCTCGATCCTGGACCGCTGCGAGACGCTGCGGTTGCGGGTCAACTCTCCCAGTTTCCCGTTCGCGGCGTCCACGGCCTTGACGTACTTTGCCCCCGTCTTCGCGACCTCGCCCTTGTAGGCCTGAACCAGCGGGATCGCGGCCTTCCAGGCGGCGTTCAGGTCCTTCAGGGCGTCGTTGGCAACGATCACCTGGGCATTGAAGACGTCGAGTTTGCGGTTCACCTCGGCGGTTGCCTCATATTCCTTCTTGCGTGCCTTGTATCGTTCCGCCTCCTCGACCGCGTGCCCGACCTCGTGGAGGATCGTCTGGAACGAGATGGGGGCGGCGTCGGTGGCGCCCCCGATGAAGTTCTTCATGTCGGACGAGAACGCGCTGTCCGCCAGCATCAGCACCGCCTCGCTGGTGGCCGTGCGGTTGTCCGCGGACATCCGGTGGTCGGTCTTGAAGACGCCGGACGCGGCCTTGCCGTTCTCGTCGAGGGAGTGCATCCGCTTCAGGACGACGCCCCGGAGCGCTGCCGACTCGCCGGCGGAGAGCCGCCCGAGGGCTGCCTGGACCTTGTTCAGTTCGTCCAGCGTGAACGTCGCGTCCCCGTCCACCACGTCCGCGAAGCCGAAGGAGGCCTTCAGGCCCGCGATCGCCGCCTCCCGGGTCCCGTAGGTGTTCGCCACCGTCGCTGCGCCTCCCGGGCCGATCAGCGAAGCCGTCGCGTTGCCCTGCCCGTCCATCCGGAGCGTGACCCGTCCCTGGGGCGCCGGACCGCCGCCTTTCGGAACGAAGCCCACCTGGGTCACCAGGTCCACCTCGCTGGCCCACCGGGCCCGGCTGCCCAGTTGCGCGATCACCCAGTAGAGGTGGACCTCGGTGTCGCTGCCCGGAGCGGACCCCTCCACCTTGATGGTCGGGCCCAGGTCCGGCGGCTGTGCGGACTGCTTCTGGGAGATTTCCCGGAGCGGCACGTCCTTCCTGGTCCCGGGAGGAGGGGGAGGAACGGTGTACGAGGTGTTGTCGTAGAGCATCGTCGATCCGGGCCCGCCGCCTCCGCCGGTGCTGCCCGAGGCTCCCGAGGTGCCGACCTGGGTGGGGCCGTCCAGCGAGGCCCACGTCTTCGGTCCGATCACGGCGTCCGCCGCCAGGGCATGGCTGTTCTGGTAGTCGATCGCCGCCTGCCGGGTCCGGGGGCCGAAGATGCCGTCCACGGTCAGGACGGGCACGGCGCCGTGGGCGTTCAGACGCTCCTGGGCGTAGGCGACCTCCTTGCCGCGACTGCCGAGGCGCACCATGCGCCGCCGGGCCGGCGGGATCGACGCAACCCCGGTCGTGTCGAAGGACGCCTCCTGACCGGCCTGGGACCGGGGATCCGCCACGGTTCCCGCCTGTTCCTGGGCGCCCTCGGACTCCCCGCCTTCGGGAACGATGCGGTCCGGCGGCGGGGTCCCGGCGACCCGGGATCCGTCGGCCGGGACTTCCTCGTCGCCTCGGGGACTGAGCAGGGACCGGCCCTCCTCGTAGCCCAGTCCCTTGAGCCGCCGCATCATCCCGCTCCGCTCGCCCTGGGGCGCGGCTTCCGGCTTGCCGGTGGGTGGGGGCTTCCCGGTCCCCGCCTCGTGATCGTAGGTCGGCATGACGCATCCTCCCCGGGCCTGTTGCCGCGCCGGCAGATCTCCGTCCCTGGATGCCTTCCCGGCCAGTCTGGAGGACCGGCCTCGGGGTTGTCAAGCCCGCCGGTCGGATCGGCCGCCGCGGCGCAGTGTGGCGGATGTTCTGCGTTCCGCGGGCAGACTTTCGCACGGCGAAGGCTTCCGAGGTCGTCAGGGAGCGGCGTGGACCTCGGCGGAAGCCGCCGTCCGGCTGGCCAGTCGGGTCGCCTCGGCCTGGGCCTGGCGGGAGAGGTCGATGGACTCGCCGAGGATGCGGGCCAGTTCCTGGGGCGCGTGGAAGCCCATCGAGTTCTCGGCCGCCACGAAGTCCAGGCGCCACTGGGCCGCGCGCTGCAGTTCCCCCAGGCGGCGGATCGCCGGGTCGTTCTCCAGGGCGTCCCTCCAGCCCGCCTCGTCGTAGCCCTTCCGGACGGCCACCAGGCTGTCCAGCATCGCCACCGCCGCCTCGCCGGCCCGGGTCAGCAGCGCGAAGTGCCGGTCCTGGATGGCCTCCACCCGGGCCGCGATCTCCTTCTCGCCGTAGGGATGGCAGGTCTCGCAGGCCCGGGGGATGTGGAGCAGCGGGCTGCGCACCCAGTGCTCCGAGACCTTCAGTGCCCCCTCCCGCTTGTAGGGCATGTGGCAGTCCGCGCAGGCGACGCCGCTCCGGGCGTGGATGCCCTGGCTCCAGACCTCGAACTCGGGATGCTGGGCCTTCAGCACCTCGACACCCGTCTCGGCGTGGGTCCAGTCCTTGAAGCGGCGGCCCTTCACGACCAGGTTGTCGTAGGCGGCCTCGATCTCCTCGGCCTTCAGACCCCGGTCCCAGGGGAAGAAGATCGTCGTTCCCTTGCCGCAGAAGTACTCGACGTGACACTGGCCGCAGACGAAGGACCGCATCTCCTGGCGCGTCCCGTCCACGTTGGGGTCGTAGGGCGCGGAGCGGCTGCCCTGGCGCCAGCGCCCGATGCTGGGCAGGTGGGGCACCGGGGCGTCCGAGGCCGCCAGGTTCCGGATGCCGGAAAGGAAGGCCGGCCGCGTGACCCGGAGTTCCATCGTGTCCGGGTCATGGCAATCGACGCAGGACACCGGGTGGGCCTTGCCCGTGACCTGTTCCAGCAGTCTGTGGGCCTCCCAGTAGTCCATGCCCCCCACGATTTCGAGGCCCTTCTGCACCTGCTCCCCGGGCGTCCCCTGGGAAAGGGCCTCGGCACCCAGTTTCCGGTACAGCGGCATCACCGACGCGTGGCAGTGGAGGCAGTTCCCCGACTGCTTGCCCTCGCCGGGCACGTTCCGCTTCGTGACCTCCTGGTCGTGGAGCATGAAGGCGTGGCCCCGGCGGTCCCGGTAGTCCACCGAGAACAGGTAGCCCGCGAAGATCCGCTTCAGCCAGGGGTCCCTCTCGGCCTTCTGGGGTGGCATCGATCCCTCGGGACCGACCGCGCTGCCCCCGTACTTCGTGGCGGTCGGGTCGGAGGTGCGCAGGTAGCCGTCGTACTGCCGGGGCCAGTTCACCCCCCACTTCGCGGGATCGACGTCGTCCTCGGTCACCTCGACCAGTTTCAGGAAGGGGTTCTTGGCCTCCTGCTTCCTCTCGAAGATGTTGACCAGCAGGGCCGCGACGACGGCCGTGGCGACGGCGGTCCCGAGCGCGACCAGGATGTAGGCGGCGATGGCATGCCTGCGGCTTCCTTCCATGATCCCCTCCTCCGGCTCAGCGCCGGGCCCCGTGGCCCACGCCTTCGTGGCAATGGACGCATCGAACGGCGTCATCCGCCCAGGTGCTGCCCCGGACGATCCCGTGGGTGAACTCCCCGTGGCAGCGAAGACAGTTGTCCTGCAGGATCTGGCTGTTGAAGTCCTTGATCCGGATGGGTTCCACGAACACCTGTCGGGCGTCCGGGTCGTCGGGCCTCGGCGGCTGGAAGGTGAAGCCCATGGAATGGTGGTAGCCGTTGCGTCCCTTGGCCAGGTACTTCGCCAGGAACCGCGGCGGCAGGTGGCAGTCCGAACAGGTGGCCGCGGCGTGGTGGGGACCCTTCCGCCACGAGTCGAACTGGTCGTTCATGATGTGGCAGTAGGCGCAGGTGGCCGGGTTGCTGCCCAGGTAGCCCAGTCCTCCGGCGTAATGGAACGTGAATGCCCCGATCCCCGCGAAGGCCCCTGCCAGCGCGGACAGGGCCACCCAGGCCTTCGACCCCCTTCCGGTCATTCCCGGTCCCCTTCGTTGCCGGACCTCGACCCGGTCCCGGAGCCCTCCGCCCAGGAGGCTAGCCCGAGGCGAGCCTTCCTTGCAACAGGAAACAGAACAGCGCATCCGAAAATCACGAAAGCGGTGACGGGGGGTCCTCGTGTCGGAACCCGAAACCGGTCACGGGACGGCCGGGGACAGCAGGGGCTCGACGGCCACGTCGACCTCGCGGACGGGCCCTCCCGGAGAGGACTGGAGGCGCAGCCGGACCGTGCGGGGATCGCCCCGGAGGGCTCGGCGCACCGAATCCAGGTCCATCCCGGCCACCTCCCGGCCGTCCACCGCCAGCAGTCGGTCTCCCGGCGACACCTTGGACGCGGCGTCGGAGGGCGAGAAGACCATGTCCACCGCCACCTGTCCGTCTTCCCGGCGGACCTCCAGTCCCACGCGGGTCCATTCCCCGGGCGGCTCCTCGCCGCAGGCCCCCCGGCATCGCCACAGGTCGAAGGCCCGATCGGGGCCCCGGATCCCCACGAAGAACCGGCGGAAGGCCGGGTATCCCAGGAAGCCCTGGACGTCGATGTGAAGGGCGTCGAAGACCGCCCGCAGGTGGTGCCGGTCGGGGATTACCACCGCCCAGGTGCCCTGGAGATCCTCTCCCGCGACCTCCAGGTGGGGCAGCCGGACCAGGGTGGCCGGGTCGGATCCGTAGGAGGTGTGCCAGACGTAGCCCGAGAGGCCCGAGTCCACCACCTCATCAGGGACGGTGCCGCGCAGCAGGATCGTCACGCCGGACCCGGTGTCGGCGATCAGGCGCACCGGCGTCCCGCCGACGGACACCGTCACCACCGGGTATCCCTGGACCTCCTCCCATGGGAGGCGCCGGGGATCGCCGGCGGGGAAATCCGGCGGCGGACCGGGAGGTGGCGTTTCCTCCACGTAGGATCGGCCGCCGTCCCGGTAGTCGAGCCCGACCCACCACCGGAGGAACAGGTCCCGGCCCAGCAGGGCCGCCAGGGGCACCCCGATGAAGTCCTCGGCGGTGGACAGGTCCGCCGCGAGCACCTCGTAGTTCGACAGGGAGACGCCGTTCCCGAGGTCCAGGTCCCACAGGCCGACGCCGTTGCGGACGTCGTGCAGGAACGCCGGGTCCACCGCCGTCCGGATGGCTCCCGTGTCCACGACCAGCCACTCCGGCGCCCCGTCGCCCGACAGGTCGGCGCCGACCAGCACCTGACCGTCGAGGGGGATGCGGGTGAGCCGGGATCGGGGGTAGTCGGGGCCTGGATCGCAGGCCGCTGCGGCCAGGACCAGCACCGCGGCCAGGGTGGGGATGCAACGGCTCCGCATGGGATCCGCTCCGGTCGAGGGGAGGTTCGTTTCAGGGACAACAGACTCCCGGACCCAGGGCGTCGCAGACGTCGGGGAGGTCCCGGGGGGCCACCACGTCGAAGGACCCTGCCACGGCGAAGGTCCCGCCCTCCACCTGCGTGACCCCCGAGGCCTTCGAGAAGACCAGGGATCCCCCCAGGCCGACGCCCAGCACGCAGTAGGACGAGGTCCCGTCGTGGCGCACCACCACGGCCAGCGCCTGGCCCTCCTCCAGGCCCACCTCCCAGGAGGAACCCGCCGTCACGGCCGAATCGGGGGCGAAGTCGATCCGGACCGAGTAGACCGGCTGGAGGCCCTGGGTCATGCTGGCCTGGATCAGCGTCAGGTAGGCGTCGTCCCGGGGATGGGTGCCGTAATACATCTTCTCGGGAAACGCGGTCAGATCCACGCCCGCCACGGTGCCCGTGATGCCCCACTGCTGCACCAGGTCCCCGAAGTGGGTCGTCATGTAGAGCATGTCGTTGGACCGGGACGCGTCCAGGACCGTCGGCACGCTGCAGTCCACCGCGAGACGGCCGATGGTCCGGGGAGCCACCATCCCGTCGGTCCCCCCATCCTCCGGTCCGGTGCCCGGATCCTGGGGGCTCCCGGGATCCTCCCCGGGGGTGTCCGTGCCCGGGAGGGTTTCGTCGGGGAGGTCCGCCGTGTCCGCCGGGGCGAGGTCCGGGGCCGGGTCGCTGCCCGGGAGATCCTCCAGCGGCGTTTCCGGCCCCGGGTCATGGTCGTCCCGGGTGCCGGTCTCCCGGTCCGTGTCCGGTGCCGGCGGCACGTCCCCGCAAGCGGCGGAGGTCCCCCCGGACCCGCAGGGATCTCCGGGACCGCCGGAGGAACCGCAGGCGGCCACCAGGGCCGCGAGGGCGATGCAGATCGTCCACGTTCGTGCCATGGGAACCTCCGATCCACGGTGTCCAATGCGGGTCGATCCTACCAGGGTCTCGCGGGGGCAGGGAACCGGGAGGAACGCGCGGCCGAACCGGGCGTCACTGGCGCTTCAGGATCAGCAATTGCCGCGACCCGTCCTCGGGGTCCTCCTGGAGCAGGCGCAGTTCGTCCCCCTGGACGCAGAACTTCGAAGTGTCATTGCCGATCGTGATGCTGCCGCCCGAGATGGTGTAGGCCTTCGTGCTGGGGCTGTCCTCCGGGACCTCCTCCTGGGAGCCCGTGCAGGAACAGTTCGATCCCGCGTCCGTGCAAGACAGATTCCCGTCCTGTTCCAGGGCCGAGCAGGGGACGCCGGGCATGCAGGATTTCGGCACCGTCAGGTCGATGGTGACCAGGACCTTGTCCATCGACGCCGTCACCTGCCCTCCCTGGAAGTCCATGACCAGGTTCACGTACTCGATGTCTCCGCCCTGGGTCATGCCGGGGCACTCGCCGCCGCCGCCGCCCAGGGGCATCTGGAGGCACGCGTCCTGGAACTTCCACCTGCCGGTCGGATCGCCTCCGCAGGCCTGGAACGCGTCGATGTCCTCGACGCACCCCTCGACGACGACCTGGTCGTCCCGGAGCACGATGGCGAAGCGGGTGAAATGTTCCACCTGCCCCGTGACCAGGTTGACCCCCGAACCGACCTGCAGCGTGGACCCGGCGATGTCCACCCACTGGCTCGCCTTCTCGTCGTACCAGGCCAGCACGGCCTTCTTGCCGCCGGGGGGCGGCACGGGTCCCTTGTACTGGATGGTCAGGGTGGCCGGCGTCTGGAACGCGAGTCCGTCCGGGCCGAAGTCGTAGATGACGGAGGCGGTATCGGACGTGGGGCCGAGGACGGCGCACGTGACCGTGGTGGGATTGTCCAGCGCTCCCCCGGGGATCACGAGGGTGGCCTCGCCGTTGGGCGCCTCGAGACTGCCGCCTCCACGGTCGCCCCCCACCTCGATGGAACTGACCTGGCCTCCGCCGGGGTCGGTCGTCGCCCCCGAATCGGTAGTGCCCCCGGGGTCGGTGCCGGCAGGAAGGTCCCGACCGCCAGTGTCGGTCGTCGCCCCCGTATCGGCGGCACCGGACGGGGTGCCATCATCGCAGGCCCACAGGGCTGCCGTCAGGAACAAGGCTCCCAGGAACCTTCTGCTCTTGGAAATCATGCTTCGTCTCCTTCTCGTGAGTCATTGCACCATTCACGTCCGCCTGTTCGAGGCGGATCACCTACTCGGCTGGGCACATGGACTCCATGTTGCACCGCTTCATGCCGTTGAGCCCACCGGTCCCGCAACACTTGACGGGGTAGGCACTCCCGGCGCAGTCGGCCTGATCGTGGCAGTAAGCCGAGTAGGGGTCGGTGCCGGCAACGCATCCCACCGAAAGGGGGAACGAGCCCGGCTTGTCCATGCACAGTTCCCCGGATCCGCAATCCTCGGGTCCGTCGCAGGAGATGGTGGATCCGTACCCCATCAGGCAGGAGTCGGAGGCCGCGATGCACGTCGAAGGGGTCCCCACACAGCAGATCTTGCCCCCGGTGCATGTGGTGTCTCCGCAGGCGATCGATGCGCCACCCGACGCCGGGACGTCCGCGCCGCCCGTCTCGAGGATGTCGGATCCGGACCCGCCATCGTCATTGCCCGATTCGCACCCCGTGACCGCCACCAGGAAGACCGTGCCCAGCAACACCAGGGACCTTGGAACGAAGGACTGCATGGAGGTTATCTCCGAAAAAGACATCCTGAATGTAAAATATAGATCGCCATTGTCAAGCATGACGATGCGAATTGATGCATTAACCGCGGGATTCGCTTCCGCAGAAGGGGGCACTGGCATCTTCAAGGACGGAGAGCCGTGGAACGGGTGGCGGAAGGTCGATGGTCAGGGGGTTTCGCAGACGAAGCGGTACATGTCGCCGCGGTTGCCGTCGGTGCCGCACTCGGCGTCGTTCCAGTAGGCCCGGCCGTCCCGGCCCCAGGCCGGCTCGAGCACCAGCACGCAGTCCTGGTTGTTGGGCCAGAGGCCGCCGTTGTTGGGCTGGTCCGGGCCCCATTGGAACCAGGACGCGGCGCTGCCGTCTGCCCAGACGTAGGTCCCTTCCCTGCCCAGGTCGTTCAGGCCGATCCACCAGGGCTCGGTGGACACGGAGTAGGCGGTGTCGGTGACGAAGGTGTTCTCGGCGGCGTTCTCGATCTTCACCAGGTGGTAGTTCCAGCCGGCGCAGGTGTCCCGGGCGACCGTCCACCGGGCCTTGGTGTTGCAGAACAGGTACACGTGGTTCTGCCAGGTCTTGCGCGTGCAGGCCTGGGGACAGCCGGTCTCGTCGATCTGGCCGTCGCAGTTGTCGTCTCGGCCGTTGCAGGACTCGGTCCGGCCGGTTCCCGGCTCGTTGCAGAAGGCCTCGCCGTTGGAACCGCAGGCGACGCGCCCCTCTGCGCACAGGTCGGCGTCCGGGCCGTCGCAGAGGGATCCGACCCCGAAGTCCTCGTCGGTGCGCCCGTCGCAGTTGTCGTCCTTGCCGTTGCAGACTTCCGGGCGGGGATCCTTCGGAACGCACGTCCGGGGCTTCCCGTCGATGCAGGCCGGGACGGTGACCGCGCACTCGCCCAGTCCGCAGGTGACTGGAGGCATGTCATCGACCTCGCCGTTGCAGTCGTCGTCGATGCGATTGCACACCTCGGGGACCGGATCCCCCGGGACGCAGTGGGCGGACTGGCCGTCCTGGCACTGGGACACGGTCCGCTGGCAGGCCCCGACGCCGCAGGTCTCCATCTGGAAGCCGTCGTCGACCAGTCCGTTGCAGTCGTCGTCGATGGCGTTGCAGACCTCGGGCTCGGGCGGCAGGGGATAGCAGGCCTGGGGACGGCCATCGATGCAGGCCGGGACGCTGCGGAGGCAGGCCCCGACGCCGCACACGATGTCGGGCATGTTGTCGGTCTGTCCGTCGCAGTCGTCGTCCAGGAGGTTGCAGGCCTCGGGCGCCGGGTTTCCCGGGATGCATTCCCGGGGCGTTCCGGACAGGCAGTTCTGCACGGTGCGCTCGCAGACGCCGGTGCCGCAGGTGGTGCTTCCCAGGCCCTCGTCAGTCTGTCCGTTGCAGTCGTCGTCGATGCCGTTGCAGGTCTCCCGGTCGGGGATCGGGGCGGGGCATGCCTGGTCGCAGGTCCGCGTGGCGGAACAGCGGCCGGTCTCGTTTTCCCGGTAGCACTCGGTCAGGAAGCCGGCGGACCGGAAGCGGGGAAGACAGGGGCAGGAGGCGCCGGTCACTGGCTTGCACTGGCGGCCGTGGAGATCGTCCCGTGTGCAGAGGAACCCCTCAGGACAGTCGGCATCCTTGCCGCAGGGATACCCGCAGAAACTGCCGTCGGGGCCGTAGGCGAGGCAGGGGGCCTCGACGTCCTCCGTCCGGCAGTCCAGGTCCGACCGGCAGGGCTGGCACAGGGGCTGCGGAAGGTCCTCGGGGAAGTGGACGTCGATGCCGCCTCCCTGGTCCCGGGGGCCGGGGAAGTCCTGGGCCGGCAGTTCGTAGGGAGCCGGGGAATCGCCGGGCAGGTCCCGGGTGGGAGACGGGTCTTCGCCGGGGAGGTCGTTCCCCGGGGAGTCGGAGAAGGGTTTCAGGTCCAGGCCCCCCAGTCCCGGGGTGCCCGAATCGGGGCATCCGGCCAGGGCCAGGGCCAGCAGGAAGGGGAGTCCGCGGGTCCGCATCGGGAACCTCCATCCGCACGCCGGGACATTCTAGCCGTTTTCCCGCCGGTGAAGGGCTCCAGGGCAGGGGCGGATCGGGGGACTCCGGGCATTCGGAGTGTTCCTTCCGGTTTCCGGCGGCCTGGAAGCGGCTTCCCCGCACCGGCACGAGGGACAAAGACTCCTTGCTTGACCTCCGGGGCAGCTTCCCCTAGGGTTGCGCCCATGAAACGGCCACCCGATCCCGCTCCATCCATTCCCGGACCGGCGATGATGTGTCTTGGGCCGGGGCGCGGTCGGCGGATGGCCGCCTGACTCCCTCCCCGGCCGAACCCCGGAAACAACGGCAGCCATTTCTCCCGGAACCCAGGAGACGACCGATGTCCCGTGCGCGAAACTACCGCTTCGAGACGCTCCAGGTCCATGCCGGCCAGCGGCCAGACCCCGAAACGGGGGCCGTCGCGGTCCCCATCTTCCAGACGACTTCCTACGCCTTCCAGAGCGCGGACCACGGAGCCCGGCTCTTCGCCCTGGAGGAGTTCGGCAACATCTACACCCGGATCATGAATCCGACCACCGACGTGCTGGAGCGGCGCATCGCGGCCCTCGAGGGGGGAATCGGCGCCCTGGCCACCTCGTCGGGAATGGCGGCCCAGTTCCTGGCCCTGTCCACGCTGGCCCAGGCCGGGGACAACGTGGTGTCCACCCGGTTCCTCTACGGGGGGACCTTCAACCAGTTCAAGGTGGCCCTGCCCCGCCTGGGCATCGAGGTCCGCCTGGTCGAGGGCGACGATCCGGAGGCCTTCGAGGCGGCCATCGATCCCCGCACGAAGGCCCTCTACGTCGAGACGATCGGGAATCCCCGGTTCAACGTGCCGGACCTGCCGGCCCTGGCCCGGGTCGCCCGGGATCACGGGATCCCGCTGGTGGTGGACAACACCTTCGGGGCGGCGGGCTACCTGTGCCGGCCCATCGAACACGGCGCCGACATCGTCACCGCGTCGGCGACGAAGTGGATCGGGGGCCACGGGAACTCCCTGGGGGGAGTCATCGTGGACTCGGGGCGATTCGACTGGCGCAACGGGCGCTTCCCGGCCTTCACGGAACCGTCCCCGGGCTACCACGGGCTGCGGTTCGCCGAGGCCTTCGGGCCCGACAGCCCCGTGGGCAACCTGGCCTTCCTGATCCGGGCCCGGGTCGAGGGGCTCCGGGACCTGGGGCCCGCCCTGAGCCCCTTCAACGCGTTCCTGCTGCTCCAGGGCCTCGAGACGTTGTCGCTGCGGGTCCAGCGGCAGTGCGACAACGCCCTGGCATTGGCCCGGTGGCTTCAGGGGCGGCCCGAGGTGGCCTGGGTGTCCTATCCCGGCCTGCTGGAGCATCCCTGGCACTCCCGGGCGGCCCGGATCCTGCGCAACGGCTTCGGGGCCGTGCTGTCCTTCGGCATCCGGGGGGGGCTCGAGGCGGGGCGGCGGTTCATCGACTCGGTGCGACTGGCGTCCCATGTGGCGAACGTCGGGGACGCCCGGACGCTGGTCATCCATCCGGCCTCGACCACCCACCAGCAGTTGTCGCCAGAGGAGCGCGAGACGGCGGGGGTCTCCGACGACCACGTCCGGGTGGCGGTGGGGCTGGAGCACATCGACGACATCCGGGAGGACTTCGAGGAGGCCCTGGCGGCGGCGTCGGAGGGGGCACGATGATCTCTCCGGAGACCCGCATCCTGGACCTTCCCGGCGAGCGGTTGCTGGAATCGGGCGAAACGCTTCCCGGAGTGCGGGTGGCCTTCCGCACCTGGGGGAGGCTCGACGTCCATGGAACCAACGGGGTGGCGGTCTGCCATGCCCTGACGGGATCGGCCGACGCCGACGACTGGTGGAGCGGGATGTTCGGCCCCGGCAGGGCCCTGGACCCGGACCGGGACTTCATCGTCTGCCAGAACATCCTGGGGTCCTGTTACGGGACCACGGGACCCGCATCCCCGGTACCCGGGACGGATCGCTGGTACGGCCCGGACTTCCCCGGAGTGACGGTCCGGGACATGGTGGCGCTGCAGGCCGAGGTGCTGGATCGCCTGGGGGTCCGCCGGGTGGCGATGGTGATCGGAGGTTCCCTGGGGGGGATGCAGGCGCTGGAGTGGGCGGCGATGTACCCCGACCGGGTCTCGGCCGCCGTGCCCATCGCCACCTCGGCGGCCCACTCGGCCTGGTGCATCGCCTGGTCCGAGGCCCAGCGTCAGGCCATCCGGGCCGACCCGGACTGGAAGGAGGGACGCTATTCCCGGGACCGCGGCCCCGAAGCGGGGCTGGCCGCCGCCCGCATGGTCGCGATGTGCACCTACCGGACCCGGGAATCCTTCCAGGCCCGCTTCGGGCGGCGGTTCCAGGGGGACGACGGACTGTTCGCGGTGGAGTCCTACCTGCGATACCAGGGGAGGAAACTGGTCCGGCGCTTCGATGCCAACACCTACGTGACCCTGACCCGGGCGATGGACTCCCACGACCTGGGCCGGGGACGGGGGGGCGTCGGGGAGGCCCTGGCGGGGATCCGGGCGGCCACCCTGGTGGTCGCCATCGACAGCGACGTGCTGTACCCGCCCGTGGAGCAGCGGGAACTGGCGAGCGGCATCCCCGGGGCCCGGCTCGCGACGCTCCATTCCCCGGACGGCCATGACGGGTTCCTGATCCAGACGGAGGAACTGGGCGGGATGGTGCGGGAGTTCCGGGACCGGGAGGACCGGGACGGGAGGAGGGCGGGACGATGAACGGCAACCATGTCCGGGTGATGAAGTTCGGGGGGACCTCGGTGGGATCCCCCGATCGCCTGGAGCGGGTCGTGGAGATCGTGGCGGACGCCTGGCAGGAGGGGCCCCTGGTGGTGGTCGTGTCGGCGATGCAGCACTCGACCGACCGGCTGATCGAGGCGGCCGACCTGGCGGTCGCGGGACGCCTGGAGGAGGCCGAGAGGGTGCTGGACGAACTGATGGACCTGACGACCACCAACGGGCTGGTGGGGATCCGGGCCATCGAGGAACGGGTCGGTGCCCGGGGAGAGCGGGTGTCCCTGGTGCCGCCGGTGAGGGAGCGGTTCACGGAACTGCGGCAACTGCTCTACGGGGTGTCCCTGCTCCGGGAGCGGACGCCCCAGACGCTGGACCTGGTGCTGTCCTTCGGGGAGCGCCTGAGCGCGGCGGTTCTGGCGGCCCTGCTGAAGGCCCGGGGGCTCCCGGCCCGGATGGTGGACTCCCGGGAGTGGCTGGTGACCGACGACGGGTTCGGGGCGGCCCGGGTCGAGTGCGAGGAGAGCGAGGCCCGGCTGCTGCGCATGGCGGCCGGGTGGGAGGACGTGCTGCCGGTGGTGACGGGCTTCATCGGGGCCACCCGGGACGGGCGGACGACCACGCTGGGGCGCAACGGATCGGACTACACGGCGACATTGCTGGCGAAGTTCCTGGGTGCGCGGGAGGTGGTCGTCTGGACCGACGTGTCCGGCGTGATGACCGCCGACCCGGGGATCGTGAAGGACGCCTACCCCCTGTCCCACCTGTCCTACATGGAGGCCCTGGAACTGGTGGATTTCGGCGCCAGCATGTTCCACCCGCGGACGCTGATCCCGCTGATCGAAACGGGCATCCCGATGCGCATCCGGAACACGATGGTTCCGGGGGACCCGGGAACGCTGATCGATGCCCGGGGCGCCAGCGACCGGTCGGCGGCCACGTCGGTGACGAGCCTGGAAAACCTGGCCCTGCTGGGGGTCCAGGTCCGCCGGATCGCCAAGCAGGCCCCGGTGGGGGGCCGGCTGCTCCGGGCCATGGAGGGCGCCGGGCTGACGATCTGGATGTCCAGCCAGTCGGCCCACGGACAGGCCTTCGCGGTGGTGGTACCGGCGGGCGAGCAGGCCCGGGCCCGGGAGGTGATCGAGGAGGAACTGGCGCTGGAACTGGGTCGGGGCGAGGTGGAGTCGGTCGCCGTGCGGTCCCCGGTCACGCTGCTGACGCTGGTGGCCGAGGCGATGGGGCAGACCGTCGGCGTGGCGGGGCGGTTCTTCCATGCCCTGGGGGGCGTCGGGGTCAACATCCGCGCCGCTGCCCAGGGGGCCAGTTCCCGGTCCATCTCCTGCGTGATCGACGCCGAGGACACCCAGGTGGCCGTCCGGACGGTCCACGCGGCCTTCAACCTGGCCCACCAGCAGGTGTCCCTGCTGGTGCTGGGGAAGGGCACGGTCGGCGGGCACCTGCTGGCGCAGATCGCCTCGGAACGGTCCACGCTGGCCGAGCGCCACGACGCGGACCTGGACGTGGTGGGGGTCGCGGGCCGCCGGGGCGTGGCCTTTGACCCGGAGGGCCTGGACCTGGAACGCTGGGAGGAGAGGATGGTTCCCTGGCCCGTGGAGGGGGCACCGGACCTTCGGCCGCTGCTCGACCGGCTCCGGAGATTGCCGGTGCCGGTGCTGGTGGACTGCACGGCGGCCGACGGGATGGAGGCGATCTACGAGGAGGCCTTCGAGCGGGGCATCCACGTGGTGGCCGCGAACAAGAAGCCCCTGACGATCCCCTGGGAGGCCCGGGAGCGGATGATGGAATCGGCCCGGCGCAACCACCGCTTCTACCACTACGAGACGACCGTGGGGGCGAGCCTGCCGGTGATCGACACGCTGAAGAACCTGGTCCGCACCGGCGATCGGGTCCGGCGGATCGAGGGGTCCTTTTCGGGAACCCTGGGCTTCGTGGTCCACGAGGTGATGGCGGGACGGCGGCTGTCCGAGGCGGTGCGGCAGGCCCGGGACCTGGGATACACGGAGCCGAATCCCGCCGAGGACCTGTCGGGCATGGACGTGGCCCGCAAGGCGCTGATCCTGGCCCGGGAACTGGGGCTGCCCCTGTCCCTGGCGGACGTGCGGGTGGCGCCGCTGGTGGACCTGGACCTGGAACCCGGTGCGGGAGTGGAGGCGTTCTTCGAGGCCCTCGAGGGGGCCGACGAGACCTTCGGCCGATGGCGCGACGGCGTGACGGCCGAGGGGAAGGTGATCCGCTACCTGGCCCGCATCGATCCGGATCCGGGATCGGGGAAGCCGGTGGTGACGGTGGGACCGATGGCGGTGGCACCGGACCATCCCTCCACGCGGCTCCGGGGGACCGAGGCCTTCGTGGCCTTCACGACGGACCGGTTCCAGGAACACCCGCTGCTGGTCCAGGGGTCCGGGGCGGGCGGAGCCGTGACCGCCGCCGGCGTCCTGGCCGACATCCTGAAGGTCTCGATGACCCTCCGGGGCCGCTGATCCGGAACCCCGGAGGCCCGGGCGGACTCCCGGTGGAACGGGGTGACGGGAGGCACGGCGCCGCGATATCCTCCCGGAGGGCCGGGAACCGGCGATCCCGAGGGGAGGCGGTCGGGATGGACGAGAGGCGCACGTCGTTCTTCACGGTGGTCCCCGTGCTGCTGGACGGTGGGGAGGTCCCCCGGCGGAAGGCCCTGGAGGCCATCCTGGGGGCCGTCGAGGCCTTCGATCGCGGCGACCAGGGCCCCGGCACTCCCGCCGCGGACCCGGTCCTGGCGGTGCTGCGGTCCCAGTACCGACTGATGCCGGTGCTCCGGGGGCGCCTGAAGGGGGTGCTGGCCGAGGCGGGCACCCGCTGGGTCGGACCGGTCCTGCGGCGCCTCCAGACCTGCAAGGGACGGGACCTGCGACTGGTGCTGGACTTCGCGAAGGTGCTGGCGCTGCCGGACCTGCTGCCCGGACTGGAGCAGGTGATCGAGGGGGAGGACCGCTTCGGGGCGGTGCTGGCATTGCAGGCCGCGGGGGCCGTGGACGATCGGCGGGCCACGGTGCTGCTGACGAAGGCCCTGGAACGGGAGGACCTGCGCTGGACGGCCGTGGCGATGCTGAGGCGCCGCGGGATTCCCGAAACGATGGGCGTGCTGGCCCGTCACCTCCAGGACCCGTCCCCGGAAGTCCGCCTGGAGACGATCGGCGCCCTGGCGGGGTTCCAGGATCGGCGGCTGATTCCCTACCTGGCGCGGGTGGCCCGGGAGGACGGGGTGCCCCGGGTCCGGCAGGCCGCCGCGGCCG
>Ga0302250_1001169_pt1 | contig 20920 bp, 29 predicted proteins | sample AAG_RA_Asp_MG_FD_193536 | JGI IMG/M metagenome (GOLD analysis project Ga0302250, IMG submission 193536) | Enriched activated sludge microbial communities from anaerobic digester in WTTP, New Holstein, Wisconsin, United States - AAG_RA_Asp | ecosystem: Engineered > Bioreactor > Anaerobic >... | reverse complement strand
GTAAACGAAATAGCGTACAATTTCCGTATCACAAAAACTGCTGTTACTTTATTATTCATTTTTGTGTACCCTATTTTTGTGATTACAGTACGTAAACGAAATAGCGTACAATTTCCGTATCACAAAAACTGCTGTTACTTTATTATTCATTTTTGTGTACCCTATTTTTGTGATTACAGTACGTAAACGAAATAGCGTACAATTTCCGTATCACAAAATTACTTTTTAATAATAGACCGTTCATTCAACCGGGTCATCACGCAAGAGATAGGTTGACAGGTATTTTGTGCTTTTTGGAATGAGGGGATGATGGAGAGTCATCCCCTCTCCCCTGCTCACTCATACATTCGCTCCGGATCGCCTGTGTGATCATGCCCCTTGCATACTTTGCAAGAGGGAGACCCGGCCTTCTCCAAACTGATAAGAGCATTCACACCTTTCCTTACTCCATGGCACTCCGGAACATGCAGAATACCTGGACCGGTTTGATCGCAGGCACCTTCGTAACCTTCGTCAGCCTAGCCCTGCATTTCGGAGGGGCATCTCCTCCATCTGTAACCGGGTATCTTCTCCTGTTCGCCGGGGGATTCACTGCAGGACTTTTCACCCGGGAAACAGTGATGAAAAGTGCCCTGACTGGTCTGGCGATTGGCTGCATTGTCGTGGTCGGAATGGTCGGCTGGACCATGAGTAAGTGGGATGGAACAGCGGGAGTCCTCCCTCTGGTGAGCATCACTGGCGCATTCGCAATCATGAGTGCCGTATTTGTTCCTTCCAATACGGTCAGCGCGATAATCGGTATCGTGATCAGGAAATGGTATCTGAAAGAACCATATTCCCTCGGGGAAATCCCAGAGGATTCATCCGGAAATGAACGCCTGCGGTGGGTTGCGCTCATTGCCGGGGCCTTCATCGTGGCCGGTTCCCCATTCCTGGCATTGATAGGTTCCCCAATGGCATTTCTGATAGGTTCCCTGCCCCTGCAGATCATCGCTTCTCTTTCGGCAGGATTCCTCGTGGGGTTCTTCTCTCCCGGAGGCATTCCACACGGTGCGACATCTGGTCTGATCGCCGCGATAGTGGGTATCGGCATCCTGGCAGTTCCGATGTTCTGGTTCTCATCACAGGGAACGGGATTCGTTGCGGGTCTTGCCGGGATCGTCCTCATCATTGTTGCCGTGACCGCGATCCCCACGGTTATCGCTGGCGGTATAATCGGTGCCCTCGTGAAAAAGAGGATATCCCGACCGGGTTCGGAGTGAAGGATAACCTGTCCGGTCTATGAGGGAATTCCACCCGGATCCTCAAGAGGTTATGAACATTTCATCTCAAGCTTCCCGCCCTTGCGTCACTCCGGCAAAGAGTGGAATAAGGGAAAAGTACTATCAAACGAGAAAGCACTCTTTTCATGCGGATAATCATTTAAGAAGTCTTTTTGTGAACAAAATGAATAAAAACGTGATATGCGAACAACAAAACTACAGTTATTTGGTGTTTTGTTCATTTTGATTTTTTATTCTTATGCTGTCTCTGGGAGTGATATCTATTCATATGTTGGACAGTGGGGCTCAGAAGGATCAGAGGATGGCCAGTTCAAATCGCCCGATATAATAGCCGTAGACTCTACTGGCAATGTCTATGTCCATGACGATTATAACCGCATCCAGAAATTCACTTCAGATGGGGTATTCATCACAAAATGGGAAGGTCAAGGCAAGGAGCCTAATTACATCACAGGTATTGCGTTCGATCGTGATGGGAACGTCATTGTATCAGTATTATACAGGATACAAAAATTTTCAGCTGATGGAACCCTCATCGAAGAATGGGGCACCAAAGGAGAAGGTGACGGAGAATTTGTAGGTATAAACGACATCGCGGTTGATAATTCTGGGAATATTTATGTTGCTGATGGTAGTGATTGGCTTCCTTACCTGGCGCACAACAAAGATATTGCCCGTATTCAAATATTCACCCCTGATGGTCGTTTCGTCACAAAATGGGGAAGACAGGGGGGTTTTTCTCAGGATCTTCAAGGATGGCTCAACGGAATCGAGATAGATAGCGTGGGTAACGTCTTTGTCGCGAGTGGTAATAATATCAAAGAATATTCGGGTTCCGGTGAATACCACAATGATTGGGGAGGGGGGCGGGAATCAGGATTTTTCCATGAATTTTCGAACCTCGAAGATATCTCTGTGGATAAAGCCGGATACATTTACACTGTTGATTCGGGCGATTCAGATAATATTAAAAAATTCACTTCAGAAGGCACTCGTATCAGTTCATTTGGGAAGTATGGAACCGGAAACGGTGAATTCAATCACCCAGGTAGTATTGCCGTGGACCATGTGGGTAATATCTATGTTGCAGACACTAGCAATCACCGTATACAAAAATTCTCTCTTGAAAAACAGGTCGCAAGTGGCAATGAACCTGTGACTTTTTTCATGCTCTTTGTGATTGCTCTTGGAATAGTGATGGTGTTATCAAGAGAGAAATAAATCTGGATTTTTTAAATTTTCAAGTTAGTTGATTATCAATGGAGAGATCAACGCTCTCCTCAGGATACCCTCGGGGGAGGGAGTTGTAATAATTGGACTAGACGAACGCCGGAATTTCTCTCAATTACAGGGTATATTCGGAGTTAAGTAATTGAGACAATGGAATTGGGAATTCCCTCCCTCCAGTCGGGAGGCGCCGGTGCTCGTCCCTCCGCTCGTCGCCATATCAAACAGATGAACCGGGGCGACTGGTTGACACAGAGGGTAGAACAGAGCGTGAAACCCGGTTGTTTGTCTCACCATACGAATTATCCCACTCAAAATCCACGAAAATCCACGTGCCTGTCTCACTCGTCGGCATTGATTTCAATCCTTATCCTATGTAAAAAAAACTAAGATCAAAAGTGGGAATTTTTTATAGGAAAAAGAAAAAAAACCATGCTATGGATTTATCTGACAAATATGTTTTAAGGATAAAAAAACATGTGATACCATCGGATGAGGAAATTGTAGACGGTTTTATTTGTTCATTTAAATTTGAGAGAGAGGTCGAGGGTAGGAATTATCGGTATACGGATTTGGGATATAAAAAGCCAATGAACCAATGGGTAGTACTCACCGACAAACAGATCTATTTTTTCCAACCCCAAAAAGAACTCCAAAAAGTAGTGACAAAAAGGTATGATGAATTGAAGTTCGATGATATCGTAGAGGTGTTTCTTGGTCATAAGGTCAAAATCTTAAATAAAAATCCCTATTATTTTATTGACGTAGAAATTGTATCATCAAAGAAAAGGGCATTTCAATTTTTGACTACGTTCAACCATTATTGCGTGAGTGACCGATCTACACCCTCCAGAGAGTTAATTTTAGGGGGGAAATACTCACAGAGAATTACCCTTGTAAATAACAATAATCTCATTTTCAAGAACAGTGGGAATGACGGGGGGATGTATATTTCAGACGAGCGTGTGTTTTTTTTGGATGAGCGAGCACAGGCCATGAAAGGAATGTGGACGCGAATGGCAATACCCGTTTTTGGAAATTATATTGCAGATCACAATATTGTAAAATCCTTTAATAATAAAATTGATTCTCTAGAGATAGCAAAAGTATCACTTTTTCAAATTGACCATTCACAAATTAAGGCGATCGTGTATCATTGTTCGGAAAAGTGGAGCTCTATTCCAAACTCAATAACCTTCTTCTGGGAGGGTGGGGAACAATTCCAGGGCAAAAACCAGGTAAAACTTAATTTTATTCTGCGTGAGGATATGGACTATTTTATCAACTTATTCAATACTTTAGATCAAGTAAAGACAAAAATGTTTAATGACTCTTCTGAGGAGTACAGGACCCGCTATCCCAATGGTATTCAAGCATGAAGAAGAGCGTCAAACAGTTTTTTCATTTCTTGAATAGGTATTCAATCCCACTATCAAAAGGTTGTTTTCATGAGCGGAATGAAATAAAGAGATAGCAGTATCCATCATCTTCTGAATATCTCCGGAGAACTTTTCAATTCCGTCAATTCCTGATGTGATACCTTGCGAATCCCTCCCTCAAGTCGGGAGGCGCCGGTGCTCGTCCCTCCGCTCGTCGCTGTTTCAGATCGATGAACAAGGCCGGCCGGTTGACCTCCTGGACGGGTTCGCGAAGCGAGAGCGGAGTGCCCGGCCGGGAGAGTCAAGCCTGCCGGCCGTCATTGGCTCCAGGACCAGGATGACCAGCGAAGCGGAGGCCGCCACTGAACGAGAGTGAGGGCGTCGCCGGAGAGAAGCGATCGAAGATCCCGGCCAACTCCCCCGCAGGGCGAGCCCTCGATACGAGCGAAGCGAGTCGTGGGCGATGCCCGGAGGGCCGAAGGTCCTTTTCACTTTACTTTCACACCGCCTGGTGACCCTATATATCCTCTGATATCCTATGATATATTGGTGAGAACCACCATGTGCAACCAAACAACCTTTGAACATATCGGGGCTGCGCGGCTCTTCGGCGGCTCGATGAGGATCGACATCAAGACCATGCAGGCAGTCATCGCGAAGTCTGATGTGGACCTGCTGATGGACCACTCCCCGGTGGACATCTTCGATATCAGCGATGTGATGAAAGCGGCCGGCAACCCTGATCCCGTCGGAAGGGCATGGATCACCCGGTCCGGCCGGGCCGTGATGTACACGATCAACGGCCTGAAGTATGTCTCTCCACTCGCCCAGGTGCAGGGCATCATCTCGGGAGCCCGTAAGTATGCTAACGTGTCAATCATGCGGGAGATTCCCGGAGGTCCTCTCCCTCTCTCTTCTTCCACAGCCGCAGAGGTGTCCGTATGAACGCCTGCCAGAGTGTGCATGATGTGATCCCGATTAAGGACCTGCAGCGAATCAGCGTACTTCAGGAGCAGGCTGCCGAACTCGAGCACAAGGCGGCTGTCATGCTCTCTGATGCCCAGGACCTCCGCGTGAAGGCTGATGATATCGTGGAGGGCTACCGCTACCAGGTGAACCAGCGGGGCTGGGAGGCCTGCAGGGCCGAGGCAGAGCGGGTAAATGCTCTCTCATGGTACTACGACCCGCTGCCCGGGCAGGGGGCGAGGGTATGAAGATCACCATGGCCAGCGGAGGGGTTTTCACCCTCCCCGGCTGCCTTGCACGGTTCGGTGCACACCTTGGAGTAATCGGTCCGGGCTGCGAACTCACCCACGTGATCAAGGGTGGCGGACTCTGGAAGGTCAATTCGACCGGCAACAAGTTCGAGCACCTTGGTATCATCGACCGGGTGGAGGTGTGACCATGGCCGAGGACCAGGTGATCACCATCAGGAAAATCCTGGAGGGGCCGGCCTTCCAGGACAGCATCGAGATCGGGACGCCGGGAAAGGGCGGGGCCGTCAAGATTTACGGCGACTTCGGGGACCCTGCAGGGTTCGAGGCCCGGGTCCGGGAGGCCGTGCGCCTGCGGAAGATGGCCGGGGATCTGCTGGAGGGGTCCTCATGACCTCTTCCGATCTCTCCTTCCCGGAGATCTCGGAGTGGGTCTGCACCTCCTGCGACCCGGCCCGGTCCCGGTGTCATTGTGGTCGGGACCTGCGGGGTGATGAGGTCCTCGGGTATCCCCATGACGGGGGATGGATGACGAACGATGGCCGGATGTGGCTCTTCATCCACTGCCCCGCATGCGGGTACGAGATGGCGCTCTGGAAGATGGGCGTGGCCAGGGACCAGGACTTCAGGACTCCACATTATTCCGAAGAGCAGCGACTCTGTGATCTCGCGTGGGCGGCACCGGATCCTGCCGGCGTGCGGGTGATCACCTCAAGGGGGCGGGTCTCATGAGCCAGGGCGAACCCCTCGCCTCTCCCTTCGGCGACGTGATCTTTGCCTACACTCGGGCCGATGCGATCCGGGACGGGACCCTTGTCGAGATCCCAGCCGACCTCTGCCGCGAGGCGGGGATCGTGGTCCCCGTTGCCGTGACCGCCAGCGTGTGGGACCTGATTGTTCCCGGGAACCTGGAGACCATGCCGGGCCAGAGTGTGAACGGGAGGACCTGGGACCTGCTCTGGATGCTCACCTGCGCTGTCCGATCGACCCGGGAGAGGCATCGTTCGGCCGTCGTCTTCCAGTGCGATTTTCTCATGTGCAGCCAGACCTTCAGCAGGACCGCGATCCCGGAGCAGAAGACCGCAACCCTGCGGGCGGTCTGCGGACCCGGTGATCAGGGTGAACCTGTGATCACCATTATGTTTCCATGGGAGGACTAACTTGGTAGGAATTGCCCTTGTTGGAGGTGTGAATATTTCACCGGCACCTACTTTTTACACCACAGAGGAAGTGGCCGAGCTGCTGAAGATCAGCGCAAAGACCGTGCGGGAGATGATCAAGGACAAGCGCCTGCAGGCGGTCCGGGTCGGCAAGGAGTACCGGATCACTGAGGACCAGATCCGGCAATACGTCGAAGAGAATAAGACGTGACCGGGGATCCCAGCGCCGAACCACCATGTGCATAGCTGATCAAGCGCCGGCCGGCCCGGTCGATCACTGATAGGGTGGCTTGGGTCATCACACTTTTGAACGGTTGCGGAGGAAAATCGCTCTTCTCTTGCTGACCCGCCGACCGCCTCCCACCTGGGCCTCCACGACTCGCTTCCGCTCGTTCCGATGAGGCCCTCTCCCGCCCACGTCCTGCTCTGCGGGTCCTCTGACGCTCGTCAGCACCGCGACCTCGCTTCGCGACGGAACCGGGTGCTTCCTCGCTGCTGCCCGGTGCACTCCCCTCCCGAAGGGGGATATCCTATTCACTGCCTCTCCGCAGGGAGAGGAGGAGCCCGGCCGAAAAGGTGCGGAGAGAGGGGGATACTCGCCTATCCCCCGGGGCGATACGAGGGCGGGGGAGTGGGAATTCCACCTCCAAAAAATTCGGATTTCCATGTTCAGCAATCAGCGAGATTATCCGCTGATCATCGATATCATAGGGATGAAAAGTACTGAAACGATAAACAGCGTCCGTAGAAGGACAAAGATAATAATTGTAGATGCTCGTTTTTTCATGATCCACCTTCCTCGGAATAAAGCCATACTCTCACGTATGAACAAAGAATTCAACTGTACTGCCAGGCAAATACAAAGTCTGGAATGCGATTCTTACTCATAATGCGATTCTTCGTATCCTTGACACCTGGGATACACTCCTTTGAGAGTTATCCCGGTATATCTGGAGAGAAAGAATCCCTTGAAAACATGTGACAATTCAAAGAATGGGGAAGGGTGTGGATCCTTCCACCATGCAATAGATACGAGGTCACTCTTTCCTGTTGCCTATTGGAATGTTCCACGGTGCAATTTGGGGTGACATGCATCCGGTTACCCTTCAGGCAACCGGTTCACAGGGGAAATTCGACCAGGACCGGAAAGTTCCAGAATTTTACCGGTATCATTGGGAACAATTGATCTATAAGGACCCGGCATTCTTCTCTTTAATCCAGCATTCCAAATGGTAGATTTTTTTCTGGTTGTCATACACCCTGTCATGGTATTGGAAAATGTCCTTTCCACACCGCTCGCAGAATGTCCGTATTGACTCAAACTTCGTAGTTGCCATCATCATTCATCACCGGACCGTGCTTCGTGGATATCCCTTGTCTTGATGCCGGCCTTATGCAACCGGAGCCACACGACAGAGGGTGGGATGTCAAGCTCCTTGCCAATACGGTAGGTGCTCCATCCTTCGTCAAGGTAAAGATGAACGAGTTTTGCCAGGTCCACATCATATCGTTGTTTTACTTCCGACCTGTTCCTGGTCTTTTCACCTGCACGAAGAAGGACGTTCCTTACTCCGCCATGCGTGATTGTACCGTGGTAGTATTGGGCAATCTTGTAGGGGCTCATGCCCCCACGATAGAGTGTGATAATCTCCTCCTCCATTTCTTCACTGGTGCGCTTCGTCACGGTTATCGTATCTATTGCAATAGTCAATGAATCTATCTTACCACATGTGCCATCACCACACAATACGGCGTGTTGCATTTCCAACGCTGTTTCTCATCTGGTCCTGGCATACCCTGTACCATAGGCAGATGACATACCCAGCATACCTTCTCGTCCCCTGATTTTTCCATATTCTCTCCCTCCTCTCAGGATCACATCGAAGAGGCATTCGGACTCCCGAGTATTCATTCCTTCAATTCTTGCCGGGCATCTCATACATTCCCGGATATCCCCGCAATCCGGCCTGTTTCTGGATGCAAGCGCCCGGATGTCTTTTATCGCAAGGTAAATCTTCTCTTGTTTCACATCCATCATAGATCCCTCCCTTCACTATTGTTCGACTCCTTCTCCACCACTCAACCCCCTCTCCTGCCTCATTTGTGATCTTTTAGGACTAGGCCCGGATAGGTTGAGAACCTGGTATTTATGAGAATACAATCCCTGTTATCATGATGGCGGGGATTACAATGATCGCAAGGAGGATCATACCCCACAACACCTGTTCCATCGAATAGTACTCGTTCATATTCGCATCGGCCTCCCCTCATCTCTCATTTTGAGTTCGTCGATCTGTGGTTTGATGACGTGGTCGACATGATACCTGATCTCTGCAGCCCGTTCTTCGAAATACCGAATCCGTGCCTGGTATTCTGCAATCTCCTTCTCAAGTTCCTGTATCCTCTTCCTGGTAAATGTCATATTTACCACCCATTCTTTTCCATAAGCCGGGACCGACCCGGACCATATCTTCTCGCATTGCTAGGTAATGGCCAATCTGTTTTGCCCCCAGTGTATACCTGCCCCACCTGCCCATGGCCAAAATCTTCTCTGATGATACCACAATGCCAATGGGTATCGTGGAGATCACATAGTCAATCATGCCGTGAGATGACAGATACACGGCAATACCCCCAAATGTACCAGGATCTCCCGGTCAACACTGTTCAGGACATCTGCAGGCCCGGACAAACCGGTCAAAGACACTGTGATCGAACTGGTGTAGGTTTACCAAGAACAACCCTCCTTTGCAAGTGAAGAGAGTGTATGTTTCTGTCACAATCGTATTCCGAGCGATTGACCTTTCCTGGCATCGTGTTCGTCCTATTGATATAGAACCACATCACCGAGCAGATGAGGACTTTGATACCGCCGGAACAACTGGTAATGAGATTTAATGTATTGTGATACATACATAGTCCCCCGCTATCATAAATCTTTTGCACAATTTCGAATCATACACCGGATTTTTTTCGATTGCCTAAAGGATTCGTTCCCGTTTCCGGGTAATCCTTTTCCCCTCTCTCATCCGGAAATCGCTGTAGGGGAACCTAAGGAGGCTCCTCAATCCCCCGGCCGTCGAGAAGTTCCTGATGTCCCGTCCAAAGGTGACAAGGAAAGGAATAAAGATTGGCTCGTCGACCTCACCAACTTCTTTCACATATGAAAGCCGGTGGATCGAATAAAAACCAATCAATGCGGCCACAACAAAGAAAAAATCCCAGTGCTGCAACTGGAGCGTCGGTATGATATGATGCAGCCCGGGACTTTTCCACTCGAGGTTCCATGCAAGAGAAAACTCGGCGAGGTGGTCGACAAAGAGCCCGCCGATTATGGGAGATACTCCTGCTGAGAGCGAAGTGAAGATCCCGATGGTTCCCAGATACGTGGTCGCCGACCCTTTCGGAGCCAGCTTCAGGCCGATATTCCCGGATGCCAGGGTCACTCCAGCGGTCGAGAATCCCATGATGATATGGATGAGCATCAGGAGAGGCATGGTCATCAGGTGAGGGTCGGGGAAATTGGTAAAGGTGAAGGCCACGATGCAGACGATGAAGAGGGGTCCAGCGATCTGAAGCACCGTCTTGTTGCTATACTGGTCCGCGAGCCTCCCCCACAGATGGAATGAAAAAATACTGCAGACCTGGCTCACTAAGGAAAGGATGATTATCGTGGTGATATCCAGGGAAAGACGCTTGATCAGGTACACGGTCAAGAACGGAGCAGCCAGGTTGATGGCAAAACTCCAGAGGCAGAGGAAGATGAGGAGGTTATTGAAATTCCGATTCTGGAAACATTCCGTAATGAGATTGTGGAGGGGTATTGCGAACTGTTTCTCCATCCTGGGTTCTGGTGTCGCTGCAAGAAATACGAGCCCAACCAGGCCGAAAAGGCTACCCATGACGAATATCACGGAATATCCGTACAGATCCGGGAAAGCTCCGTTCCCCCAGGAATCAAGGAAGAAACAGGCCACCACACTCAGCACACTCCCGAGGGCAAACGAAAGGGCAAGTCTTCGGGAGAAGAAGATGCCGAGAATATTGTCGGGGATAAAATCCCGCATCCATGACTTCCAACTGCAGTGCTTCACCGCAGAAAAGCAGGAGTAGATGAGGATGCTTGCAACAAGCAGCAGGACTCCCGTCTCTGGCGGGACAAAGAAGGGGATGAACGCGATAAGAAACCAGAATCCCCGGGAAAGCAGGGAAGTGGTAAGGGCAATCACCTTCCGGTTGCGGAACCATTCTACGAGCGCTATCCCAGGGATCTGCATCAGTTCGGCAAGCGGGGGGATAGCCGCAAGGAGCCCGATAACCAGATTGGACGCTCCGAGGTCCAGGGCATACGCAACAAGGAAAATGCCGCCGGTCAGGGTGACAAACGCATGGGTGAAGAGGCCGTCAAAAATGATATACGACAGCCCTCGCTCCTGTTCAGCTTTCGGGATCGTTGTATAGGGAGTGAACCGCCACATTCCGCATCGTCAGGTTCAGGACCGGTTTCATGAGAGGATTTTGAGGGAAAACTCTGCGAATAGTGAATAGAATTATTTTTTATTCAGATATATGTTCGTATCTGTCAAATGCAGGACCATATGTAGTTTTTTCGGGTTTTTTCTGGCAAAGAGATATTATCTCAGAAGGCCATGCTCCACGTTACCGATATGAATGCCTCAGATCGTTGTGTTGTATGTCGATGATGAACAGTATCTCCTTGATCTTACCAAGCTGTTCCTGGAAGAGACCGGGGATTTCTCTGTCGTAACGGTCACATCGGCACCCCTGGCCATTGAGAAGATCGACCAGGAGCATTACGACGCGGTCGTGTCTGATTACCAGATGCCAGGGATGAACGGGATCGAGTTCCTCCAGACACTCAGGAGTTCTGGGAATACAATACCTTTCATCCTGTTTACCGGCAGGAGCCGGGAGTCGATTGTCATTCAGGCAATCAACAGCGGAGCCGATTTCTATCTGCAGAAAGGCGGAGATCCCGCCGCCCAGTTCGCCGAGCTGACCCAGAAGATCCGGATCGCGGTTGAGAGACGGCGGGCAGCGAATGAGATCCAGCGGCAGGCAATTGTGCTTGGGGAACGGGTGAAGGAATTGGTATGCCTCTATGGGCTGTCGGAGATCATCAGCAGGCCAGGGATTTCGCTCGATAATCTGCTGCATGAGAGTGTGCATCTCATTCCTACAGGTTTCCAGAGCCCTGAGATCACCCATGCCCGGATAACCGTTATGGGCAAGGAGTATACGACTGGAGACTTCAGGAATTCTATCTGGAATCAGAGTTCTCCCCTCTTTGTGCTCGGCAAATGTGTCGGGAGCGTTGAAGTCTCTTACAATGGAGACACCGGTAAGATCAGAGACGAACCGTTCCTTCCTGAAGAGGGGCACCTGCTCATGGGGATTGCACGGTTACTTGGTACCAGTATCTGGCGGCAGATGGAGAATGATGAGTTCAGAATATTACACGATGATCTTGAATCACGGGTAGTTGTCTCTGATTCCAAAGTTGAAGAACTCAACCGCAGACTGCACGCTGAAATGAACCTCCGTATCGACGCGGAGAATTCAATCAGAGAATCTCAAAGCCAAAAAGAAGAACTCCTTCGCGAGATTCATCACCGTGTCAAGGACAACCTCTACACGGTAAATAATCTCCTGACGCTTCAGGCCCAGTACATCAGGGATCCAGATATCCTCAAAGCGATCAACGAAAGCCAGAACCGCATCAAGTCAATGGTCCTTGTCCACGAGAAGCTGTACCAGTCACCAGTGTACCCGAAAATAAACATGGAAGAGTATGTGAGGTTCCTTTGCAGCCGGCTCTTCGAGTTTTATGGGGTGAATGAAGAGGCAATATCCCTTACTATTGAAATACACGAAGTATACCTCACGCTCAATTCAGCGATCCCTATCGGCCTCATTCTGAATGAATTGGTATCGAACTCATTGAAACATGCATTTCGGGGAAGAGCAAGGGGGGAGATATTCATCACTATCCGCAGGAAAACTCATAATATTTCAATGAATTTTATCGACAACGGAATAGGGATTCCGAAGGACCTGAACTGGCGGGATTCCAAATCACTTGGACTCCGACTTGTATTCTCTCTCGTAGAACAGATGCACGGAACCATCGGGCTGGACAGGAGTAAAGGGACTGCATTCTCAATGGTCTTGAGAGAGAGGAAGTAATCCGCCATCAGATGAGTGGAACAATCACAGTCAATCTTTAAACAGGAAGGACACGGAGAGAGACCGCTGGTGGATTTCATGACGATAAAACTGAAACGTGCATACGAGCTCCCCGAAGAAGGTGACGGGTATCGGATCCTTGTGGAACGCCTCTGGCCAAGAGGTGTTTCCAAGGAACGCCTCAAGATCGATCTCTGGATAAAAGATGCAGGGGCAAGTCCGGGGCTCCGGACCTGGTTTGGTCACGATCCCGGGAAATGGGAAGAGTTCAGGAGAAGGTACTTCGAAGAGATCCAGGAGCGGCCTGAAGTGGTTCAACTCATTAAGGACGCATTGAAACAACACGGAATTGTCTCGTTTATTTTTGCGGCACGCGACGAGAAGCACAACAATGCAGTCGTGCTCAAAGAGTATATCGAAGAGGAACCGTAATGGGTTTCGACAAATCCTCTTGCAGGAGTTCCCTGGATGAGACTGCCGCTGCGAGACTTCCCAAGCTGAAAGGGATATTTACGACACTCAAGAGATGCCACCCGAATAATTCAGGTGGCAAGAAATTGACAGTACAGATACATGAAGAATCATTTCACAGACCTTGGACCATTGATCAATCCTCTGCTGCAGGCCATGATCTGGTGCGACAGAGGCGGTTGAATGGGAAAATTTAAAAGAGATGTGCCTCCCCGGATATTGCACATTCCCAAGGGAGATATACTGCAGGCGACGTGAGCGAAGCGAATGAGCATGGCCGTCATCAGGACCAGGGGCGATATGGAAAAACAGGCACCGCGTAAAAAGGAATTATTCAAATTTTTTCATCCGCTCACAGCCTGTAAATCTCTGCGTATCGTACGGCGCAGGTACCATTCCACCATTCCTCCCAGGGCATGATAGAGGGGATTGACGGGAACATCGACATAATAGCGTCTCCCCTTATCGAGCCAGCCCTGGTCTGTCCAGTAGTGGTGATCGGCAGGAGCCAGCTCTCCCAACTCATCTGAAGGTGCTCTCCCAATATGAAATCCAAGGACATCGAATAATTTCGGTCTGGAACGTGTTCCCCTCTTGAGAGCAGTGATGTAAGCCTCAGCCGCCTTCCGCAATTTCTTTTCGTTCTCCTGGAGGACATACGGCGGGAGGGGGCCAAACGTCGCATGGGACCGTATCCCCACCTGTGCAGCAACATCAAAACCCCAGATACGGGCCACGAGATTGAGGTATTTCAGCACATCGCTGGTCCCAACCATTCCGGCGGTGGTGAGAAGTAATGCTTTTTGCCGGAAGAAGCGGGGACGGTGAAAGATGTAACTGTGGCGATCGATGAACAACTTCATCAGGGAGGAGACCTGGAACCCGTATACAGGCGTAGCAAAAATTACTCCGTCCGCCTCCTTCATTTTCTGTTCAAGAAGGGATGCGTCGTCATCAAGGGAACAATACTCCTCCCCCTTTTCAAAACACTGATAACATCCCAGGCAGTCTTCCAGGTGAGCATCTTTGAGCATCACAGTTTCCCATTCTACCGGAACTTTCTCCTGGATGATCTCACGGATACGTTCAGCTGCACGGTAGGTATTTCCTTTTCTGGGGCTGCCCATGAGAACGAGAACCTTCATGGACATCACTTGGTGCATCTCGTTAAAATACCTCTTAAAGCGATGATCGCCCGTATGGAAAATAGTGTGGCGACAGCATTATGATCACACTACGCCTTAAGCTCTGAAGAACATGCTTTGGCGTAGTCATTTGGACCCAAGGTTCGAACATGAACATCTGCCACACGGGCAATCTACAACAAAAAGTCTTACACTTTTTCAACCGGTGGTTGGCGATAGACCCTAGGTGTTGTCGATAGTGATAATCTGCACCGGGCAAAGATCCGCAGCGTCCTGGGTGCATGGTTCGAGATCCGCAGGGGGCCGGCCCTCTCCTATCTTGCCCTCCAGCCGGAATTTTTCGACGACCTGGCTGAATGTGTCGTCCGGATTCTGCTCGAAAAAACCCGGGCAGGTATCCCAGCAAGAACCACAGCTGATGCAGGTTGAACGATCAATGGTAACAATCACGAGAACTGCATTCCTGAAAAATCAGTGATGGTCGTAACCACTTTTCTCTGTATGATGTTCGCCATGTCCTCCCCCTCCCTCCACGTTCATGTACAGATGATGGGAATACACAACCCAGCCAATGAACCCCTCGATAAACTCCCTGCCGGCCGCGACATCGTTCACATCGTACTTCTTCTTCTCCATGACGTGATGAAAACGGTGCGTTAAGTCGTCCTCGACGGTCTTCAGGATAAAGCCTATCGTTTCCTTCGGGTCGCCGGTCTCGATGGCTTTCTCCGCTCTCGGAACGACAGGGCCTTCGCTCAGTCCGGCCGGTTTCATACCCGTGTACGGTGCCCCTTCCCCGGCCCGGTGGAGCCGGATCGCGGTCTCGAAGAACCAGTCATCGGCAACATCCTGAGCATCCTTTCCGGCTTTTCTGGCTCGCAGGGTGCGTGCAAACACATTGTTCAGTTCCTTCTCGGACTCCTTCGGAATCCAGATCAACACGTAGTTGAGATTCCCGGTCTCCAGCGCTTTCTTCGCTGCCTTGACGACCGGGCCGTCTCTGGTATCGCAATGGGGTGGCATTACATCAGCTCCTTTCGTCATGAGTGCATGCCAGTGGAAGATAATAAAAAGATCGCACCCTTCACGGGAAAAGGATCAATTACACGGGGAGAAAGGAGTGGCAATCCACTCCCACGTATACTGCTCTTATCCCCGGATCATTTAACGACAACGCAGGTTGCCCACATTTCAACGGTTGATAAACCTCGAAGAGATCGAGGGTGTCCGGGCTGGGTAAGGGTTAGTACCGATTCCGGAAATACTATCCATGTCACAGACCTGCAGAAGGACCCTTCCCATGAGAACGTTATTTTTCGTGATCAAATCATTCACACCAGGCATTACGCCGGTGCTGTCTATGGTCTGTTTTTCCCGGAAACGTGAATTCCCTGTGACGAAACGCGACGAGATATCAGGAGATGTGAATGTACGTTCCGCGGCAGATGTCAGCTTCTGAAAATCCTGTTCGTGCAATGCCGGGCCGACCGATCTGGCCTGCATCAGCCAGAGCAGCCGGACAACTTCATTCGGCAACATCGGCTCGTCCTCACCGCACGGCCATACTGCTGCCACAGAATTGTAATATTCCTGGGATTCAGGACTGAGTAACTCCCAGATATCGGGATAGGTATCCCGGATATATTCCCCGATCATCACAATGGTATCGGGAAACGTAACACAGAACATGCCATTTGGTGATAATGCGGGCTGGATGAGAGCTTCTTCTACCTGATCCCCCTCGAACACGCAAGAGTCGCTATAGGGATCGGAAACAAACGATGCGGTTCCCGGAAGGATCAGGATTCCGCCAATGAGCATAATTATTAATATCCCTGATAAAGTTGTACCATTTCGATTATCTTTCATTGTGTTATCCTCCGATTCTATCTAGTAATCTATGATACTGTACGTTCGCAGATGAGATTTCACAATTCGGAAGTGATTATGCCTTCCCATGAACTTGTCGTAAAGTATCACGCTCTGTGGTTTTGGCTGGGATGCAGTCCCAGTTGACATCATCCCATTTTCTTTTCTTCATGGTTCTCTCCTTCTCTTCTCAATACAGGATTCACCTGAAACATGAGGTGAAATCCACCCTTTCGTATCACGGCAAGAAACCTGCATGGAATTCCTATAATGGCCGTCAGGCTTTCTGTTTATCATTAGTTTGTTTATAATTACCTTTGAGAAATTTTTAATACCATTAAAATTTTTTAATCCCGTTATCGCAGGAGAGGTATAATTTTCAGTGACCTTATAGGAATATCCCAATGTCATATCGTCGATAAAGATACATCTTAGGTGATGTGCAGTGGCCCACTCGCAATACCTGGATCCCATCGCATAGGTTATGTACGGATAGGAATTCTCACTGGTCCGACTCATAGGATATGGTCCCGGGTTACCTCCCAGGACTTGATTTGGTAATACCTGACCAGTCTCTCCCCCCATTGTCGTGCATTTGGTTCATAGCTGATGAGTTCTTTTTTGGGATCGTAAATACCGCCCTTGGTGAAGAGTGAGAGCCAGAGATATCTGTCAGTAGCGACACAAGCAAACCGGATATCTTCATCTGATACAAGAAAGTGTAAATTCGGCAGGTTCAATCCCTTGTAAAGTTCATCACGGTATTCATCCCTCACCCGGTTGAAGATGGCGTGGGTCATCACAATAGTGACTTCAATCCCTTCCCCGGCAAGATCGACAAAGAATGTCGAATGAGAAGGATACAGAACCGGCACTATCCCGAAGACCCATTGCGCATTGGCGAGATTGTCGATGAATGTTTGATGGGGCTCGAAGACTTCGGCTGTTTCGACCTCGGTGACACGGATTCCCGCGATGTCACCGATACACTGCCGGAACGAAGCAGGGAGCACTGAAAAGTCATGGTCCGAGAGATACCCCTCCAGGGTGTCGAACACATTCGTGACCTTGACGAGCGGGACGAGGGATTGAGCAACCGATTGCCCGATGTCTGTCAGGTAATACTGATCTTTGTCTTTCCGGACAAGACCCCTGTCCCTGAGGATCTTGATCTGCGGGAGCATCCCGGTGGAGGTTACCTGGAGTGCATCCCTTATCTGATCCCATGACCGCGGCCCTGAATCAAGCATCACAAGAAGGTTTTTCCTCTTGTCTGATGAGGTCACGGTGCGGAGGAGGTCTGCCATGCTCCTGTTCTGGGCTGGCGCTGTTTAAAACTCTTCTTGATTCTGCCAGTTAAACTATCAAACCATACAGTTGGCTAGAGTATCGCGTCTGAAACTGCCCATGGGTCCTGGCATAATGTAGGACAGGGAATTCACCTGACTGGAGCTGTCGTGTCATTGGAGAGAGGGTGCTCTCATACTCCTTCATTACGTGTAGACTTCAACGCCCTTCTCGTTCCTGCAGCCAGCCGGTAATCCTGCCTTCATGGAGGTATGGTCGAGGAATTCAGTGCTGTTCCACTTCCATTCGACAGGGACCTAAGGGATGAGCGGACGGAGACGAAGCGAAACCTTGTTCTCATGGGATTCGATACCTAACGCAAATGACAGAACACACGCATCCTGGAAGAAATTCATCCTTTTCCGACACAAAGAAGGTCTTTCGGAAATGTGGGACCTGCTCCTGTACATTTTTCCATATCCTGGATCGGGAATTCTGTCATCCGAAAGACAGGGAAGAGTGTGCGGCAGACCTTCTCGCCGGGGGACTCAGAAATACCGGGCACCAGTGGTAAAAGAAGAATGATTATGAACGAAAATGAACCAAAGACCACAGAGCATAGCCATACCCCACAGCATCCGCTTTGGCTGTCTGTTGTCCTGAGTCTCTTCCCAGGCGTGGCGCTAGGCATGTTCATTGTCGGGATGGCACCAGTATTGGAGGGGTGGGGGCTGGATCCCATTTTCGCTCTCTTCGGCGGGATAGGACTCGTGATCGTCCCCCTCGAACTCGGGTGCCTCGCTATCGTTGCTCGCAGGACAACAGGCTCGTGGTCCCCGCTTGCCGTTACGGACTACAGATCCAAGATTCCTCCCGGACGGCTCCTGCCAATGGCCATTGGTCTTGCCATATGGTTCCTCTTCACACTGATCGCATGGATATCGTTGCTGGAAGGTTGGGTCATCGATTGGTTGCCCTCGTGGGTGCCCGATTCGATACTGCAGTTTGCACAGACGAATGCGGACGGCGGTCTGCCTTCCGCGGGCATTTTCGCAGCATTCTTACTCATAGCGTTCGTGTTCAATGGCCTGGTCGGTCCAATGACTGAGGAGCTGTACTTCCGCGGTTATCTTCTCCCGCGGATTGACCGTTACGGTATATGGGCTCCGGTTCTCAATACACTCCTGTTCAGCATTTACCATGTATGGACGCCGTGGCGGTGGCCTCAGATAGCCGTCGGGTTCCTGCCCCTGGCTCTTGCCGCGTGGCGAACACGGAGTATCTACGTATCAATGATTGCTCATGTGACTGTCAACATCATCTTCCTGGTCATGCTCACAGCCTCGTTTACCGCTGGCTGATGCATGGAATACAGGAAAAGATTCGTGCAGTAGTCTTGTCAATGTGCCAGGGAGGTCTTTTTCAGGCTCGGGGCCTGACGTTGCGAGAGTCAGCTACCAGGCGACAGAGTTTCTCGCGCCCGCCATACAAAACGGCGATTCCAATCCCTTTCCCCATCAACTATTACAAAAAGAGAAGTTTCCCTCGCTATTTTCGATATACAAGATCCCTTTGTGGATTTGATGGATAGCAGTGACCTGATCATAGATTTTTTTTAAAGATTGTGCCTGGTGGAGTTGCGCTATACTCTTTTCAAAAAATATGTGTAATATCCCTTCTTCGTACTCTACTTTTTGGGATACATTATACCCCGTGATTGGTTCCAAGTGAGCATCAATGGTGGTGAGCGGTTCCATGGCAGAGAACCCAGGATTAAAGTGAGCCGGAATGAAGGAACAATAATTATTATTCGATGAAGTTCTCAATTCTTCCCGTGGATTTGAAGGAATTATCCTCTTCTGTCCGGTTTTACCCGGTACAGGAGTCGGAACTCGGAAGAATAAACGAATTATGCAATACGCCTGAAATTGCTGATAATTTTGAGACTATTCCGCCGATCTCTATGGAAACAACCCGGGCAATGTGGAACTATATGCAAAGCGGCATCGTGTCACTCTGGGGCATTCATATGAATACCCGGATTGTTGGAGGGGCCGGATTCTATGTTCAACCACCCGGCACCAAGATCTCCCACGTGGCGACCTTTTTTCTCTATCTGGAACCAGCATACTGGGGAATGGGAATTGGGAAAGAGGCTATTCTCTTTCTTGAAAGAGAGGCAAAGGATCGTGGATATACAAAAATGGAATGCCTGGTAACCATTGTAAATTCCAGGGCAATCCGATTGTATGAGAGGTTGGGATATTTGCAGGAAGGGATAAAAAAGAAGGCATTTTTCGATAACGGGGAATATTCAGACCTGGTATTGATGGGAAAATTTTCTTGAATCGTAATTATAGCGAGGAGTGAAAAGGTTAGTAGTAATCCCCCATGGAAGCGACAAGGGCTGGGGAGTGGCGGAGCTCTTTTAGAATTGCCTCTGAAATTGAATTAAATATTTCACGCGCTCATTGGTATGAGAACAAAAATTATGATTGAATTTTGTTCAGTGTATTAGAGCAAGTCATTACCCACCCCCGTAGAGTAATAAAATTGCTGTGATAACAGAGTATGCGCTGATAATGATTGCCAGGTACATCGATGTCTCCCGGACCCTCCCGCCTTTCGGAATCGAGTAAAATACTGCTGCTGAGCAGGGAGCGAGCATCAGAAGTGTGAAAGCCCAGAGTTCCCCGCTTATTCCCATGGGAAATGATCGGAAATAGTAAAAACTCAGAAGTCCGGTAGCGAAAACAGCAAGGATATCCACGCAGAATGGAAGGAGCAGATATCGCCGGGCCGAATCAGTTCCTGACTCCCGGAAAAGGAGCACCGAGCCGACAAAAGAAACCATACCGGTAGGAATCAAAATAACAATCCATAAAATAGAGTGGAATCCCCAGAAGAGCAGTATCGGCCACCAGAAGAACACAGCAGAAGCCAGTGCCGGTGCATGTTTCATCGTCATAAGATTCTTTCTATAAATATTAATAAATCGGGGTATTTACCCGATTTGGATAACATTTTCTTCTAAATAACCCTGATCTCCATTGGTGCAGAGGATTCTACGAGATCGAATACGGCCTGATGAAGGGATCGGGGAGTGGCAAACCGGCGTAAGGTTCTGACCGCCCCGGTGGTTCCTTTATCCCACCTCCCTTACATTGATATGCCACAGCAATGTGGCATCACAGAGGGAAGGCTGGTGGTGCACCCCCCTGCATCACCCTCTTCTTCATCCGGGATCTCTATCACCTGTATCGCAGCCATAAGAAAGCGGTGTCCGTTCGCCTCACGACCTTGGAAATCGGCAGCCTGTTCCCATGCAGGAGGGAGGCATCGGGGTGGAGGCCCCGCCCCTTCGGATTGGTAGGGGCGGGGTCAGGGGTAGGGGTCGGTCGATGTCGACGCTCTGGTGGCATACGTCATGTCGCTGCCCCAGCCGGTGAACGCCACCATCGACGGGAGGGTCCAGGTTACCGGGTAAACATACTCTGGCGCACCACCTTTTTTCACGGTCAGTCGGGATTATCCGGGTCCATGGCAATAGTCTCACCCGTGGGCTCTACCCGAATAATGCTACGGGACAAATGCTTCCAAAAATAGCGATGATGGTTTTCTGCCGGATGCACCCCCCGTCAGAACCGCCGAACACTTAGTACTCCCCGAACATCTTCC
>Ga0302250_1001168_pt1 | contig 20945 bp, 29 predicted proteins | sample AAG_RA_Asp_MG_FD_193536 | JGI IMG/M metagenome (GOLD analysis project Ga0302250, IMG submission 193536) | Enriched activated sludge microbial communities from anaerobic digester in WTTP, New Holstein, Wisconsin, United States - AAG_RA_Asp | ecosystem: Engineered > Bioreactor > Anaerobic >... | reverse complement strand
TATTAATGCATAAAATGTAATTCTTAAACGTTTACTCTTAGTCATGATATTATTCTATTTATTTATAAATATCTATTAATAATTAATTAAAAAAAAAATTATATAATCAATTTCATTCAAAGTATAAGCATAATACATAAAATAAAAAACAAAAAAAAATTAGTATAGATTCAAATATTCATATATAAAATAAAATTATGAAAGATTTAAGAAAGTTTATAGCAAGCAATATAAGGAAATATTTGAATAAAAATATATTAATAAATATAAATGAAGCATTTTGGAATAATCCAAATAGAAAATTTGGTTTTGACAAATAAAATTAGTATATTTGTTATACGTTGAAAAAAATTATTTTTTTTTAATTTTTTCGCTGCACTTTTTTATTTTAATAGTATTAACCCTTAAAAACATAGTTACCGTTGGATTAATATTTACATCATGATATTAATCCAACACACCAATTACATCAATACAATCAAATTCTAAGCAATTTCCAATTACTGTTATAGTATTTGTTTTTATACCACTATAATTTTATATATACATGTGGAGCATACGGGAGTCGAACCCGCGTGCTGATTATTCTTCGGAAATTTTCTACATGCTTAGGATTAAGTTTTCTAACTTTACCAAAAATATCCAATTGATTCTGTTACGGTTCAATAAGAAAAACCGAGTGTTTATTAACCACCGACACTACAGTGGGTTCTAGCGGACTACCGCCATTGTAAGCATCAATTAGGCTGCTACTGCCTCTCCTGAAAATATACTCATTTGAGCACTTTCAAGGAAGTTTTTGGCTACAGAAATACCTTTGCCATTTACAATTTTGCGTCTCTTATTTATACAGCTCAGACACGCTGCTGTGCATGCTTATTGCCTACGACTATAACCAGTCTAGTCCAATTTGCCCCATAATTTAAAGAACATTATCTATAAATATATTAAAAATAATGTTATAACCTATTGTTCACCATTTTCTTCTTTATTTTGTTTATCAGCATCATAAAGAAGTCTTATAAGTTCATTTACTTGAGAATAAATCTCAAACCCATATTTTCTCAAAATTCCGCTAAATGTAACCACATCAGGTTTGCAAATAAATAACTTATCATTTTCTCTGTCATACCCAATCCAAGTAACTAATTGGTCAGCTATTAACCTTTTATGATTGTCTTCTAAACGGTCAAAAATATCTTCATTAATAATGATAATTACATCTTCATTGGTCATATGCTGAATAAGAGCATTCGCCTTAATTACTTTACCAATTTCTTTTTGTCTATTATCAGCTAGAATTTTCACATTAATTAATCTTTCCAAATCAGCTTCTGCAACCATTTCTGCAAAAATATTAGCATTTTCTTCACTTACTTCACTATACTTTGCCATTTAATTCAATTTTTTTTATTGTCATTATTCTTATTTTATCTACAAAAATACTAAAAAAAAATATTTTTGTCAATTTATTTTTGAATTTTTTTTAATTCTTTTAATAGTTCTTTTTCTTCATCACTTACTCTTTCTGGTATTGCAATATTAACTTCAATAATCAAATCACCGCGATTTGAAGTATTAGGTATTGGCATACCTTTACCTTTTAATCTAAGTAATGTGCCAGGTTGAGTCATTTCTTTTATCTTAATTTTAGCTGGTTTACCTTCTATTGTCGGAATTTCAGCTTCAGTTCCAAGAATAATATCTGGATAACTCAAATCTAAATAATATTTCAAATCAGAACCATTACCGCGTTCAAAATTATCATGTGGTATTTCATTTATTACGACTTGTAAGTCTCCATTAACCCCACCTTTAATTCCATTACCTTTATCTGGAATTATCAATACACCACCATTAAACATTCCAGCTGGAATATCTACTTCAACTAATTCATTAGAATATACAAGACCGCGTCCTTCACACTTTTCACATTTTTTTGTGATAATTGAACCAGAACCATTACATACATGACAAGTTATAACTTGTTGCATTACCATAGTGCCAATTCTCTGGACTTCAACCAACTGACCACGACCACCACAAGTGGTACAGTTTTCTTTGCCAGTACCTCCTTCTCCTTTACATTCGTCACAAATTATTAACCTTTTATAACTAAATTTACGCTTCGTACCAGTAAATAATTCTTCAAGTGATAATTTAATATTTATTCTGGCATCTTGACCTTTCACCTTTTTTTGTCTTTGAAACCCACCCATCACATCCCCAAAATGTCTTCTAAATAATTCAAACGGGTCCATACTATAAAATCCACTACCCATTTGTGCTGATTGATACCCGAATTTATCATACCTATCTCTTTTTTCGTCATCAGACAAAACATCATAAGCTTCAGCTATCTCCTTAAACTTTTCTTCAGCTTCTTTATTATCTGGATTTCTATCTGGATGAAATTCCATAGCAAGCTTACGATATGCTTTTTTGATTTCATCTTTATTAACACCCTTTTTAAGTCCTAAAACTTCGTAATAATCTCGTTTAATCATTTACAAATATACTATTTTTATTTATTTTCGAGATAATATACGTATAATTATATAAAAAATCAACCCTATGGAATATAGAATTGTATTAACGAAAAATAAAAAAAGTCGTAAAATATTATATCGTTGTAGAAGTAATGAAAATGCAATTAATAAATTCCGAGAATTAATAAAAAATAATAAAGTATTATTTCCACAAAAATTCATAAATTACCGTAAAATTATCCCTGTTAAATATGAATTGCTTCTTATTAAAGAACGCGATGAAAATGATAAAAATAGAATTGTTAGAAATGATGCAGGTAAATTAGTAGAAGAAACTACCAATAACCCTAAATGGGTTATAATTGATAAAGCTCCATATAATATTGAAGAAACTTTCTGGGTATTTGGACATCATCAATTAAAAGATAGATTCGATATAAAACGTATAATTAAGGAAATACTATTAAAAGATATCAGAAAAAAAAATTATACCTTACAAATTGTCATAGTTAATAATAAATTAATATTCCAAGGCCAAGATGATTTTGATATTGTATTTTGTAAATGTAAACAAGATGCAATAAGACTCCACAACGCATTAATGAAAACTGCAATAACCACTAGAATGGATAAATTATTATTTTTAGGTTGTGCTTCCGATAAAGTAATGGGTGAATTGTACATTAAAATTCAAGAAAAAACTGGCTGGAATATGAAACATGTCCGCAGACCAAGCACACGTCATTAAAAGCCAATATTAAATATTATCCAAACTTTTAATCCTTCTATTCTAATTATCACCTATTTGAAATTGTTTTGTTAAATCTTTTATTATTGTATTAATTTTTTCCATGTCTCGTTCCGATACATAAATAGGGTTGATACACTCTATTCTTTCATTACTACCATCACAAGGCATAAAAAATGCCAATATATTCGCATTTTTAGCAGTAATTACATGATTAATTCCTCTGTAATATGCTTCAAAGATTTCTGAATTCATCAAAAATTCTCTATCTAAATAAAAACATAAAATAATCGGATATTGTTCCGATAAAATACCATTCTGAATCCTATAAGTATTATAATCTATAAATTTAAATGAAGTTGGAGAATGGTCTTCTAATAATTCATTTTCCTTAATAATCCGATTTAATTCGCCAGTTACATCATATACCTCAACATTAATATCATCATCTGTTTGTAAATAAATTAAATACTTAGCTTCACCTTTTTCAGTAATTGCATATTGCTTCGTTACAATTTTCATAATCCCCAATTAAAAAAATATTATTACCCAAATCTACTTAAAAAAAAGGAAAATGTCAAGTTTACTATATAAAAAAGCCCCTATTAGGGGCTTTTTTATAATACACTATTAATGTGTTGTTTGTATTAAACTGTGATAGCTTCATATCTTTTTTTATTTATAACATCCAACATCATTGAAAATGGGGTTATTGATTTTCCAGACAATAGACTACTCAATAAACTTGGGGAAAAACCACTAACGAGTGCCACACCATTTTTATTAAAATGTACTGGACAATCAGATTTTACTGACCTCAAATTCCAGAATACAATTTTTGGTATTTCATAAGATGATTCTTCATACATATTCTTAATCATTTCAAATGCAGTACTATTCGGCATTTCTATACATTCATCAAACTGCATGTCTGAAAGAATGATAATCATGGTTGGCATTTCACTTGAGGGAACATTGCTTTCTTTAGCTTTAGTAAGAATTAACTTAAATACAGCTTCTAGATTAGTATTCATATCCCAATCAGAGCTCATCATTTGGTGTGTTCTTTCTGAAATATTACCTTTTAAAACTTGAAGCTGAGGGTCTTCAGAAAAAGTAATGAAGGCATCTTGAAAAACACCAACATTTCTTTCTGATATATAAAGACCTAAAGATAAGGCGACATCCATACATGATATATTTGGATTATCACCAACTCGACTAGTCATAGACCCAGATACGTCAACTGGAATCATTCTTTCTTTACTATTTTCCATGTAATTTGGAAGAGCTTCCCATTGAAGTGCGGCTCCCATAATTTCACCGCTACGAATATTCTTTAAAATATCATATGGATAAATAGCCTCAGCATTAATTTTAGTCTCACCCTTTGAAAGAGATTCCAAATATTTTGTGAAACCAGCTTCATCATGCTTTCTGAAAGCCTTCATATAATTAGACATGGCTTTTGAAGGAACGTTAGAATATTTAATTTTATCCCACTCGCCAGAACACATAATCTGTTCAACAGTATTTGAAATTTTAGCCAACATTTGTCTAAATTCCTTTGGACTCAATCCCATATGTTTCCTTATAACATTTGATTGCATTTTCTTAATACTGTTCTTAACTGATGGTCTTGGCATCCATTTAGCACAAAGAGCATTTTTAGCTCTTAATCCTTCAGCAATAAGGTCAAGTGCTTCCTTTTCAAGTTTGGTACCAATAAGTACTAACAAGTCATCCCAACGTCCATATTCTGAAATCAAGTGAATATTCTTTCTTAGAACTTCAGTTCTATTTTCAGCCATATAGCTGATAATTTCCCTGAAAGTTTGTCTTTCACCAGCACCACCCCTTACATCACGAGCCCAAAATAAAATTTTAGTAGCAATTAACACATTTTCTTCAAAAGCTTTTACAAATGCATTAATCTTCTTTTGTTTTTCTTGACCCCTCATAGCACCGATATGGAAAAATAAATCTACACAATGATTTAGTGATGTAGAATTAGTAGGCATACCATTTTCAGTAACAGTGTCCTTAGTTCTCATTGCATCAATTAACTTTGTCATAGCATTTAAAATTTAATTAGTAAATTATTTATTTCATAAATTAAAAAACAAAAATACGTAATTTTTTTTAATTTGTCAAGAAAAAATTATTTTTTTTATTATAACAATATGATAATAATGTTTTCAACATTATCACATTTGTTGTACTATCTAATAAATGAAGATTTTATACTTCAATAAATTCTATCCTTTTACTTGAAATGTATACCATATAACTTATTAACTCTTCTTTTGTTTCAAATATTTTAGTATAAAAACCTCCATTTAACATTTACAAAATATTCCGTATATATTTCATTATATTTTATTGTTTTTAAATTTATAATATTCTTTCAAAATATGCTTGAATTTTAATATTGGAGTTTTGTAAGTCAGTGAAGCTAGCATTATTAATTTTCCTATCATAAATAAAATTAGCACCAACTCGTCCAGAATAATGACTACCTCCAAATGGGGAAAAATAATATAATGTTAATTCTTTATCAGTTGAGTATGTCAAAAAAGATAATTTATATCCTCTCATCATAGTATCATTATTAATAGTATATGAAGTATTATTTACAAAATATAATGTATCATGTGGGTGTTGTATAGGTCCCAAACCAACTCTATATTCAGTTAGCAACCATTTTGTCCCTAATAATGGGTTATTTAATATGATTATTTGATTATTAAGAACCCCAGAATCAGGATAATTATTATGCCAATCTGAAATGTTGGTATCCACAAATGGAACGCCATCATCATATGGACTATCATATTCCCATTGTTCACATGAAGTAAAAATTAAATTAATGAAAATAAAAGATAGTACAATTAAGAATGTTGTTTTTAAATTAACTTTTTTCATATGACTTTAATTTTTAAAATTTAATAATACAAAGATAAGAAAAAAATTTTAATTTCCCAAATTTTTTTCTATTTTTTTTAACCAAGTTTCAACATATTTATCTCGATGATAGGGTGATTTACCTTGTTCTAATAATGCTTCCCCATGTTTTTTACAAAAATATCCTTTATTATTTTTAAAATTATAATCTGGATAATGTTCATGTAGCATTTTCATATAATTATCACGTTTTACCTTAGCTAAAATTGATGCTGAGGCAATGGAAATATACTTATCATCTCCTTTTACTATGGTCGTATATGGTATAGTAGGCATTGGATTATTAAACCTATTACCATCCATAATAATATGGTCAAATTCATGTATATTATATATATCATATAAACATCGTTCAATAGCTAAATAAGTAGCTTTTTCTATACCATACTTATTAATTTCTTTAACTGAACCAGCACGTATAGAATAGGCTATAGCATTTTCTACTATAATATTAAAAGCAGCTTCTCGCTGCTTTTCAGTGAGTTTTTTCGAATCTCTTATAAGCTCGGAATAAAAATTTGTTGGCATTATTACAGCTGCAGCTACAATAGGTCCAGCGAAACATCCTCGTCCTACTTCATCAATACCAACTTCTATTCTATCTACTGTATGAAAACTTTTCAACATATTAAGATTTTAGTATATCAAACAAATATACTAAAAAATATTTTAATTATCCAATTTTTTAGTAACAAATTTAAACTTGATATCCCCGATATTCACTTCGATGATTTCCTGATGTTTATATTTTTCTCCATTTTCATGTTGTTTAGTACGATAAAACAAATCTTCATCTAGTTTCCTATGGTTTTCATCATCTAATTCATAAATTAATGTTAAATTCTTTTTAATAATTTTTTCATTATTAGCTATTTCTGAAGCCATTTCGATAATATCTTGATATGTTATCATATTAAAAACTTGTAAAAAATCTTCCTATTATTTTACTAATTCGTTGCCAAATATTTGGCTTAATAATTTCAATCTTATTGCAATTTTTTTTAATTTCTTCACCTAACCCATTTTTTATTTCATCAATAAACATACTTTTAGCTAAGTTAGCCTTATAATACAACATTTTTTTTTCATTTTCAGTTTTTTTTACTTCTTTAGCTATTATGTCTTCATTAGTATCCATAATTCATTGATTATTTAACATAAATTATCCTATGATGAACATGTTAATATTTTAATTGACGGTTTTTATAATTATTATTTGTTAATAAATATATTGACATTTTCAATCAAATATAGTATATTTACTTTATAAAGTCAATAATTATGGAAATTTTATTATTTATTTTAGTTGTTTATGGTATTTCTAATATCATTGTGTATAATACAATACCCATATGGGAAAATGTCGTAATTTTCTTCGAGAGAATTAGTCCTAGATACTTATACAAATTGTTTACATGTATGATGTGTCTTCCTACTTGGGTTGGTTTCGGATTATCCTATTTATTTATCTCATTAGGATACTCAAACTTTTCGCCATTTACACATTTAGGAATTAATAATATCTGGTTAGCAATATTTTTGGATGGTTGTCTATCTTCTGGAACTACTTGGCTTATACATACCATTCAAGAAGCAATAGAAAGAGCTAATAGAACAGAATAATAAAAGCCAGCTTAGCTGGCTTTTATAATCCTTTTTTATCGATACATTTTGGACATGCTTCGTTTGGTTCACAATTACAATCACCATTAGTTACTTCAGGTTGTAAATCATAATTCTCCACCTCAATTTTTTCGCCTTTTTTAGGTGGTAACTCTACCTTATTAGCATAACTATCTACTTTCGGTTTTGCTTTTTCAGGTTTTACTGATGTTGTTTTTTTAGTTTCTTCTGTTTTATTATCTGTATCTATCACTTCTTCAGTATTAAAAGCAATATCATCTTCAGACATTATATCTGGAGTTAATGAATCAGATGAAAAGGCAAACCTTAAGGTTTTAAGCTTAGCTAAAGGGGTTTTAAAAAATAGCTCTTTAAGCTCTTTAACTTTTTCTTTAAGTAATTCATATTTTAATTCTCTTTCGACATTGATTTCAATGATTTTTTCAACATAATCCAATAATTCATCGGCACCAATATCTTCTTTTTCAGAATAAAACATATAGTAGTTAGTATCCCCTTCACCTTTTTTAACATCAATAATTTCAGATTTAGGTACAACCCAACCGTCTTTAAAAATTGCATCCACAACAGATATACCCTGAACGCATCTGATACTGATGATATGTGGCTGTAAAGCCGATAATCTTTTTTGTATTCCAGACATAAAACTTTTTTTTTAAACGGTTATTCCGCTAATTAAACCACTAATAACATATGCTAAAGATATACCAAATAAGATTAATGACGATTTACTTAAAACATATCTTTCTTTTAAATACCATGATTGTAGAACAAAGTAAGTATGTCTAACAACATTTAGTAATGAAAGAACAAAAAGAAAAATCAAAATCTTATTAAATATATCTATCAGCATATTTTAAATATTAATAATTTATTATTTATCTTTTTTTATTTCAGAAACTTGAAGGCGAACTCCTTGTGCTAAACGTTTAATTTCTTGCATACTTTTACGAAGTCTTGTACCTGCAGCTTTGTTTCCCTTATTAAAAAATTTTTCTGCATCGTTTTTTACTTGTTCCACTAAGTTTAATAATTCATTATACTTTTCCATTTTTCTTAAATTTTAATTATTGTTATTATTATTTTCATTATTTTCATTATTTAGATATTCATCTGATTTAACTGTTGTCAGTTCAATCCATGTTTTTATCATTTCATCACAATCATTAATATCCTTTATTAAAGATTTAGTTGTAATTATTTTTTTATCAATTGGAATAGAACTATCGTTTATAACTCTCTCTAGTTCTTCTTCTGCTGATAATTTATCGGCAGAAATACTAGTTAAAACCAATTGTATAAATCTTGTGTTATCTTTCATAATAACCAATTATAAGATATATTAAATAAAAATCAAGTGTAAATCTATTTTTTTTGCAATTTTATTAAAGATTTATCAAATAATTTATATACTTCTATGAAAGAATCAATATCTGAACGACTTTTTGGCGTTGTATATCCAAAAATATAAGACCATAACATTAATAAATTTAAATGAAGTTTTTCAGATTTTTTTCTTGATAAATAAAATGTTTCCAACATAAAATTAAGAAAATATTCATACAAGTTATCATCCCTGCTAAAGTCAATACCTTCTTCCTTGAAATTTTGCAATGTTTTATTCCAACACCAATCAAAATGATTGATTTTTTCGTCATCACTGGTTATATCATCACCCATATAAGTTTCACAAACCAAATCAATAAGCGATAATATAAAATCTCGGTATATGACTGAACGTTCAAAAATAATATTATTATCACCTAATAATAGTGATATATTTTCCATATTCAATGGTTTATTAACATAATTTAAAAAATCTAATGGTCTATTGTCTTCCATAAAACTAAATATAATTATCCATTCTATAAAATCAATAGTTAAACTAATTCTGGGTTCTTAATCATACTTTCATTACCTTTATATGGTATATATCCCTTTTTAGTTGCAATAAGAACTTCTTTCCTATTTTTTCCATCAGGTCTATAAGAAAAATGAATCCATTTCGGATATCCATTAATCGGATATTCGTAAATCAATTGGTCAAAATCTAAATTCAACCTAATATAATCAGCCATCTCAACATTATTATAAGTATTTTTTCCCTTAACCCAGTAATAATCATCAATATCAAATGCCGCCCCATAATTTCTTTGCTTTGGGTCGGTACCGACACAATGTTGACTAGTCTCACTACCGCCAATAACACTATTAAGAGCCTTACTTCTAAATACATTATTTATTTTAATTGGTCCACCAGAATGTTCTCTGAGTTTATCAAAAACATTAATAGCAGCTGCTTTAATTAATTCAAGTTGTTTTTCAGTAGGCGTATTGTCTAATCCTTCTTTAAGTGCTGTATCACTATATATCACTTCTTCATATGATACATATTTTGATATATTCATAAATATTTTTTTTAAAAACTTATTATTAATATAAAAGCCCTCTTTTGAGGGCTTTTTATTTAGTATAAATCATAAACTAGCCTAACTAATGCTTTATATGGATTTTTATCTTCTTGAGTAATTTCAAAATTATCGTTTCCAAATATCCATACACCATCAGTTTTATATTTAACACCTTGTAAATTAGTTTCTTCTCCGTCCAAAGTTACTTTTACCGATACCCAATCATTTTTTTTATCATTATCAAATTCGAGTTTGAATTTTCCAATATTTTCAATTTCAACCTCATTATTTTTTTCATTTACTTTAATCTTTGGTTCTTTACTAATTTTATCAATATCATTAACTTCAATATCCAAATCAGTTTCTTCACCACTTTCTATTTTTAATTTACCAACAAATGGACCTGATGAACCACCATCAGCTGCAGCACCAGCAACTGTTGTTTCATTTGTATTATCAACTTTTTCTGGTAATCCTTTGTGTTTAGTCGATGCAAAATCTTCAACATCTTTCTTATCCATTGAGGCTGCTACTTTAGTTACTTCTGGACTTGCAGGTTTTTCACCTTTTTGAGCAGCATGAACCATCCCCATAAATCTTTGTTGTGCTTTACTAACAGCTTTTTCGTCTATATCTTCTCCTTCGCGTGTTTGAATCTTTAAATCTTTAATTTTCAATCCTAAGTCCTTTAAAAGATTTTCAAAAAAATCTACTGGAACTGTAATTAATTCATCTTTACCTGTAATATTTGTATGAATAAGATAATTATCACCAATTTTTTGTGCAGTAAATTTTTCTGTTTTAACAGTATCAATTCCTTCTTTTAAATCTGCTGCTGTTTTACCATTAGGCTTAACAGTATTCATATAAAAAATAGCCATCCCTCTTACGGAAGAATCATCACTAGCCATTGCTTTTTTTGCACATGAAATTGATGCGCCATTTTCAAAACCATTGCGTTTGCACCATTCGGTAAATCGTCCTTTTTTTAACTCTTTAGGCCATCCATCTTCGTTTTCAGCTTCCTCAGCTACCTTTTTTTTTCTAATATTAACTGGAGTATCTGAACATTCAGACTTTATATCGGAGTTTGTTTGCTCTTCTTCAGTAATAAGAGCCTTTGATTTATTTATCATTCCAATAAAAGCATCGTTTTCTTTAATTCTTTCATAACCTTTAAGAACACCAAAAATTTCTCTAGAATTATAGTTAAATAATTCTTTCATTCTATTAATGTCTTCATTAATTTTAGTTTGATTTTTAGCTTCCAAAATTACAGATTTACCATCTTCCCATCTAATTTTGTAAGTTTCATTACCATCAGTCATTTCAAAGACATTATTATTAACTTTATAGTCTTTCGGGATTAATTTTAATGCATTATTAGAACCATTAAATGGTTTTATGAATTTAAGTCTTTTCATTTTATTTTCATTTATGTTAGATTTTTTATTTTCATTATTATTCGGTGTTGTTGATTCAACAGCGACATCTCTATGGCTAATTCTAGGGTCTCCAGCAGCAACTTCAATGTCGTCACCAAATTGATATAATGCTTTTGTCGCATCATTTCTTTTTTTAACTGACCTTCTAATTCTATCAACTAATTTTTTACCGAATTCAACATCAGATGCACCCCAAACAGGTTCTGTATTACCATTTCCTTCACCTGTCTTTGGATTCCACTTTCCAGTTTTAATATCATTTCCCATTTTAGGGTCACCTTTAATAGCCATTTCTTGACGTTCTTTGAATTTGTCTTCTACAACGCCATCATATCTTAACATTTCCATTCCATTTAGCGTTTCATAATCATCATGGAATTCTTTTTCACTATCAGTATAATCACGCATTACGGGTTTGATAGCATTAGAATCTTCTTTAGCAGAATCTTTTTCTAATTCCGCAAATTTTTCGGCTGTATCCTTATAATACTTCTGATTTTCAGCTTTACTTTCTTTTTTAGCTTTATCAGTAGTAGTTATACCAGGTACTTTAGCTTCTTTAATGTCGCTTCCAAGATATTTTTTAATTAAGTCTTTATACATTTGTAAATGGTTTTTTCAAAAAAGATTTAAAGTCCAAGCCAATTCCAAAGTTTGCAATCTGAATCATTAAATCATTAATTCTTTTATTATCAGGTTCTGATTTAGCTTGCTCTTTTTTTAGCTCTTCCTTTAATTTATTTATTTTATTAATCCTTTCCATTGTTTTAATATAAATATATTAAAATTCAAATGAATTGAGTTTATATCATTTTTTTTTTATTATTTATTTTCTGATTTAGTTTGATTAGACATATATTCATCAATTTTATCGATAATAAACTGTGATACTTTAGAAATAATTTCAAGGTTTTGCATTATTTTTTCCTTATTTGTTTTCCATAAAGCTAGATAAGTTGCATGATGATATACTGGTAAATCATAATGTTTTAATACGACATATGAGACTGATTCAGCTTGTAATTCGGCTAATTCACTTGATATACGTTGACCGTTATCATCACCAACATAAAATATTGATGATTTTTTCCAATGCATTAGTTCATGGGCTAACTCGTGAATCATAGTAGCAAGACGACCAACACCAGCAACATCAGAAGATATATTAATATGGTCACCAGTACTATAACCTTTTTCACCGTCTTTACTATCACCATATGTAACATTAATACCCATATAATTTGCAACCCCAATAACTGCATCATATAACAATTCAGCAGTTTCAGATGGTGTATTATCAGTCCACCATTGTGGTGTTTCTGGGATTTCGCCTTCAGAGTCTATAGCTTCAGTATCTGAAATATCAAATACTTTAACCGCCTTAAATCCAGTTACATTTTTCGAATTAATATCACTTTTTTCACCTTCTTCATCATCATTAGATTTAGGAATTATAGGAGCTAAAATAGTAATACCTTTAGCACCTTTCTTTACTTGACGATGTTTTTCTTGCCATTTCTTATAAGAAGCGACATGAGTAGCATTTGGTTTTTGAATATAAATTAAAATTCTATTATAAAAGCTATAATTATAGAATTTTGAGAAAAATGTTAAATATCGTCTTATTTCAGCAGATAATGTTTTTTCATCTGTAGCATTAGCCAAGTCTTGAATATATTGTTCTAGCTTTGACTTAATTAAACTTTTATTATCAGATTCAGAATTTTCAATATATTCCTCTAATTCTTCTAGTGTATTAATAAGATATTCAGCTTTATTTATTAAACTCAATGTTCTTTTTGCTAATTCCATTTTATCAACTGGAATTACCCACGCCTTACCATTCCATCTAAATCCGTTTTGTCTCAAAACATTCTTATTTCTAAATGTCTCTTCACTAGCTTCCTTTCCTTGTAAATCAGATACTACAACTAATTGACTGTTAGCTTTATCATGTTGTAACTTTAAAGCTTCAGTCATATATTCTTCATTAAATATTCCTTTTTTAGAAATAACTGAATCTTTAGTTTTCTTAGTTTTAACAACATTATCAACTGCCCCAACACTACATCCGCCATTTTGTGCTTCTTTATTATTATTTAATTTAACACAATCATCAAATTCTACAAATTCACCATTCGGCCATTGAGTTTTAGTGAAGTTTTCCATCACCATTTTAAGTTGTTTTTTAGTGAGTATAATTGAATGATTTTCCAATTTAACTAATTTTCCGTTGGGGTGATATGATGGCTTATTTCCAAATCTCCAATCTTTTTTTGATTTAGCCCATACCTTTGGTGTAACATAAGCCCCAGATGATGCAGCTGTTGTTGTTTCGCTAGTGTTATCCTTCTTTTCATAATAATTGCATATCATTTCTTTATCGACAATTCCTCTAACAACCGAACAGTTATTAGTTTTTTGTCTAAAATGCATACAATTATTACATTTATTTTCATCACTTGAAGCTCGGTAACCAGCATCAATTTTAGTTAATTTTCTTGTTTTCCCTTCTTTATTAACATTTCTCCTGAAATTATTTTCTCTAACTAAAGATTCTGTTTTGCTTGAAGATTCTTGTGCTATTAATTTAGATAACTCAGGATGTCTTTTTCCAAGTTCTGGTTTTAATTTAATAACATTTTTAGCTATATTTAAATAACGATTTTTATTTTTATATGCCCCTAAATTTACTTCAATTTCATTTAATATTATATCGCCAGCCTCTGGATATGAACTTAATAGAATCTCCAATAATTTAGTATCTTCATAAAATGTAAGTAATATTTGTGCGGCGATTTCGGGATTTATTTTAATTAAATCAGTCCTAGACATTTCATAATCATCAATGGTAGTTCCAATACTTAAATCGTTATTATTCACATATTGTTCAATAACATCACCATCAATTTCCCAATCACCATATACAAAGCTAATTTCTCCTTCTTCATCCTTATAAGTATCTATTACTGGTTTATTGGCATAATCAATAAAGTCTTTTTCATCCATATCACCATAATAGAAAAAATACAATTCATTATTTCTACCTTTTAAAATTGCCATTTGACCATCATAAAAGAGTATATTGTAACCCTTTTTTTGAACTTGTTTTGTTTTTCCCTTAAATTGATTTTTATCTGTTTCACTAGAATCCTCTGAAAGTTCAATATCATCACCAAGACTAACAATCTTCTCATTTATTTCATTTACTTCATCATATTTTTCTTTAATAGCATGATAAAGACGATTTATTTTCTTCTTTAAATTATTTTTGTTGATAACAAGCTTATTGTCTACATAACTGATAATGCCTATATCTGATAATAGATTAAACAATTCAGTTCTACTAATACCATTTTTTACCCAAAATGCAGATAAGCCTGCTTGTGATGGGTCAATTAGTATCTGTTTTAATAATTCTAATGTATAGTCAATAAATTTGGATAAATCATAATCACTTGTCATTTGAACACTTTCAGCTTTAAATCCAGGTATATCCCTTTCACCTTTTTTAAAATTTATTTTTAAAATTTCAGCTGGACGAGATATTTTAGGAGTTGGTTTATAATTAATATCTTCTTTTAATGATTCAAAATATTTATTAAGCTTAATAAGCTGAGATTCAGTTAACTTAACTCTTTTAATTTTATAGTCCTGTATTTTTTTAACTTGTTCAGCAGTTAATTTTATTTTTTTAGCCATTGAAATATAATTTTAATTAGATTTATTTGATAGTTGTGATTTCCAAAAATCTCTTTTAGTCCATAAAGTCTTATATAATTGAATTAAAACATTTTTAGTAATTTCCAGTACTTTATCTTCAAGCTCTGGACTTTTTTTCAATTCTTGGGCAACCAATTTAGCTATTTTATTTTGCAGCTCTTTAGAATCTATAACTCTAATTACTTCAGACTTAATTTCGTCTCTATCTAATTTATTTTTAATTTGGTTTTTCGTGTCGCTCATACATGGAAGTTTTTATATAAATATGTATGAGAAAGTAAAAAAAAATGCCTATTTAATAAGTAAATAATATCTGTAAGTTAAATATTTTATCGTATTAAAAATTAAGTTAGTTTCGTCTAAACGCATTGTTAAATTCTTAAAATGGTATAAAATAATTTTTTTTTAAAATCGTATTAATGAATAACTAAACCCTATCCCAACTTGAAGACCTATTTTCATATCAGCACTTACACCAAAGCCAAAATATGGACCAACTCCTATACGTTTTGGTTTTGTAAATTTTTTTATTACTGGATTATTTTTAGGGTCAATTATTGCACCTTCCATATCAGTTATTGTCAAGTTAGGATAATCACTTCTAGCAAATATTTCAATATTCCCATCTTTTTCCCTTAATCCAGTTATAAGATTAAATCTAATTTTATCTTGACTTATTTTAGTATGCAATGGTTCAACTGTTGAATTAATAATTTTAAATTTACTTTCACCTTCAATAAAACGACTATTTTTAGAATTGAAAGTAGTATCATATTTCCATTTTAAACCATAAACCCCATTTGGATATATTATAATCTCATTTGGGATGTAAATTGTGTCATGTGGCTTATTTTGTAATTCTATAATAAATTGATTTAATTCATATACTTTACCTTTTTCTTTTTTAAGTTCAGCAGCCAATTCAGTGTTTAATTTATTTAATTTTCCCTTTTCTGTTATTAAAACATTAATAGATGCTTCTAAATTTCCAATTTTATTTTTAGAATATCTAATACTATCACTCAATGCTTTTTCGTTTTGTTTAGAAATTAACAAATCTGTTTTTAAGCTGGATATTCGATTACAAAACCCAATAAATAAAATAATAATTAAAATAATTAAAATTAAATTCCCATATAAACGATACTTAGCATTTTTTCTAAATATTGCTAAATCGTCCATTAATTTTTGATATGATTCAGAATCAATTACCATATAAATTATTTTTCTATTTTATATTCAGTAGCTAATTTATTTGCCCATTCATTAGACCAAACCTGATAATAGCCAAATAGTTTTTGAATTATTACAACTGCCTCTTTTGTTAATTGCAAATTATTTACCTTAATATAAATGCCGTTAGTTTCTGATAGTGTGAATTGCCATTCCATACCATTCATATCTTGAAATTTTCCAGCAAAAACAACATTGGATGCTTGTGGATAAATTTTAAAAACAGAAAAATCAACTCTAGGACTTATAGTTTCTCTAAATTTTTTCTGTTCTTCCTTTAATTCTGGACCTGATAAATCAATACCTTCAGATACAGGAGTATTTTCCGTGATTATTTTATGTTCACGAACAATGCTAAGCATTTTTTTAGTCATATCATGCTCATCAATCAATTCTTTCATCTTTTTCACTGTTTAATTCTAATTTATTCTTAAAATCCAAAAAATCAAATGCTGGGCTTAAATCAGTATATTCGGTCATATAATTACTTCTGAAAACCACCCCTTCATAATCAAATACATTATCAGTCTTCGTATTATGACCCAACGTTTTTAATTGGATTCCATATTTATTACATAAATATTTGCAAAGTTTAACAAGAGATTCTATTTGTTTTTTAGAATATGGAGCCCAATATGTTTTATTTCTCCAACGTCTCCTAACCACTTTACCATTATACGGATTATTTAAATAATCCACATATTCATTTGTTTCATCATTTTTAATCAACCAACCTTTATTTATTAAGGTTATTCCAATTATTTTTTCATCAACCCCCCTAAGACCTACGAAATTTGAGTAATATTTTGGGTCGAAATGTTGATAAATATTACCATTAACATCAATAGTAAATGCTGCATTTTTCTTATATTTTCCGTTATATCGGTTTTGCCAACCAATATAATGCCTCATATCTTCAGTAAAAGTATGCCCAATTACTATCTGCTTTTTTTCAAACTCATTTTGGAAATATTTCCTTTCATCCAAAGGATAAGTAGAATCATCAATATTTAATATATTACTTATTTTTGTCACGCTTATAGTAAACTTTTGACATATCATTATTCTTCAATAATTTATTACTACCTATTCTTTCAATTAAATTATTACTTTTTGGTATTTTCACCGAAAATCCACGTTCAGTTCCATTCTTGATTTCATTAATTTCTTCTCTTTTTACACTTCCAGTTGGAATAACTGGTTCTCTTTTTATTGATTCCGATTCTTTCTTTATATCAATAGATTCTTCTTGTTCTTTAGGAATTATACTTATTTCAGGTTCTTCGCTAAGAGTTTCAATAATAGGTTCCTCTGGTAAAACATCTATGTCTGGAGTTACACTAGAAAATTGACTTTCCATTTGTTCATCTTTAAGGTCAGTAAAATCTTCTACTTCAGGTTCAATCTTTTTAATGTTCACGTCTTTGTTCTTTTTTATGGTTTTTTCTTTTTCTTCTTTGTCATTAAATGAAATCAACAAATGAAGGAACGATAATGATATTAATGGAATAAATGCACCTGCAAGAATACCTAAAATTCTTTTATGCTCTAAAAGATTACCATTTGTCACCCATCCAAATGATTCAAACATTGGATTGAATAACTCAACCCATGCTTTAAACGCAGTCCCATTTATATCAATATACATGTAAGAAGCAAATATATTACCAATAAGTTGAATAAGAGTTACAAATAGAAACGGAACATAAACAAATTTATTCATTTTAGCTGTCATACCAGCCAATGCACTTAATGCAGCAATTTCCACACCAATTGAAAGATAAATAGCCCATGATATTGGATTTGTAATATTATACCATCTAATAACATGGTATATTGAAATTCCAGCAGCTACTAATATTGGAATAATATATGATATTCTAATTATTGTTTTGTAGTTTCTCTTAAACCAATTAGTTTCCATAAGTATTTAATTCCTTTTCATAAATCTTAATTTCGTTATCAATTTCATTTTCTCGTTGATAATCAATAATTCTTCTGTCGGTAGCTTGAATCATTCTTTTTTCGTTTTTTAATCCCTCTATTTTTCGTTCAATAATTTCTTTTTTATTTAAAAGAATAACCTTAGACTCTAAGCTTTTTATTGTGCTATCCATTTTAACGTAATAAGCATCAATCTTTTTGTCTAAGTTCTTAGCTTTAGTATTCATTCCACATGTTCTTAAAAATATGATGATAAGTAACAATAATACCGTAATACCACCATATTCATTAATTAAATTATTAATTTTTTTCATAACTAATCACTTTAATTTATTTATAAATATTAAAAATAATTATTTTTAAAAAAAAGTACATAAAAAAAGGTGTTAAAAAACACCTTTTTAATCTTTAACATTAATTATATCATAAATATTACTTCGTAACTTCCTTAATGCTCTTTCTTTAATCTGTCTAATACGCTCCTTTGTCAAATTATATCGTTCACCAATACCTTCTAATGTCATAGATTCAAATTGTCCTGTTAAACCATAATAACATTCAATAATATCTCGTTCTCTTGGTGATAAGATACTTAATAAGCTACTTATCTTTTTACGCAAAATAAAATAATCATCATCGAATTTGTCGGGCTTATTAAATGTATCATCTGGTATTAAATCAATAAATTCATCATGGTCATCATTCATTATACAGTTAAGTGATGAAAATATAGGATAATCTAAATCTTGAAATACCTCATCGTTAACTATTTCACCTTTAATAGGAAACCTTTCAAATTCTGATTCGAATTTTTTTTCGTTTTTTTTCTGTTTAGAAATTTTATTTATTTGATTGACTGGTAAACGTACAATTCTTGAATGGTCATTTAATGATTGAAGTATCGATTGTTTAATCCACCAAACAGCATATGATATAAATCTAAAACCTTTTGTATAATCAAATTTATAAGCCGCTTTAACTAAACCTTCATTTCCTTCATTGATTAAATCATTTAATGGTAACCCTTGATTTTGATAATTTTTAGCAATTGAAATTACAAATTTAAGATTGGCATTTACTAATTGGTTTACTGCCTCGGAATCACCATTTTGGATTCGCTTTGCTAGTTCAATTTCTTCTTCGTGTGTAAGTAACTTATTTTTTTTAATGTCTCTAAAATACTTGTTAATACAATCTTCATTTGTTTTGATAAAATTTTTGCTCATCTTTCATAGGCATTTACTTTAAAATTATTGAATAAGTGTATAAAATAATAAATACACCTTTAGACGAAAAATTAAAGAAATAGTTACTTTTTTGTTAATTTTTCTATAATAATTTTATCGTAATCAGTCCAATTATCAACGCCTTTATCAAGTAATTGGTCTAGCAATTTAGTTCGTTCTTCATTAGACATTGTTTCAATATCAATTGCATTGGTAGAATTGGTGCCTCCAGATAAACTAGAGTTTATAACTTTAAATAATTTATTTGTCATTTCCTCAGCTAAAGCATACCCGCTTTCATCATAAATTCCAAATAAGTGCTTATATGCGTTTTCATCCATAATATTAACCGCATAATTATCTAACCCTAATTCGAACAACGCAAAATTTCTTTCATACGATTCAAAGTATGTTTTAAGTTCCGAAGTAGTAGCGACACTTGAAAATATGGCTATAACTACGCCAGTTGATTTAAGTAGTCTTACTTGATTTTCTGAAATCTTAACTATCTCATCTTTAACTCCATCTACGTCACCAAGGACTATTATACAATAATTTCTAAACTTCATATCTTATAATTTTAGTCCATTTATTATATGCAAAGATACTACATTTTATCGTAAAATGCAAATTACTTTAACGAAATTTTTGATATATTATCCACTTTTTCAATTAATATTATTTTATCAGCCCAATCCTTAACAATATTAATATGACTTATTATAAATATAGTTTCAAAAAAATCACCAGCTTTATCAAATAATAATCTTATAGTATCTAAATTTTCATCAGCTACTTTACCTAATACTTCGTCAAATGCAATGAAATTTAACTTTGGAAGAGTGGATATCTGACCTAATACAATTCTTAATGCTAATGCAGCCGCCGTTCTTTCCAAACCACTACCAGATTTAAGTTTCTTAGTGACACCGTCCTTAATCATATAAAACTCAACATTATTCATATCATTTATTCGCATTTCAACTTCAAAATCTGTGACTTCATCCAATAATCTATGTAGTTCAGAATTAATAATCGGTAAAACTGAACGTAATACAATTTTGCTAATTCCTTTTTTGCCAACCATTTCAATATAAGTTTTGTATATCTTTTCTTCA
>Ga0302250_1001167_pt1 | contig 20945 bp, 15 predicted proteins | sample AAG_RA_Asp_MG_FD_193536 | JGI IMG/M metagenome (GOLD analysis project Ga0302250, IMG submission 193536) | Enriched activated sludge microbial communities from anaerobic digester in WTTP, New Holstein, Wisconsin, United States - AAG_RA_Asp | ecosystem: Engineered > Bioreactor > Anaerobic >... | reverse complement strand
CAAATTATGCGCTTATCGAGTACGGCGACTTGCTGCGCTAGTCGGTCTGTTTCGCATCCACTCTCCAGGGACTCGTGGGGTCAGTGCAAAAACCTCGTGGGCGTATCCAGATCCATATACGTCTTGCTGTGGTACAGCGCGGATACGAACTTGCGCCATAGCAGATCAGGCTCCCCAAGACTGAACCCGTAGTACTCGTTCGCACCTTCGTTATGGCCGCGCAGTGCCAAAGCGCGGATGTGCGATACATCGCTGTGCCCTAACTGCACGACTGTGTCGAACCAGATATTCAGTGGCAGCGGTTTGGTGGTACGGGCCTGGAAACCATAGCGGGAAACTTCTATGACTTCGATCGGAATTTCCTGGCTTCCTTCGTCGTTCGAAAGAACAAGTTTGGCCGGGCACTTCACCGAGAAGCGCTCATGTTTCCGAACCGGGATTCCTTTTGATGTCGAAGGCAGTTCCGGGAGAATGGCGCGATATTCAGGCAAGTCGTAGATCGTATGCAGGAGGACTTTCTTGCGGTCGCTCAGGTTTCTGAAGGTGTTGGTTCGAACATTGAAGAAGTAATCAATCAGGTCTGGAGTCAATACCGGATCATTCGTCGTGAAGAAGCGGCGATTGGGGAACTCGATATTGGGTAGCTTGATCTGGGTGAAGTAAGCATGGAGATTTCGGCGTGCCGGTTTCGATTCGTAGTGCTTGCGGAATATTTCGGGCGCTTCCCATAGATCCAGCGTGGCTCCCACGGCGGGAGCCCCGTTCACGAAGTCGTAGTTTTCGACCACGTTTGCGGAAAGACGCTGGAAGAACAACAACGATTCGTACATTTCAATATGGCTCGGGTTGACCGCGATGACGAGATGCCGTGTATCGAAGAAGGTAGTGCAGTATTCGTACATGAACTTCATCAAGGGAAACAGGATGCTTCCGCCAGTTTTCCTGAAGTCGCGATGTACGGCCAACGCTGAGACCTCGGCGACCTGCCCTTCTTTTTCCCGGACACCGGTCAGGTCGAAAATCTTCTGGAGCGGTACGCCGAGAGCGCTTTCGCGGATCAGCGAGATCGTTCCGACGACCTGTCCGTCGTACTTGGCGCATAGTGTCGTCGTTGTCGGGAGTGCGTGGTAGATGGTCACGCGCATTCCGGAAGGGTCCGGCTTCATGAAGCCGCTTTCCACATAGGCATCATGAAGGAGCTTGAAACACTCCTCCAGTTCGTCTCGCGTCTCGGCAATCTTCAGGACGAGGCGCCGACTGGGGTTCGGGTTGCAGTCGGCGAACGAGCGGAAAACTTCGAAACGCTGTTGCCGGGGAAGCCATGAGATTGCTTTTCGCGTTGCTCGATGTGCGACACGTTTAAAGAACGAGCGAAGGTTTTTCAGCATGGCACTACCCTCCGTTGAAGGAGATTTGTCCTAATCATAGACAACTGTGAACCTTACGGCTCGGGTTTCTCGGGGGCAGGCGTAAACAAGGTCTCCCAGGCACGGGCTGTCGAGTTCCGCATAGCCTTGCGGAGCAGATGCTGAACCAGTAGCGGGAACGGCATGCGCAGCCAGTGCGAGCGAATGTAAAGGAATGTTGTCGCGAGACGGCTACCTTTGGTGCTGCAACTGCCGTGTTGGGGACTCAAAGCCCGTTGATAACAAAAATCCATCATCGACGAAACAATCGGGGCTGGCTTGCCTGGCTCCAGCTCGTTGATGACCTCCACTGGAATGGGGGTGTTCAGGATCTTCGAACAATAGCGGAGCGCATAGTACAACGGGCGGCGCATTCCGAGTTCAGTAGCCCGGGGAACGAGTTGCTTCCAGAAATCCGGTCTCGCTCCGAAATGACGGAGCAGACTATCCAGATCGAACAGATCTCTCAGGCCGTTCTCGAGCGTGCCCTCATGAAAAAGGTGTGTGGCGCTGTGCAACACCATGTCCACCGGGGCCAGTACGTATAAACGGCCATGCCCCGGGACGGCGATCGCACTCTGGAAAAGAAGCGCTGTGTTGATCTTCAGCCGGGCGGATTCGGGAAGTACCGTGTGATGAACGTCGATGCTTGTTCCGCGTTTTACGTGGCGCAGGGGCGGAATCTCGTGCATCCACTGCCGATAGTAACGTTGGTCGTAATCATCGTGATGCGTGCCTTGCCATCCGTGCAACATCAGTTGGCTTTCAACTTCCGCAATACGTTGTTTGGGCACGAGGATGTCGACATCGGCGAAGGTCCGCCCCTTGGCGGTCGGGAGATCCGACAAAAGATAGGCTGCGCCTTTCAGCAGGATGACTCGTTCATCGACGCCGGCCAGCGCGCGCAAGATGCACTCGACCTCCCAGCGCATGGCGGAACTTTGTCTATCGGCCATACGCAAGGCGGACAGGAGGTGCGAGCGCGGCCGTGGCGGAACGCGATCCATCAGTTGTTGTTCAATGATGCGATGAGCGAGGCGGGCAAGCAGGTTTGCACGCCTCCCTTGCCGAACGAGGAGATCCCACTCAGGTACTGACAGCCCGGTTACCAGCGAGGGCAAAAGCAAAGCGCGTGTGATCAAGGCGTTGCCGCTCATTCGCAGCCCCCGGCCAACCGGTCGAAGATTCGAACAGCGTCTTCGAGGTTGCTGTAGGAAAATCGATAACAGTGACAGGCGTCGATCAGCCTGGCGATGGCGGCAAAACCATTCGTGCCGTGGATGTCGTAGTTGAATGACTGCTCCGCGAGGAGCATGAACGCCAGCGCCCGATCATGTGGCACCAGTTCCGGACTAGCCTCCGGTGAATAATCCGGGACGATGATCCACGCGGGCCTTGCCGGGGCGTCGCGCGCGGCGATGCTCTCTTCCGGCGGACGCATCAGTGCGATCGTGCCTTTGGTCGTGTCCGGCACGGGGCCTGTCATCACCGCGTGGGGGGCAAAGCGCCTGATGACATCGATCGAAGCATTCTTCAAATTAACAGGGCGGCACATGCCACATACCAATCCACTATCCAGATCAAGCAGCGCCAGCTCATCGGACAACAATCGCCAGCCTCGATTGATCAACCCGGCACACAGGGTGCTTTTCCCGGCTCCTGGAGCGCCGGGGAGGATTGCCGCCCTGCCCTCGCGCTCGATTACCGCGGCGTGGATGATCAGATACTGGTGGCCATGTGCCGCGACGCACCAGTTCAATCCCCATTCGAGCATGGCGAATGACTGGCTGACGGGCAACGGGATGAACGACGGACGGCCGTCGAAATAGAATCTGGCGCGTGGTTTCATCCAGTTGAGTAGTCCGGACTCGCGGATTACGGCCACGTGAAAATCGGCGAAGGCGTCTTCGGGGCAGGTTTCGAATCCGGCGTACATCAATGCGATGTCTCTCGCAATACCGGGAATGTTGGAGCGGATTCGTGTGACAAATGGCTTCAGATCGAGTAGAAGCTCGCCGCCTTCAAGCCGGCGGGTTAGTTGCTCGTGCGAGTAGTTTGATATTTTCAATGGCGCCCGTTGCAGATAACCAGGTCAATGGCTTGCAGGTCGTGCAAGATGATCTCGATGATATCCAGCGTTTCGTCTGACTCCTTTTGTTCCCGGAAATGGTCCGGCAATGCTCCAAGGAGTTGCTCACACGTGGCGGGAGAGGTTTTCAGCTGTTGGAGGATATCGCCGGCCAAAGGCGATAGAAGATGCGTGTCCCCGCTCAGGCCGTTATATACGACTGTTCCCGAGTCCCAGGAACGCAGCTGCAGATTGTCTGGATCAAGTGGTGACCAGCGGGAGCTGTCTGGTTGTACGGGTTTTGTTTCCGGCAACACGTAGCCCCTGTCAAGGAACGGCGATCCAGTTGTTTCTCAGGTAGTCGACAATCTCGCTTGGCCCCCAGACAACCGAAACATTTGGCGGGCTGAAAGTACCTCTCGCCATCTGCTTGATCTCCGACAGCGTAATGCAGTTACCCAGCGAAGAAAGCAGCATGCCGTTCAACTGGGCAACGACAACTGTTTGCTGGAACCCGGTGCCAGCCGTGAGGAATGAGACGACGGTCATGTGTTTATCGACTCCGGCCGGGATGACAAGTCCTTTTTTTTCCTCAAGTTTCTGGAGCTTGACCTGAGTCCAATTGTTGCCGAATCCCAGTCTTTGCCAGGGTCGGCCAAGCCCTGCCCGTCCCGTGTTGGTTCGCCAGTTGCTGATCGTCCAGGTCTCATCAGCGTACGAGGCATGCCCCTGGTTGGTCGCGAGGCTCGTGGCCGGATTCAGCTGTTCGGACCCCCATGCGGAAGGTGACTTGCAGTGCCACGCGAGGACCGGGCGGCTCGCCAAGGTGAGGAGTACCGGCGCAACGCGCGTTCCCTTCTTGAGAAGGCGCCGCCTCGATTGCGCTTTTTGATCGACGGCTGCGGCTTCTGCTTCTTCCGGGGGGGTCTTCTTTTCAGACGCATTAACCTGTTCGTTCATGACGGGGCCTGTCAGTGTCTGGTTAGAAAGGGGAACTCTGGAAAACAATCTAAACGTTTCAGGCGTTGGGGTGTGTGACGTAATGCACTTTTTTCAGGAAATAGGAGTCTATCTGTTCAGCATTTCGGCCAGATGGCTGACCGGAATGGCAAAGCTGATTCCGGAAGGCTGGGACAATGCCGCTTCCTTCGTGCCTTTGACAAAAACCATGTTGATGATCCCGATGACTTCACCGCTCTCCGAGTCCAGAAGCGGCCCGCCACTGTTGCCGGGATACGCGGTTCCATCGAGTTGGTAGACATTGAATGCGCCATTCTTCAACTGACGAATCATGCGTTCGTTGAGCTGTTGCGAACTGCCGCTTGGCAGCGAAATCGGCGTAATCGAGGAAATGATCGCGCGATGTGTCACCGTCGAAAGGCCGAGAACGGTACCGATTGGAAAACCCATGAAAATGACGCTCTGCCCCTCCCTTACCGGGTCGGCGTGCAGTGGAAGAGAGGGCAAGGGCGGACCGTCGATTTGAAGCAAAGCAAGATCATGCGCGGCGTCGCTACTGATCAGGCGTGCGGTTCGTTGCTGCGAGTTTCCGCTTCCCAGCGGAAGGCGTACGACCAGGGATTCGTTCCCGGAAGCAGCAACCGACGGTGGAATGACGTGGGCGTTTGTCGCGACGAGATTGCCATTGGCGACCGCAAAACCCGAGCCCCGCATGACGAAGGCGGGGCTTCGCGTCCTGTCGAATGTACCGATTGCGACGATGGAGGGTTTGACCCGCTGAATGAGATCCGGAAGGCCTGAAAAGGCGATTCCCGGAGCCAACAGGAATGCGATCGCGGCCATCGAAGTCCATCTCGATAAAATCCGGCATAGTGTCGTGTAGCCAAGAGTCGCCATAGTCCGCTCCTGTAGACCTTTGTGCGGCCGCGTCTAACTCTGCCGTTTCACGGCAAGCCGGATACGCGGAAGTTCCGGCGATGGTTCGGTTACGCCGGGATCGAAGGGGTGTTCGAGCTTCTCGAAAAGCTGCACGATGCGCTTCACGTAGTAGCGCGTCTCTGCAAAGGGAGGAATGCCGCGATACTTGTTGACCGCCCCCTCTCCCGCGTTGTACGCGGCGGCGACCAAGGGAACGCTCCCCTCGAAATAGGCCAGAAGCCAGCGCAGATAAGCCATTCCGCCGCGGATGTTCTGCTCCGGATCGAAAGGCTTGCGGACGTTGAATCGAAGTGATGTTTCCGGAATCAATTGCATCAGCCCTTGCGCGTTTTTGGGGGAGACGGCGCTGGGTTCGAAGTTGGATTCGGCACGGATCACCGCCATCACGAGGCGCGGACTGACGCCATATTCGGGGGCCAGTTCGCGGACGATTCGATACACCTTTTGCTGTATCGCCGAGGCGGTCGAGAACGCGAGATCGTCATCGTCGATGGTTGCCGTCTTCATGCAATCAGGAAGCGAGGCTGTGCTTTCGCCGACGAATCGCAACATTTTTTGCGCCTGCACATGCCCCTGCCCTGCCGCCATCTGGAAAAATACAGAGGCGATCTCATCGCTCCGCGCGACGCCCCGTCCGTTGGCATACATCCAGCCCAGGCTGAACTGCGATTCCGCATCACCTTTTCTTGCCCCCTCGCAATACAGTTCGGCGGCACGCAGGGGGTCTTTCGTCACGCCTTCCCCGTGCTCCAGCGCGCGCGCCTCGACTCGGAGTCTGGCCAACTGTTCCGCAACGGGTTCGGCGGCGATGACATGGGCCGTCGCCAGCACTGCAGCCGTGAGCATTGGCGCCTTGCGCAGTTCGCATTTCCAGATTCCGACCATACACGCCCTCCTCCATTGCTTATGAGAAACGCGAGATGTACCAAGGCATGGCTATGCGAATCCCGTCGTCCAACCGGTGGGTTGGCGCATAGCCAAGAAGCTGACGGGCCTTCGTGATATCCGCCTGCGAGTGCCTGACATCACCGGCCCGGAAGTCGCGATAGGCCGCGGGCGACACGGTCCACTCCGGCCGAATCTCAAGAAGCGCATTGCGTAGCAACGAAAACAGCGAATTGAGTGAAGTGCGTTCGTTCAGTGCAATGTTGTAGACCTGATTGACCGCCTCGCGGTTGTCGGTTGTTGCCGCCAGCAGATTGGCCTGAACGGCGTTGGCGACATAGCAGAAATCGCGACTGGTCTCACCATCACCATTGATCAAGACCTGTTCATCGAGCAGCATCGCCCGCGTCCAGCGCGGGATAACGGCCGCATACGCGCCTTCCGGATCCTGGCGCGGCCCGAAGACATTGAAGTAGCGCAGCCCTATCGACTCGAATCCGTAGCACCGCCCGAAAACGTCGGCATACAGTTCGTTGACCAGCTTGGTCACGGCATAGGGAGACAACGGTCGGCCGATGGCCTCTTCGACTTTTGGCAAGGCTGGATGATCGCCATATGTCGAACTGGAGGCGGCGTAGACAAACCGGTGAACACCCGCGTCGCGGGCCGCAATCAGCATGTTCAGGAAGCCGTCGATATTCGCCGCATTGGTGGCCAGGGGATCCACCAAAGAGCGCGGGACCGAACCGAGCGCAGCCTGATGCAGTACATGGTCGATGCCTTCGCACGCTGCCCGGCAGGTCTGCGGATCGCGGATATCGCCTTGAATAAGACGAAATTTCCGCCATTGTGACGCATCGAGCGAATTTTCTATTTCATTGAGATTGCGCTGATGCCCCGTGGCAAAGTTGTCGAGGCCAACGACGACTTGCCCCAGGCGCAGCAATGTCTCGACCAGGTGCGAGCCAATGAAACCGGCGCAGCCCGTAACGAGCCAGCGCGCGGGCTGATCCGGCAGGCGCCGGGTCAGCTGTTCATAGGCGGTCAGAGACGCCATACGGTGACTCCCTGCTCGGCGAGCGCCGTTTCGTCGAACATGCTCTTCACATCAGTCAGCACGCCTCCCGGCTGCAGTTTTTCGAGATAGTCCGCCAGAGGCCGGCTTCTGAATTCGGCGTGCGAAACAGCCGCCACGATTGCCGCGGCTCGCGGCAAATCGTCCCAGGCAGTCAGTTCAACGCCATACTCGTGCATGGCTTCGTCGGCATCGGCAACCGGTTCATGGACCAGCACCCGGGCACCGTAGGATTGCAGCTCACGGATCACGTCGATGACCCGCGAATTGCGCAGGTCCGGGCAGTTCTCCTTGAACGTCAGCCCCAGTACGATGATTGGCGCATCCTTGATTTTCCAGCCGTTGCCGACGAGTTTCTTGATCGTCATCTCGGCGATGAATTTTCCCATGCCGTCATTGATGCGCCGCCCGGCCAGAATGACTTCCGGGTGATAGCCGAGCATCTCCGCCTTGTGGGTCAGGTAATACGGATCGACACCGATGCAGTGGCCGCCGACCAGTCCCGGCCGGAACGGGAGGAAATTCCACTTCGTTCCCGCCGCGTTGAGGACCTCCAGCGTATCGATGCCAATCCGCTCGAAGATGATCGCCAGTTCGTTCATCAGGGCGATGTTCAGGTCGCGCTGGGTGTTTTCGATGACTTTGGCCGCCTCGGCAACCTTGATGCTCGATGCGGGATGGACACCTGCGGCAATGATGCTCGCGTACATCTCCTTCACTCGCGCCAGGGTTTCCGGTGTGTCGCCCGAAACAACCTTGACGATTTTCGTCAGCGTGCGCTCCTTGTCGCCCGGATTGATCCGCTCCGGTGAGTAACCGACAAAGAAGTCGTGTTTCCATGTCAGGCCGGATTCCCGCTCGATGATCGGAATGCAGACTTCCTCGGTCGCGCCCGGATAAACCGTGGATTCGAAGACAACAGTGGCGCCCTTTTTCAGGTTCTGGCCGACGGAACGGGAGGCACCGATCAACGGCCCGAAATCGGGTTGGTGCGCTGCATCTACCGGCGTAGGAACGGCAACGACGATGAAGTCCGCATCGCGCAAGGCGCTGGACTCACAAACTGGCTCGAGGTACTGCGACGCCTTGAGTTCTTCGGCGGAAACCTCTCCCGTCGGGTCGAAAAAATTCTTGTAGTTCGCGACCTTCTCCGGCGAAAGGTCGAACCCGATGGTCCGCCATTTCTTTCCGAACTCTACAGCCAGGGGAAGTCCGACGTACCCCAGACCGACGACTGCAACTGTTGTCAATATTTTCTCCTTTTGTTATTTGAGCCCCTGCAACAGGGCCCTGGCTTCATTGGCTGTCGGCAGTTTTTCACCGAGCGAGATAATTTCTTCCAGTTCCTTTCGGGCGTCCGGCGCCTTGCCGGCCTTGATCAGCGCCTTGGCCAAATTGAGCTTGACCGTTGGATTCTTCGGCGCCAGCGAATTGGCTTTTTGCAGCAGTTCCAGACCGCGATCGACGTCACCTTTTGCGACCAGTAGTGCGCCCAGCGTGTCGATGATTGTCGGTTGTTCGGGCGCCAGCTTGTAGGCTTGCTCAGCCAGTTCGATCGCCTTCGGATCCTTCGCCTGCCCCATGGCCCACGCCAGATTGTTCATCAGGGCCGGATTGTTCGGCTGCTTGTCGAGAAGGTATTTGTAGTGCTTGATCGCCGACACATAGTCTTTGCGCGCCGTCGCAGATTCCGCGACGTAAAGCCGGAAACGGCCGTCTGCCGGTTGATCCCTCATCCAGCTCTCCGCGAATTTGTCGGCCTCGGCAGGAAGATTTTGTGCCATCAGAACGGCGTAAAGCTTGACGGCGAGTTCAGGGGCGGCCGTCTGCCGGGTTCCGTTCCGGTACGCGTTTGCTGCTTCCTTCCAGGATTTTCCGAGCGCATAGGCATCGCCTTCCAGCAGATAGCCGGCAACATTCTTGGGATGCTGCTTCTGGATGTTACGCGCCCGAGCGATGGCATCATTAACCCGGCCAGCCTCCAGATCGAACATCATGATGCCCCGCTGCGCCTCGATTGAATCCGGCTTGACCGACAGCGCCTTTCGCAGGCTTTGGAGAGCGGCTTCCTTGTTCTTCGCCGCCATGTGCACTTCCGCCATGCGTAGATGTGGCTGCTGTGAGGTCGGCGCCAGGGTGGCCAGCTTCCCGTAGGTTGCCAATGCCTGGTTGTAGTTTTCGGCCGCCTGCTGCGCTCGCCCCTCCGCGTCGAGGATGGCCAGGTTGTCCGGGAGAGCCACCAAAGCATCTTGCGCCGCCGATACTGCCTTCTTTGCGTCCTTGGTGCCTAGATGCAGGTTGATCAGCGCGAGGCGTGCCGGTACGTCGGCGGGATTCGCCGCGATAGCCTTGCCTATCAGCGCCGCAACCTCGTCCGGTTTTCCGCCGGACCGGGCCAGCAGTTCGGCCAATGCCAGCCAGGCTTGCGTATTCTTGGGGTCTTTGGCCAGAACGCTCTCGAAACGTTTCTTTGCGTCCTCCGGTTTCTTGTCCGCGATATCCAGCCGGGCGAGGCTGGCCGCTGCGGGAAAATAGGCCGCATTCTTGGAAAGAGCCTTCTCGAAACTCTGCCGAGCCCCGCCAAAATCGCGCTTTCCCACCAGCGCACTGCCGCGGAGATTGTCCGTGAGCGGGTTGTCCGGCTGCTTTTTCTCCAGCGTGTCGATTGCCTTGAGTGCCTGATCGAACTTGCGGGCGCGAAGATGCGAGGCGATCAACGCCAGGTCGGCCTTGATGCCGGTATCGATCGACGCGATTTTCTCCAGCTCGCGGGTAGCCGTGTCGGTTTCGCCCTGAGCCAGCTGGGAAAGCGCTACGGAGGTCCGCTTGGCCTGGTTTTCGGGGTCCAGCGCGGCAGCTTTCGCAAAGTACGTTTCCGCTTTGTCGGCGTCACCGTTCTGCATGAACACTTCGCCAGCCAAGGCCAACAGGTTCGAGTTGTCGTCGATCTTGTCGAGGATCGGTTCCAGGACACTCAGCGCTTTGTCAGGTTGCCTGCTGCGCAGGTAGGTGGCGATGAGCATCCGGCGAGCCAGCCCGAGTCCGGGCGCCTTGGACAGAGCATCCTGCAGGTATCTTTCTGCCGTGGCATATGATTGAAGTTCGTATTCGATCGCGCCTGCCAGCTGCAGCCCCTGCGCGCTTCCGGGCAACGATCTCAGGTGTTGCTGAATCGCGTCCCGGGCTTCCTTGAATTTTTTCTCCCGAAACAGGAGCTCCGCCTGGACATAGCTGGTTTGAGGATGCGATGGTGCCACCTTCTTCATCGCCTCGAATTGTTTTCCCGCTTCGTCGAGTTTTCCTGACTCAATGTGCCGCGCGATGAGCGAGGCATGGGCAGGCAGATAATCCGGCTTGGTCTGGAGAATCTTGCGGTAGGCATCGCCCGACTCATTCATCTTGCCTTGCACGGATAGGATGTCGCCCTTGAATTGCAAGGCGTCGATGAAGGCGGGATTCTTCTCCAGGACAGAATCAATGAGTGTCGTCGCTGCTGCGAAATCCCGGTTGGCGGCCTTGATTCTCGCCTGGCCGAAGACAGCCGGTCCGTAGTCCGGCATCGCCGACAACGCTTCGTTGAAGGCGGCCTGCGCGGCATCCATTTTTCCAAGGGCCAGCCAGGCGCGCCCGAGCGTTGTATTCAGGTCGGCCTTCCCTTCGCTTGAGGTTAGTTGCACCTTCCCCAACTCATCGACGACCCTTTTCGTCTGCCCCAGTGCAAGCAGCGCACGTGCTTGCACTGGAACGAGTTGATCGGCCGGATACTGCAAGTCAGCCGCTTTGCGCAGCTCAATCTCCGCGCCGGTGGCATTGCCGTCTTCCAGCAAGGCCTTGCCCAGGAGGAAACGCGCTTCCGCAAGATCGGGTTTGTTCTGGAGCGCGTTTTTCAGCTGGATGACCGCAGCCTTGCTGTCATTCTTGGCCAGATAGTCTTTTGCGGAAGCCAGCATGGACTCCGGACTGTCCGCCCCGCAGGCGGACAACGCGAGCCCCGTCAGCAGGATCGATACCGTACGCCGAGCCATCAGTTTTCTGTTATTCATACAAACCCCACTTCGTAAGTGTGTCATCCGGGATGTGGCAATCGTCTTCATTTTAGTCCGTAGCGATGCATGAGGTCATACAGCGTCGGTCTGCTGACTCCAAGCATCTCCGCCGCTCGCAGAACGTTGCCATCAACTCGCCCGAGCGCCGTGATGATCACGCGTCGCTCGGCCTCTTCTCGCGCCAGACGCAGGTCCAGGATGCCTTCTTCGCTTTCTATGGCTTCGTTCAGACCGATGTCTTCGAGCGTGATCTGGTTGCCGTCAGCCATGATAACGGCTCGTTTGATGCAGTTTTCCAGTTCACGCACGTTGCCCGGCCACGAGTGGCTTTCGATGGCGCGGAGCGCGTCTTCGCGAAGGGTCATCGCGCCTCGCTTGTGCTCTTCCGCAAAGCGGCGAACGAAGGCATGCGCCAGCAGCGCCGCGTCACCCTGGCGATTGCGCAAGGGCGGCAGACTGACCACGATTTCGGCCAGCCTGTAATAAAGATCCTCGCGAAACCGCCCTTCACCGATCAGTGCTTTGAGATCCTGATGGGTCGCGCAGACAATGCGTACGTCGACGGGTATTTCCTGACGACCGCCGATCCGCTCGATCACCCGCTCCTGCAGGAAACGGAGAAGTTTCGCTTGCAGGGGCATGGGAAGATCACCGATCTCGTCAAGCATCAAGGTGCCGCCATCGGCGACTTCGATTTTCCCAGGGGTCGTCTTTACGGCACCGGTAAACGCACCCTTCTCGTAACCGAACAGTTCGCTTTCGAGAAGGGTGTCTGGAATGGCCGCGCAGTTGATGGCGATGAAGCGTTGTCTCTTTCTGGCCGATGCGGCATGTACGCCGCGCGCGATTAGTTCCTTGCCCGTACCGCTTTCGCCAAGCACCAGAACGGTCGCATCGCTTGGAGCAACCTTTTCCACAGTACGGCAAACCCGCAAGACTTCCGGGTCGCGGCTGATCAATCCGGCCAGCACGTCTGGTTGATGCATCAACTGCAACCGGGCGTTCTCCTGCTGCAAATCGTAAAGACGGTAAGCACGGTCGATCGTCAAGCCGAGCATGTCGACTTCAAAAGGCTTGGCAAAGAAATCGTATGCGCCCAAAGCAACTGCGCGCAAGGCGTTGCTGCGGTCGTTTTGGCCGGTGAGAACGATGACTTTCGTTTCAGGGGCAAGCGTCAGTAGTTCTTCCAGCAGCTTGAATCCTTCTGAAACCGAATCCGGGTCCGGCGGAAGGCCGAGATCCATCGTCACGACCGGGGGCATATGGCGACGAATCTGCGCCAATGCGCTTTCGCGATCACTCGCCGTGAGCGTTTCATATTGATCGAAGGCCCAGCGGATCTGTTTCTGCAACGCCGGGTCATCTTCGACGATCAGCAGTGGGCGCGGTTTCTCGGAACTCATGCAGAGACTCCAGTGCTTGCGGTAGTTGAATTCACCTCGTTTCCTGCGACGAACAGCGGCAACAGCAGGCTTACACGGGTTCCGGCGTTTACTTCACTATCGACCGACACCTTGCCGCCGAGTTCTTGCACATACTGGAAACTCTCGTAGGCACCAATTCCCATTCCGGCGGGCTTGGTCGTCTGGAACGGTTTGAACAGGCGCTCCCGGAGGAACTCAGGACTCATCCCGTGGCCCGTATCGCTGACGACCACCAGTGCGAGGCTGTCCTGGCGGGAAATCGAAACACGAACATCGCCTCCCTGCTCCGTGGCGTCCAGTGCATTCTGGACGACATGCCCGATCACGCGTTCGACGCGGTCCTCATGTCCCTTGGCAATGAGCTTTTCCGTCGCGTCGATTTCCAGGCTCCGTCCCTGCCGCTTTTTCGCCGCCTGAATCCTGTGGACGATCGCTCCAAGATCGACACCGCGCGGACTGTCCACCGGCGTGGCGCCTTCGCGTAACTGCATCATCAACTGACGCATGCGTTCAACCGAGTTTTCGACGGTCATCAGCATGTCCTGCTGGAATTCCGGGTTGTCCCGGTGGCGTTCCGCATTCTTCAGCATCAGGGACAACTGGGCAACGATGTTCTTCAGATCATGCACGACGAAGGCCGACATCCGGTTGAAAGCGTCGAATTTCCGGGCTTCAAGAAGCGCCTCGGCGGTCTGCATTTGCCCGAGGAACGCCCCCGCCTGGCGTCCTGCTGTCTTCAGAAGATCATTGACCTCCCAGTTGACTTCAACCGGTGTGCGCGCCGTCGCCAGAATTACGAAGCCGATCAGTTCGCTTCCGGTCGCCAGCGGAACCACCAACCAGGCGTTGGGCACCTCTATCAACCATTTGGGCAGCAGCAGTTGTTCGTAACGTCCCGGTGAAGCACGGTACTCCTCCAGATTGATGATCCAGCCGCTGTCGGAAAGAAAGCGGCAAAGACTGCTGGTTGCGTCCTCGGTCGTCTCGGAAACCGGTAAGTTCCAACGTGCAGACTGCGCAAAAAAACGTTCCGAAGGATCTCGCAGCCAGAGCGTTCCGGCGGGACTTTCCACCATGTCGGCGAGCCCTTTGATTACGTGGGTTCCCATTTCGGAAACACCGTCCTGCGCTGAAAGCGTGTTGGTGAAACGCAGCCATTCTTCCCGGTAGTCGTAGCGGTAGCTGAAGAAGTGCTTTCCGATCAGAACGCGCAGTTTCGCCCGCATCGATCCCGAGAGCGCGAGCATGGCAAGCAGCAATATGGCAACGAACATGACCGCAATCTGTAGCGCACGTCCCCAGTCGCCGCCGAAATAGCGCACGTAATAGCCGGCGGCCGAGATGAAAAGAAGGTACAGGCCTGTGACAACCAGCGATGCCGACTGCAGCGCCGCGCGCTGCGAAAGAACGACACGCTTTTTCCAGTCCCGGCTGCGCGAAGTCGAGATAGCGATCAGCGGCACCGCCAATGCATGGACAAAACCGCGAATGCTGAAAGCGTCAGCGTCAATCCGGTTGAAAAGCAGCGCATCGGAATAGAGATACAGGTCGAATAGCGCTGCGCCGCCAAATCCGAGACACAGCGGCTTGATGCTCCAGCGTAAATCGGGTGTGACGTTGCGCAACAGTTGCTCGACCAGAACCAGCGAAAAGACCGACGTTCCAAGCGCGTCAAGAAGAATGAGGCGTTGCGGCTGAACACCGAACCCGACGTTTGTCACCGCCATCAACAGAGCCGCGAAACCGAAGGCAACCAGCCCTATGGCGATGGCTCGCAGCATTTTCCATCGCTTCGACACCTCGGAACTGCTGTCGGGGTGCGGTTTTTCAAGAACCAGGAGGAACGCAAACCAGCTTCCGTATCGCATCAAGTCGGTCAGCAGGCTGCCGGACAGGAAAACGGAAAAACCGGTCAACGTAAAAACGAGGTTCGTAATCCCCCACAGCGCACTGAGCGTTACGGCGAGGAACAGCGCCCGGTTGCGCACGCCCGCCTTCCATCCGTCGGCAAGAAATACGCCGAAGATGGCGTAGGCGAACCCGGCTAATCCATAGCTCCAGGCGCTAATTGTTTCCATGCCTGCTTCCAAGCAAAACTCCTTCAACTCCGGTGCGGCACCAAGGACACCATGACACACCGTGAGGGAGTCTGAACGTACCCCGAAATGCCCATTGCCCGGGATACGTGGTATTACTTAGTTGCCTCTTTATTGAGCACCTTTTCCGGTGAGCACGACACCGACCGTTTCAAAAAGGATCACGATATCCAGGAACAGTGTGTGATTCTTCACGTAATACAGATCATATTGGAGCTTCTGGATCGAATCATCGACCGATGCTCCGTAGTGATAGCTGACCTGGGCCCAGCCGGTCACCCCGGGTTTTACACTGTGGCGAACCGCGTAAAACGGGATGTCCCGGGTCAGTTGATCGACGAAATAAGGTCTTTCCGGACGCGGGCCGACCAGGCTCATGTCGCCTGTCAGGACGCTGTATAGCTGCGGGAGTTCGTCGATGCGCAGTTTGCGGATGATCCGGCCGACACGAGTCGTTCGATCGTCGTTGGCGGAAGCCCAGCGTGGTTTGCCGTCCCCTTCCGCGTCGCGACGCATGCTGCGGAACTTGATTACATTGAACAAACGGCCGTTTCGTCCCACGCGTTCCTGGCGGTAGAAAACCGGGAAACCATCTTCCAGGACTATCGCAATAGCGGTGAGCAACATCACCGGCAAGGCGAGCAACAACAGGATACTGGCCGCGACGAGGTCGAACAGGCGCTTGACGAACGTCCGGCCCCAGCCTTGGCGAAACCCCTCGCCAAAAATCAGCCAACCCACTTTCAGCGAATCAAGCCGGATCTGCCCGAGCGCACGCTCGAAATAACTCGCGAGGTCAAGGACATTGACGCCGGACAGCTTGCAATCCAGCAGTTCCCTCAAAGGGAGGACGCCGCCACGGCGTTCCTGGACCGCGATGATGATCTCGTTCACGTTGAGGCTTCTGGCTGTATCGGTCAGCGAACGGGAGCGCGGCAACAGCAATTGTTCCGGAACGCAGGCCTCGTTTTCTGCCGGCCCTGGGTAGAAACCGACGATCTGAATGTCCGGATCGGATTTCTTCAAGACATTTCCCACCGTGCGGGCTTCGGGCCCGGAGCCGAAAATCAGGACGCGGTTGACCATCAGCGCGCCAGTCCGGCTGTGCATGGTGTAAACGCGATGCGCCAAGGTGCCGAACAACGCAGCCAGGCCGGAAAGAAGCAGCATTTTCTGATTGTCGTCAGCGATCGACAACAACGCGAAAACGGTATACGCGATTGGAACCGAAAGGTACAGCGACAGTACGGCCCGTGCCCTGGTTTGCGTGACGCTTCTGTTGTGCGCCCGGGTATACAAACCAAGCCAAGAGTTCAAAACGACCATAACGAGGGCGTAGATGGTTGCATAAGTGGCGACCGTCTCAAGATCAGCTTGCTCTCCCAGTCCCCAGAACAACACGGCCAGTAAAACGCAGGCAATCGGGAGGGTAATATCCACAAAAATCTGAACGATCGTTTTCCAGTGAATCCAGTGGCTGAACACTTTGATCATGATCATCACCCTTGATTGGTCAGCCGTGGCGACAATGGCTGACCCTTTTAAAGGTCCGGCAACTTGGTGCCGTGGACACGGTTGCAATAATTTCTTCTTTACTTGAATTGCAGGTTAGCATCCGTCACGACTCCGTTGCCGTGACAAATTTCACAATTGCGGGGAAATATCCTTGTCGCCGGATGTTGCATAAAAAATACTATATATTTCAAATAACTAACGAAATTATTCTGCATTGTGGATGCAAGTACCAGACCGGGAAAAAGCTTCGAATTATACCGTAAGCATCAGTCTCCGCGCAAACCGTTTTTCATTTCCGTTCTCGGTGGGGATCAGGGCATCGTTGCGCCAATTTGTGCGTCCTTGTTGATCGACACACTTTCACATTAGTTCCCCTCCCTCCAACAATAAACCTATGGACAGCCCCTGCAGACTTGACCGCTCGTGTAGGGGGTAACGAACTCGTCCGCGCAATTCAACCCGTGAACTCCAGCGTATATAATGCGCGATTCGACGACTTACCTCCTGGACCATCATGGAAGCAGAGCAACTCAATATCATCGCCAATCGCCTCAACGATCTCGCCCTCCGGTCCACCGAATTACGGAGGTATCTTTGACTACGATCAGAAGTTCGATCAGTTAAGTGCGGTATCGCGCGAGCTTGAGGATCCGGCGGTTTGGGACAACGCGGAACGGGCCCAGGCGCTGAGCAAGGAAAAAAAGGCGCTTGAAGGCGTGGTGCTGACGCTGAACCGCGTCGCCGATGCGCTGAAGGATGCCGAGGAACTGTTCGCCATCGCCCGCGAGGAAAACGACGACGACACGGTGTTGGCCGTCGACTCCGACATCGACGGCATCGAGAAGGATGTTGCCAGCCTCGAATTCCGTCGCATGTTCAACAATCCGGCCGACCCGTTGAACTGCTTTATCGACATCCAGGCAGGTGCAGGCGGAACCGAGGCACAGGACTGGGCGTCGATGTTGCTCCGGATGTATGTGAAATACGGCGAACGCAAGGGGTACGCGGTCGAGGTTCTGGAAGAGTCCGAGGGCGACGTCGCGGGAATCAAGACCGCAACGATCAAGTTCTCCGGCGAATACTGCTTCGGCATGCTGCGTTCCGAAACGGGGATTCATCGGCTGGTGCGTAAATCGCCCTTCGATTCCAACGCCCGCAGACATACCAGCTTCGCTTCCGTGTTCGTTTACCCGGAAATCGACGATTCGTTCGAGATCGAGATCAATCCAGCCGATCTGCGCATCGATACCTATCGTGCCTCGGGCGCCGGCGGCCAGCACATCAACAAAACCGATTCCGCCGTGCGGATTACGCACGCACCATCCGGGATCGTCGTTCAGTGCCAGAACGACCGCTCGCAGCACCGTAACCGTGCCGAAGCGATGGCGATGCTGAAATCGCGGCTGTACGAAATGGAAATACGCAAGCGCCAGGCCGAACAGCAAAAACTGGAAGATGCCAAGACCGATATCGGCTGGGGGCATCAAATTCGCTCGTACGTGCTCGATCAATCACGAATCAAGGATCTCCGGACCAACGTTGAAGTCGGGAATACGCAAAGCGTGCTCGACGGGGATCTTGACCAGTTCATCGAAGCCAGCCTGAAACAGGGTGTCTGAAACACGCCGCTACGGAAGAAATTTCACTTATCCACGAGACTTGAGATGTCCGACCAGACCAACACACCGCAGGAACAAGACGAGAATCACATCATTGCCGAGCGGCGGGCCAAACTTACCGAATGGCGCGCTACCGGCAAAGCCTATCCGAACGATTTCGAGCGCGAGAACATCTCGGGCAAGATCATCGAACTCTATGACGCGAAAACCGCCGAGGAACTGGAAGCCAATCCCGTCGAGGTCAAGGTTGCCGGCCGGGTCATGCTCAAGCGTGTCATGGGCAAGGCGTCCTTCATCACCATTTCCGACGTTGGCGGCCGCATCCAGATCTACGTTGCGCGCGACAAGGTCGGCGAAGAAACCTATACCGCCTTCAAGCGCTGGGACATTGGCGACATCGTCGGCGTGGTCGGACCCCTCTTCCGCACGAAGACCAATGAACTGACCGTCCAGGCCAACGAAATCCGACTGTTGTCGAAGTCGCTGCGCCCGCTGCCCGAAAAATTCCACGGCCTGACCGATCAGGAACAGAAATACCGGATGCGCCATCTCGATCTGATCATGAACGAGCAGTCGCGCTTCACCTTCATGGCGCGCAGCCGCATCGTGCAGTCGATCCGCAACTACATGTGCGGCCACGGCTTCCTTGAGGTCGAGACGCCGATGATGCACCCGATTCCCGGCGGCGCGTCGGCGCGTCCGTTCAAGACGCACCACAATGCGCTGGACATGGAACTGTTCCTCCGCATTGCACCCGAGTTGTATCTCAAAAAACTCGTCGTTGGGGGTTTCGAAAAGGTATTCGAACTCAACCGGAACTTCCGCAACGAGGGGATGAGCCCGCGGCACAACCCCGAATTCACGATGATGGAGTTCTACGAGGCCTACAGCGAGTACAACAAGCTGATGGACTTTACCGAAGGCCTGCTGCGCCATTCCGCGCGGGAAGCGCTTGGCGCCGAGGTCTTCGAGTATCAGGGCAGGACGCTCGATCTGTCCAAGCCCTTCGATCGACTGACGATGGTTCAGGCGATCATGAAGTATTGTCCGCACTATACGCTGGAGCAACTGAGCGACGCCGACTGGCTGCGTCAAAAGCTGACAGCGATGAAGGTAGAACTCAAGCCGGATATGGGGCTGGGAACACTGCAGCTTCTGATGTTCGAGGAAACGACTGAGGCTGACTTGTGGGATCCGACGTTCATTGTTGATTATCCCGCCGAAATCAGCCCGCTGGCTCGCAGCAGCAATGACAACCCCGAGATCACGGAGCGCTTCGAACTGTTCATCGTCGGCCGGGAGATTGCCAACGGATTCTCGGAACTGAACGACCCGGAAGACCAGGCTGCGCGTTTCATGGCCCAGGCAAAGGCAAAAGATGCCGGCGACGAGGAAGCGATGTACTACGACGCCGACTTCATCCGCGCGCTCGAATATGGCTTGCCGCCAACCGGCGGTTGCGGCATCGGTATTGATCGCCTGGTGATGCTGCTGACCGACTCACCGAATATCCGGGACGTCATCCTCTTCCCGCAGATGCGCCCCGAATAACGAGCCTTGATTTCCCTCCCTCAAGCGCCCCTTCCGGGGCGCTTGTCATTTGTGGCCCGGTTATTTGGATATGCGCATTCGATCTAAACAGCACCGTTTCTGCTGCTAAGATGACATGAAGCACATCCAACAACAAAGAGGAAATACATGAAGCTCGAAACCCTCGTCGTTCACGGTGGTTACTCTCCGGAGCCGACAACCAAGGCCGTTGCCGTCCCGATTTACCAGACCACCTCATATTCCTTCGACAGCACCCAGCACGGCGCGGACCTTTTCGACCTCAAGGTTCCCGGGAACATCTACACGCGCATCATGAATCCGACGCAGGACGTTCTCGAAAAACGCGTCGCGGCGATCGAAGGCGGAATCGGCGCGCTGGCTCTGGCGTCCGGACAGGCGGCGATCACCTACGCGATCATGACCATCGCCGAAGCCGGCGACAACATCGTATCCGCCTCGACGCTCTATGGCGGGACGTACAATCTGTTCGCGCACACCTTGCCGCAATACGGTATCGCGGTGAGTTTCGCCGATTATCGCGATCCAGAATCCTTCGAGCAGTTGATCAACGAAAAAACCAAGGCCATTTACTGCGAGTCGGTGGGCAATCCGCTGGGCAACGTCACCGATTTCGAAAAGCTTGCAGAGATCGCTCATCGGCACGGTGTTCCGCTGATCGTCGACAACACGGTTCCTTCCCCGTATCTCTGTCGCCCCTTCGAGCACGGCGCGGACATCGTCGTTCATTCGCTGACCAAGTACATCGCCGGGCACGGGAATTCGATCGGCGGCATCATTGTCGATAGTGGAAAGTTCCCCTGGGCGCAGCACAAGGAACGCTTCAAGCGACTCAACGAGCCGGAAGTCTCCTACCACGGAGTAGTCTATACCGAGGCCCTTGGTCCGGCCGCGTTCATCGGCCGTTGCCGTACGGTTCCGCTGCGGAACATGGGAGCGGCGATTTCACCCTTCAATGCCTTCCTGATCCTGCAAGGACTCGAAACCCTCCCGTTGCGTATGGATCGCATTTGCGACAACACCCTGAAAATTGCGCACTTCCTGAAAACCCACGAGAAGGTCTCCTGGGTCAATTACGCTGGTTTGCCGGAACATCCCGATTTTCCTTTGGTGGAAAAGTACATGGACGGAAAAGCCTCCGGTGTTCTGACGTTCGGCGTCAAGGGCGGTCTTGCCGCGGGTGGGCGTTTTCAGGATGCATTGAAGCTGTTTACCCGCCTGGTGAACATCGGCGACGCCAAATCGCTCGCTTGCCATCCGGCGTCGACAACGCACCGACAACTGTCGCCGACGGAACTGCAAAAGGCCGGCGTATCGGAGGACATGATCCGGCTCTCGATTGG
>Ga0302250_1001166_pt1 | contig 21026 bp, 13 predicted proteins | sample AAG_RA_Asp_MG_FD_193536 | JGI IMG/M metagenome (GOLD analysis project Ga0302250, IMG submission 193536) | Enriched activated sludge microbial communities from anaerobic digester in WTTP, New Holstein, Wisconsin, United States - AAG_RA_Asp | ecosystem: Engineered > Bioreactor > Anaerobic >... | reverse complement strand
ATCCTGTGGATCCCGCCAGCAGGAGGTAACTGGACTCATTACAAGGTGTATCGCAATGGTGAACTATTTGGGACCCAAAGCTTTGATCGCCACTTCTTTCACGATACTCAGTGGAATCCCAGCATGGGAACCACGGAAATTGTGGTTTACGCCTGGGACGGCAGCAACCTCTCGGAACCCACTAACTATATCATAATCTATACATCGGGAAATGAAGATGAATTGATAAACCCCGTGCAGCTATCCTGTTATCCAAATCCCATGTCAAGAAACTCAGCCTTGCAGATAGAAGTGAAAAACCTGAATAACCGAAAAGCGGAAGTGGTAATCTACAATCTGAAAGGCCAGAAAGTCCACAGCCGGCCAATAAGCGAAGAAAAATACCTCTGGAACGGGAAAGACGATCACCAAAAGCCTTGCGCAGCGGGCATATACTTCCTGAAGCTAAAGATAACAGGCGAACCAGAAGTAACCAGGAAACTGGTTTTGTATTAGATTTTTCTGCTTCAACAGCTCCATATCTTGAGTAAATACTTTAATACAGGCGGCTTCCCAAGGGAAACCGCCTTCAATTATGTAGTATAGTTACGCGACTAAATCATGCAGGATATTTATTGGTTCTCAGCGGGGACTGATGCCATCAGATATCCTTGCAAAACTTGTCTCTAAATCCTTATGGAATCTCCCTTTGCCTGCTGCTGGAGATAGCTACTGGGTTCAAGGCTGCAAACTAAAAGAAAGAGAGGAAAAAACCCTGGCTGGGCCTTTTCCTCTTCAGATATGAAGTACTTTATTTATTTCATCAGGATAAACTTCTGGGCAGGGGCTGCCTGACCATGAAGTTTGTAGAAATAGACACCATTGGGAAGATCAGACACCTGCAAAGCGAGGCGGTTTTGCCCCTGGGACAGATTTGTCAGATTCTGGCTGCGAACCTTTCGACCTTTCAGATCGTAGATATCCACAGTGGCTTGCGAACCTTGTTTTTGGGCATTAATGCTTAGCTCTGCCCTTTCCGATACTGGATTGGGATAAACCTTGCCCAAGCTGAATGCTGAGGGTATCAACACCGCATCCTCATTTGCCACTCCCTCTACTTTGTAATGAAAAGGAATGGAATACTCACCCAGATTGGGACTGGAGATTACAAAACGGTAATAGGCAAAACCCGGAGACCCGATCCAAAGATTCAGATGATAGGAAGCCATCTCCCCCGCGCCAAGACTGAATGGGCGGTCCATGCTGCCGGGATAGCAATTTCCTTCTTCGTCGCAGTAATTGAAATACCAATCGTCTGGAGCCTGATCCACCTGGATGCGCATTGTGTAGTTGTCGCTGGCACCCAGATTAAAAAACCAGAGAGGTGAAGAAAGGTAGCTGGTATTGGCTGGACCTTCCACAGAAGGATTCCAGTCCATGGCAGCGCGGAAATTGTAGCTGGGCAATGGCAAACTGGAAGCGCTCTGGAGGATTGCCTTGTTCTCCAGTTGCAAGGCGGCTATAGCCCATAGATTTGCAGTATTCCAGGAGGGAGTGAGTGCAAAAGATTTATTGAAAGCATAATTGGTTCCCACTCCGCTCAGGGCTACGTTTTCATCATACAGAATTGCCCGCACCACGTGAGTATCGCTATCGCTTACATCATCTTCCAGCAGATAATATACCATCTTCGCATTGGCAATGCTCGCAGTGGGAGATACCATCTGAACGTTTCCAGTCAGGGTTCCCGCTGTGGGTGAAAAGCTGCCGATGCTGATGCTGACTGGGCTGGCGGTATAACGGAACTGGTTCAGAGCTTTGTTGTACAGCACTCCGTCGCCAATCCCCACATCACTGCCCAACACACTCACCTTACCATTAAAAATCACTTCAGGAACCCCGATAACTTCGTAATAATTGAAACGATCCTGAACCGTGGGATTGCTCAGATCCCCACTTTCGGTGTAAAGTCTGGCGCTGAGAAACTCCCCGTTATGGGTATGATTGTGCAATTCCTGCAAGCCTTGCCAGGCGGTTACACAGCCTGGGCACCAGGTAGCCCCAAAATCCTCCGCCAAAGTGGTGGTGGGAACATATCCCGGTGTGGCAAAAAGAATGCCCAGACAGAGCAACAACGCTGATAAAATTATGTGTTTCATTTATATCTCCTTGTTATGTAAAGTCGAGGGGTCGAGAAGTCGAGAGGTCATGAGGCATATCCAAAACTCGTGTAATCCGTGTTACCATTCCTCTATGTTAAAACCTTGTATTCAGTTCCACTTTCAAACCTTCGAAGGGAGCCACATAACGGCAAACGCCATTGCGGCAAACCTTGCCGCCTGCTTCCTTGCCGCCGAAGAGGATCAGGTCGCTATGGTTGAAAATGGGGTATTTTAGCTCGATAGCCGGCCAGTAATTGCTTTCCATCAGCTCAGATATCTCTTCCCACTGGCTTTGCGCAGCCAGAGAAACGGCCAGTTTGCCTAAGCTGAGATCGGCCTGCAGCTTGGGTTCGGCGTGCTGAGTTTCCACTTCATGCTTCTGTTTGGATACCAGTTTGTATTCACCCTGAAGCTGCACTGGCATTTTCAGCAGTGTGAATCCTGCCAGAAAAGCCGGAATCAACTCCTGCTGCCAAGCATCCAGATTATCGTTCAGTTTCTCGATATGGCTCCAGGAAAGGCCGAACCTCAGGTCATTCTTCTCCCAGTCCAGGGCAGCATAAGCGTCATTCATCTTCAAACTTTGGTCGCTGTTCCAGGCTTCGGCGTAGTCGCCACTCAGGCTCAGGCAATCAGTTACCCCCAGACTGGCAAAAGCCTGATAGCCTTCCTCATCCTCACCGCTGGCCTGGCTGTCGGATAAAGTCTCACCATGATGATTGGCCAGAGGAAGGTCTTGCAAACGGTACTGAAAGCCGTCATAGAGCTTGTAGCTGCCTCCCAGGGTAAGATTCCCCAGGCTATAGCTGCCAGTGCCAAAAAGAGCTTTACCATCCCTGCTTCCGGAAGGCTGATGATAGAGGTCGCTGAATGCCGCTTCCAATTGCAGATCGAGCCCGGCCATGATCGCATTGAGCCTGGCTCCGAAAACATCACGCTGGTTGTAGCCCAGAGCGCTGTAATTGCGAAAAGCGACGGCTGAAGCTCCCAGGCTGAAACCAAACCACGCCGGAGTTTGAAAATCAGCTCCATAGGCCAGATCGTATTTCCCGGCATTCGTAGGGTTTTCAATCGCTCCGTATAAAGCCTTAAACTTGAAATCCTCGTTGTATTTGAGTAAAAAGCTGTCCAGCCGGTGGTCGAGGTCAAACTCCAGGTCTTTATAGCTTCGGAAAATCATACCGTTACCAAAGCTTTCTTCTGTTGTTCCGGCCTGAATGCTGAAAGCATCCTTGCTGTATCCAGCTGTAAATTCTTCCCAAGCCAACCGCAATCGTTGGTTGTCCAGTTCGTCAATCAGCTCGCTTTGCTCTACCGGATAGCGCGGTAGATCGGCATTGAATTTCATCCCAAAGCTGAAATTCCGATAGGCCAGAGCAAAGGAAAAGCTGTCCGAAAAATATGCGTTCAGGCTGTCCTCGGCTGTGCGGTAAACGAATCTTGCCTCATTCTGGCCATTGATGCTTAACGTGTTTTGAGCAAACAGAAAAGTGCCGCCAAGCAGGATCAGGAGAATAGTGGAAACCCTCTTCATCAGTTATTCCGCCTCGGTTTCCAGGCCCAGAAGGCTGCGGATATGATGTTCGTATTCCGCTTCCACTCCCGGCGTGTAGCCCAGATGCGAATATACTATCTCGCCGTTTTTGTCCATAATGAAGGTGTGCGGAGGGGTTCCCACCCCCAGTTTTTTGGCCAGGGCTTTCTCACAATCGAAGAGATTTACAAACTTATAGTTTTTCGACTTCAGATAGGTTTTTGCCTTGCTTTGGTTTTTGGGTGCGTCGATGGAAACCATCACTATGGTAAGGCTGTCATACTTTTCAGCCAGGCCATTCAGCACCGGCATAGCATCTTTGCAGGGTTTGCAGTAATCCGCCCAGAAGTCCATCATGACAGGGCCCTTGCCCAAAAGGTCTTCCAGGCTTACGTTTTTACCGTTCAAATCGGGCAATCTGAAATCAGGCATGGCGTCAGCCATAATGAATGCCGCAAAGAGCAGCATCGCAATAAGCAACACTATCTTATTCATTTTTTTACTCCTTTGGTGGAAAGCGGATAATGCAGACCGCTGTGGATAATGGCATCGTTGGCAAAGCTCTCGGGAGTGGTTTGCAAAAAGGCTACCAGAGAAAGATCATCCGGCAACGCCTTGTCGTCTGTGATCGAGAATTCAACCGGCTCGGCCAAATTTGCTCCGGTCAGATCAATGCGTTTCCTGGCCAGAACTACGTTGGTAAGGGGCTCCCCGCTGAAACTGGTGGCCGTTGACACATCTTCCAGCAAAGCCAGGTTCAAAATCATGCTGGTTTTGGGCAGAGATTTGGTCTGCAGTGTAAGCTCCAGACTTCCGGAAACCGTCGAACCGGAAATCTGATGGCTGAACAGGTTGTAGACGACAGGATTGTCCACATTCATCAGGTTAGCCACAATGGGTTCGTACTGGTCCAGCTCGGTTTGTGTCCCCCCTGTTAGTTTATGAACACCCTGGATAATGGAGGTGGGGGCACTGAAAGCGCCGTAATACTGGTAAAGAATGTCATTTATTGCTACTGGCCCGGTTAGCTGGTGCGTAAGATAGATAAACTGATCCGGATACATCGCCTGCAGATTGTGCAGCTTGGTTTCCACGGACGGACAATAGCTGCAGCCGATATTGGTAACATATTCCACTACTACCTTTTGCTTGCCGCCATTGTTCCCTCCTTCCGTCTGATTGCCGCGCAACAGCCATCTGTTGTTGCTTTTAACCAGTCTTTCGGCTACGTAGCTGCTGTCCATAATCACGGCTTTGGTAGCAGGATCGCTGATCTTCAGTCGCCAGTTTGCCCTGGCGCTGGTTTCGCTAAGCAACTCAGTATCGGACAGGGTTACCTCAAACTGGGGATTGCTGATCCCGTTTAGATAACCTTGCAGCATGGTTTCCCAGGCAACTTTATCAATACCATAATGCAGATAGTCATCCGCATAAAAATTCATCGCCGGAGACAGGTTGTCAACACTAACTGCATTAAATCCGGCTTGCAAAGGAGTGAATAGCTCCAAGGCAAAATTCACTTCTGCTACTGGCTTGAATGCGTGGTCAAAACGGTCGCAGGAAGCCAACCCCAGCAGGATGGCCAATATTTTCAGAATAATGGCAATTCGTTTCATCAATAACTTCCTTTATGTTTTTAGGGAATCTGCTTCAAACTGGCGCTGATTTCAGCCTTGGAGAGCAATTCGCCAAACAGGATTGGTTGCTGGCCAGGAATATACAAGGCATTAAACGGAACTCCTGCCCGGTCGTGCTTTTTGATCCAATCAAACAGTTTTGCATCCTTTTTGGTAAAATCTCCTCTCAAGAGAACTACGTTTTTGCTTTTGAATTCCTGCATCATGCTCTCTGTGAAGAGCACGGTTTTCTCATTGGTAATGCAATTCTTGCACCAGGCAGCCCCGATGTCAAGAAAAACCGGCTTGCCTTCTTCTAATGATTTGTTCAGTAGCTCTTCGCTGAAAACATACCAGCCTTGCGGTGCATGGGGAGCTGGAACCAGACCGCCGGTTTCAAGCTGTTCCTGTCCTGGCTTGCTTTCGGGCAGTGGCAGATAGTAAAAAGCGGAAAAAACGATCAGCAAGATCGGGATAACCGTGAATACCCATTGGGTGGCTTTGCTGTTCTCCATGCGGACAAAGCGGCCATAGAGCCAGATCGAGAATCCCAGAATCAGCATAAACCAGATCACTTTCAGGAAGTAATCGCCATCCGTAAGCATCAAAAGGGTTTTTAGCTGGGTATAAACTATGTAAAGTAATACAAAGCCCATCAGTTCCTTGAAAATCACCATCCAGTCTCCTGGCTTGGGAATTATCTTCAGGGCTTTGGGGAAGAACCCGATCAGCAGAAACGGAAAGGCAAAACCCAGACCAATCATGAGAAAGAAGGTCATCATCAGTACTGGGGGCAGCTTCAGGGCAAAAGGTAAAGCAGCACCCAGGAAGGGGCCGGTACAAGATATGGCCATCAGAAAAGCAAAGATACCCCCAAAGAACGAACCGCTATAGCCACCTTTGGTGGTAGCCTTGGTAGCTGCACCCATTCCGGGAGCATGTATCTCAAATATCCCCAGCAGCGAGAGGGCAAAAACAAACACAATGGCCATCAGGGCAATCACGAAACCGGGATTCTGGTTTTGCAACCCCCAGCCTGCTGATTCACCGGCCTGCTGCAAAGCGATAAAAATTCCTCCCAAAATACCGAAGGAAATCAATACGCCCAAGGTGTATACAAAGGTATGGTTCAGCACCTTGCTGCGATCTTTTTGCGCTTGATTCATGATGCTCATGATCCTTATCGGGAGTATCGGTAGCACGCAGGGAGTGATATTCAGAATTATCCCGCCTAAAAAGGCAAAGAAGATGTATTTCAGGATTTCGCTCCAGGGCGGAGTTTGGGAGTCCGGAAGTCTGGGAGTCTGGCTGTCTTTTAGTCCTGGATTACTGGAGTCCTGGAGTACCGGAGTGATGGAGTCCTGGGGTTCCGTGGTTTCCGTATCTTCTTCGGAAGCGGGAATACCTCCCTCCATTATTGTTAAATTTAGGGTCTTTTCCGCTTCTTCGGGAGGATTACACATGCCGCTTTCATAACAGAGATTATAACCCATCAAGGCTTTTACCTGCTTCTGTCCTGGCTTGGCTGTACTTTTTACGGTAAAAGGCAGGCTCAAGGTAACTGTGGGATGATAATTCCATTCCTCATCGCTTACCACTTTGGTGGGCTTGGGATATGTCAGCTTACCAATGCTTAGCTCAGGATGGCTGGCTTGCAGAAAGAAATACTCAGGCTCTTGGGGATTGAAGGATTGCTTTTGTCCCTCTGGAATGGTGAGAGTGGCCTTTATAATACCTTTGTCACCCGGTTTCAGCGATGCCGGTTCCACAGAAAACTTCACGCTCTGGGCCGGCAGAAACTGCCCTAGAAGCAGAATAAGCCCTATTGCCAGTAATGGCTTATGGCTAATGCGCATATATTTATTCCTCCACAGATAAATCTGTTTGATGTCAAATAAACTAATGCATAAAGCATTCCAAGCCAGAGGAAATAGTTTTGAACACAGAGGTTTGAGCAGCCTTCCAGAAAAATCTTGACCTTTTTCTCAACCGGGATTTACTAGCAAAAACTAAAAATGAGGTGAATAATGCTTGCAAATCCTGAGATCCGGGCTCGAGCCCGGGAGTATCTAACCGGCAAATGGAATATCTGTGCCATCATCCTGTTGATTTATTATGTTCTATCCATTGGAGTAGGCTATATCCCTGTGGTTGGATTTATTGGTTCCCTGCTGATTGCCGGGCCGATAGCCCTGAGTTTCGCGTTGATCTTTTTGCGGATAACCAGAGGTGAAGAAGTAAAGGTGGAAATGATTTTCGAAGGTTTCAACGATTTCGGACGCAGCTTCGTAGCTGTTCTGCTTACCTCTATTTACATCTTGCTTTGGACCTTACTGCTTATTATCCCTGGGATCATCGCGGGGCTTTCCTATTCGATGGTCTATTTCATCCTGGCCGAAAACCCAACTATTTCCCCTATGGATGCTATTCGCCAAAGCAAGGAAATGATGTATGGGCACAAAACTGAGATGTTTATGCTCTCCCTGTCCTTCATCGGTTGGTGCCTTTTGGGTGTCCTCTCTCTGGGAATCGGTTTCCTGTGGATAGGCAGCTATATGCAAACCTCAATGGCAATTTTTTACCAGGAGCTTAAGGCTGAACACGCCATAGTGCATCCAGCCCCATAACTCTATGTAAATAACCCGGTTATAGCTTAACCAGCTTCCGTCTGATATTGTGGGTGGGGGTTTTTACCACGATAAGATAAACCCCGGAGCCAGCGGGAAGTCCGGATGTATCGCGCCCGTCCCAGTGGAAGAAATGAGTGCCGCTTTCAACCGAAAACTGCGGGAAGCTCTTCACAATCTGCCCCTTCAGGTTGAATATTTGCAGTTCAATTAAAGCGGAACTTTTCACCTGCAGTTCGATGGAGAGCTCCCTGCCAAAGGGATTGGGGTAGGCAGATAGCCCCAAAATACCTGACTCCGGCGGCGGAGGGGTTTCCGGTTCTCCCGGGTTTGGAACTGCCAGGCTTAGCGGTCCGTAATGCTGCTCGTAGCCATTGTAGGAAACAGCTTCCAACCAGTAGAAGAGAGACTCCGCTTCAGGAATTTCGGTATCGGCATAATTATAATCAGCACCCTGCGAAGAACCGTTCGCCTGGATCAATTGGCTGTTTATCCTGATCGCAGATGGCAATTCCGGATGCAGAGAGCGCAACAGGTTATAACCCAATAATCCCGTTTCGGAAGCGCTGCTCCAGCTCAGCATGGCATGCTCGCCAAAAGTGGCAGTAAAAGCCGTAAGTTCCACGGGCAAAGTTACCTCTTCCGCTTCGAAGAAATCCATAATCCTTCCCAGCAGATTTGCCCGGGTATTGGGGAAATCACCATCCGTCAGTTCTCTCAGGGCATAGCTGAACACGAAACTGCGCTGTTCATAAGCCCCAGCGTTGGCAACCGATACGCATCCATAAGCGCTTTCTTCTAATGCGCTGCGGGCATTGGGCAGCAACGGGATGAAAGTGTCTATAAAATCCACCTTCGTCTGAGCAGAAGCGGTGAAGACCAAGCCAGAAGCAGGTGTGTAGCTCTGCCCGGCCAGGCCGTCGATAGCATTGGTACCTCCGTCATTAGCGCCGGCAATTCCCAGTAGTGGCCAGAGAACTTCATGCGCATCCAAAGCTCCGTCCACATCTGGCAGATAGTAGCTAAGGTCAAAACCCACCACATCCACTCCCTCGATATATACTCTGCCCCCAGCCAGCAGATAATCCTTCAAGGCCGCATACATATAGCTTTTATCAAAACGGACGATATTGCTGCCCACAGCGCCAAAGCTTAAAAAAACCGCATCAAAACTGAAGAACGAGGCTGGGTATGTAGTGCCATAAACCACTGTGTATCCCAATCCCTGAAGAGTATCGCGGATATAAGCACCGCTCATGTCTCTTCCGCTCGCCACACCTTCCCAAACAAATACTCCGCCATTATGGATCAGGATGCTGAAAGTGATGCTTCCTCCCGCAACAACAGTAAGATCTGCTGTAGTGGTAAGAGTAAAATTCACATATTGGGATACTGCCGTGGGCAAAGCGGTAATGCTGAAAACGCTGCTTAAATCCAGATATCCGTCGGCAGGAATAGCCTGCAGATGCGTATTGCTATTAATAATCACATTGGGGTTTGTAGTGCTCAATACAAAAGACCCGTTGGCTGGGAAATCCCCATAACTGCGCAGCAGCAGATTCACAGAGAAGCTTTCTCCCGGCTCCACGGCATTATTGGAATTTGCGTCGGTAGCGCCGCGGTTTTCGATAAGGTAAAGCCGTACTTCGCTATCAGGCTGGGGATCAGCTTCTTCCAGCGCCCTGCGGGCATTCAGTTTGCCTTCTCCCAGCAGGTTTTCCTTGCCGGCATTGAGGGCATCCACGTCGTCACAACTGCCTTTCAGGCGTTTGATCAGATCCCCCTGCGAAATAGCGGGCATATAGGATTTGATGAGTCCCGCCAAAGCTGAGGCAATTGGGCTGGCATAGCTGGTGGCACCGCTAACGGAGGCATAGGAAGCGCCGCTGGTTGTCCAAACTGTGGTATTGGGCGCTCCAACATCCACATAACCTCCATAGTTTGACACCGAGGATTTTACTCCCGTGTTTTGCAGGGCAGCGGTTGCCACCACGTTCTGGTAACCAGCAGGATACAAGGGAATGCTGTTATTGCTGTTCCCAGCTGCCGCTATAACTATGCTTCCCAGGCTGTAAGCATAGTTTATGGCATCCTGGTTGGCCTGAGAAAATCCCGTTCCGCCCCAAGAACAATTTATGATGTCCGCTCCGTTTTCCGCTGCATAAATTATGGCGTTATAACCTCTGAAAACGCTGGAACTTCCTGGATAACTACAGGAAAGGGGCATCAAAGTAAGATTCCAGCTCAAGCTGCTTACTCCCAGGGTGTTATTGGTAACAGCGGCCATGATTCCGCTTACGACCGTACCATGCGCCCCGCTTTCGTAGGGATCGTAGTTCTGATCTCCATTGGCATTCAGCATAAAATCCCAACCGATAAGGTCGTCCGCAAAACCGTTGCCGTCGTCGTCCAATCCGTTAAGATCCCCACTGTCGTAAACCCAGGCGCTGCCATTGTAGTAGGTGGTATAGCCATTGCCGTTAAAGTCTTCACCCAGATTGTTCCAGATATTCTGGGCCAGATCGGGATGGCTCCAGCGGCAGCCGGTATCGATCAAGGCCAGAACAACCGGGTTCACCCCCTCTTCGCCTTTGTGGATTTCCCAGGCTGCTTCAGCCTCCAATGCGGCAAAATAGGCGGAAGCGGCATAATTCGGGTCGTCGGGAACCGCCAAAAGCTCATCGGGATAAACCACCTCGGCATATTGCACGTGAATATCCCGGGACAGCAGGTTTACCGCCACCTCAGGAGAAAGCTCCGTTTCCACGGTATAAATCAGAGAAATATCATGGTCTGCGCTTTTAACCGGCGATGTGTTGAAGAATGGCTTTAGAGAACTGGTCCGCATTTGTTCCAGCTTGGCATCCAGACTCTCGATCCCGGTGCGATTCCAGCTTTTTTGCAGCAAGTGGCGATATTCGGACTTAAGTTTAAAAACCGCCTTGCCTTCCACCCTGCCGGGTTCTGCTGCAAAAAGGGCAAATCCAAGAAAAAGAAAAAAAACTGAGAGCATGTGTTTCATAATGTTTCTCCTTAAAACAAACTTTCCCGCAAACGCCGAAAGGCGGTTACCCGGTCTTTGGCAAAACGGGGGATGACATGCAGGTGAAAATGGGGAATGCTTTGTCCGGCAGCAGAACCACAATTCATGGCCAGATTATATCCGGCGGGAGAATAGCGCTTGTCCAATAGTTCTTTTAAGCTGCAGCAAATCTCCTGCAAGGACTTGCTTTCCTCCTGGGAAAGCGCAAAGTAATCGGGAATATGGCGCCTGGAGATAATCAGGCAGTGCCCCTTGCCAACCGGATATTTATCCGGTATGGCGAAAAAATGCTCATTCTGGGCAAGATAAACCGAACAATCGAGTGAACAGAATACGCAGGACATATTTACCTCTAATGCATATACTAATCCACAGCAGTCTGATAGTCAAACGCCGATCCGCCCCGGGGACAGGATGTGATGTTTTCACATACAGCCTTGAACCAGGCCAGACCTGGCAAGCAGGGAGCTCCAAGTGTGGAATTTTTTACACGGATGTCGCATCTTAATGGCCTGAAGTCATCGTTTTAAACTTGACAAACATAATGCTTGTAAATATAATGCTTTCTCGAGCCAATTCTAATAAGCAGACCAGCAACTTCTTGATCTATATGCAGATGTAGCATCCTGATGCGGAGAGCGGAAACAAAAACAGGCTTGCAAAAATCCAGGAGAAACAAAATAATATGGCAGTTGAACCCAATCTTGCCCAGGCCATTGCTAAGCGATGCGCCCAAGCAAAGGAAAACGAGCAGAATTTCCGGGCTTTGGTTCCCGGTTCGGACAATTGCAGCCTTGCCTCAGGCTTGGCCGAAAGGCTAATGGCGCAATATCCGGATTCGCAGTACCGACCCCCCTTGTATGGCAAACTCCTGGGGGTAAAAGACGTTTTTCTGAGCGGAAACATTCCCACCAGGGCCGGGTCTCTTCTGCCACGAAGCGTTTTTGCTGGTCAGGCTGCCATTCCGGTGGCACAATTGATCAATGCCGGAGCTATCCTGATGGCAAAAACAACTTGCAGTGAGTTTAACTATATCAGCAAACCGCCAACCCTGAACCCGCGTGTCCGAGAAAGATCGCCGGGAGGTTCTTCCACCGGCTCAGCAGCAGCAGTGGCGGCCGGAATCTGCGATCTGGCCCTGGGCTCGCAAAGCCGGGCCGGAATTATGATGCCCGCTGCGTTTTGCGGGATTCTTGGCTTCAAACCCAGCTCAGGACGCATCTCGCGCCAAGGTTTGATCAGCTTTTCCCCCACCCTGGAACAGCCAGGTATCCTGGCCAGAGAGTTTGACATCCTGCATAACGCTGCCAAAATACTCCTGAATAAAGACCAGGCTGAAATTGATGCAGATACCAAACCAGCCCTTGGTATACCTTCCCAAGTCTTTTTGGCACAAGCAGACAGCGAAGTACTCGATCATTTTGAATACCTGCTCGGAAGTCTGAATGCAGCGGGCTACCGAATCCGCCAGTTGGATGCCGGCAACAACTATCTGAAGATAAACCAATGCCACCGCGATCTTTATGCAGCAGAATTCACTCAACAGCTTATCCCCTTAATCGGCAAGTATGGCCATTTATTCTCCCTGGCAACCAGAGAGCTGTATGAAACCGGTCTGAAAGTACTGCCCGAGAAGCTCTATCGGGCTCGTGAACTACAACCGCAGTTCCGGGAAGAACTGCAGGATGAAATGAACGCCAGAGCTGTAACTCTGCTTCTCAGCCCCAGCACAGCTACTTTGCCCCCCCTTGTTTCTGCAGAACCAATTTCCACCGCCCTCAGCCTGCCCTTTAGCTTCTGCGGACTACCCACCCTCTCTGTGCCCATCGGAAATCATCCCAGTGGGCTTCCCTTTGGCTTGCAAATAAGCGCCGCCTGGGGTTGGGACGAATACCTGCTGCAGCAAGCTGAACAAATCTGGTCTGCATTAAACAGATAATCGGATTACTGGCTTTTCTACCTATCAACCTTATCAACTAAGACTACCATTTCTCCATCTGCAATAGGGTTTGCAATGAGAGGTTTGCAATTGAGGTTTGCAATAAGGTTTCAGTTTTATACATAACTTCTCCCCTGCTTCAAAGTGTTAATCACTCATTCTACCCCTCTTAATCAAGCGTTAATCATTAAGACTTGATTAAGGGTAGATTATGACTTGATAAACGCTGCCAAGCAAGGAGGAAGAGGGAACCAGAGAAGTTGGTGAAAGTGAGAGGTAGTTGAGAGGTAGTTGGAGGTAACTGGAGTCAGTTGGAGTAAGAATAAGAAGTTGGTGAATAATTTGGAGTCAAAAGCGACATGAAGGTGGAATGGTGAAAAGGTGGAACAAAGGCTGATCATAGTTGACAGGTAGGTGCAGAGCTGCTGGGGTCTGGAATGCCAGCCTCTGGCTGGCATGGCTGGCCGGCGTCCTCGCCGGCCTTAAGAGAACGAATTGTCTTCTCCAAATAAGCTTTGGAGCGTGGAATCCAAGAGGTTCCTCCAATGACCGTCAAAACAGGCTTAGTTGCCGTTTCTGCCAAACCGGAGATTGGCGGACTTCTAAGGCCGGCGAGGACGCCGGCCAGCCATGCCAGCCAGAGGCAGGCATTCCAACACTCCGGCACTCCAGCACTCCCTTTCATCCATGCACCATTTGGAAGACGGAAATACCTCAGCTTTAGCTTTTATGATGGATGGAACGATTTTTGTATTGACTAAATATGCGATTGCGAACAAACTGGAAAAAATTGTGATTAATGCTAAGAAATATGAAACCCAGGAGGTAAAAATGCTGCAAGGTTCTTTCGTTGCCTTGGTTACACCCTTCAAGAACGGAGGGATAGATTGGACTGCCCTCGAAGCGCTGATCGAGTTTCAGATAAACAACGGAACGCACGGATTGGTGCTGCTTGGCACCACCGGCGAAACCGCAGGTTTGGCGTCGGACGAAAAGGATGCCCTTTTGCGCTTTGCCTTCAAGAAAATTGCCGGAAGACTGCCAGTTATCGTAGGCACCGGGACCAACAATCTGCATCACACCTTGGCATCCACTCAGCGTGCCAAAGAGTTGGGCGCCGATTATGCCCTGGTGCTTACTCCCTATTACATCAAACCCACTCAGCAGGGCATGTTCGAGTTTTTCAGCGCCGTGGCCTCCAAGGTTGATATCCCGATCGTAATGTATAATATTCCCGGCCGGGCCAGCGTTAATATGACCGCCGCCACAACCGTGAAACTGGCCAAAGCTCACAAAAACATCGTCGGCATCAAAGAGGCCAGCACCAACCTGATCCAGGCCACTCAAATAATCCGCGACGCTCCCGAAGGCTTTACCCTAATGAGCGGTGAAGACGGCTTGAATTTACCGCTCATGTCCGTAGGTGCAAAAGGTACCATTTCAGTAACTGCAAACATAGTCCCAAAGCTGATGAGCGAACACATGGAAAGCTGTTTGAAGGGTGATTATGATACAGCCCGCCAGCAGCACCTTACCCTGGCCAAGCTAAATGAAACGCTGTTCATCGAAACCAGCCCCATCCCTGCCAAGGAAGCTCTGCACATGATGGGCTTGATCGGACTGGAATTCAGAAATCCGATGTGCCCATTGCAAGACGCGAACCGCGAAATTCTGAGAGCTTGTTTAAAGGAATATAAGATAATAAACTAAGAGGATAGACATGAAAAACCAAGAGCTTATCCACGGCTTCAGCCTGCTGGAAACCCGTGAGATAAAAGAGATCAGAGTAACCGCCCATCGCTATCTACACAAGCAAAGCGGAGCAGAACTGATCCACTACCAATGCGAAGACAGCAACAAGGTCTTCAATATCGGCTTCAAAACCGTTCCCGAAGACAATACCGGCTGTCCGCACATCCTGGAACACTCGGTACTGAACGGAAGCAAAAACTTCCCCTCCAAAAACACCTTTATGGAACTGATCAAAGGCAGCATGAACACTTTTATAAACGCCATGACCTCCTCCGACATGACGAATTATCCTGTCGCCAGTACCAACGACAAGGATTTTTTGAACCTGATGAAGGTGTATCTGGATGCGGTGTTTTTCCCCAAGATATACACCGAACCAAATATTCTGCATCAGGAAGGCTGGCACTTTGAATTGACTTCCGAAGACGGCGAGCTGAACTATCGCGGCGTGGTTTACAACGAAATGAAAGGCGCTTTTTCCTCGCCTGATGGCATAATCTACCGCAAATGCAAGCTGGCCCAGTTTCCCGACACGCCTTACGGCTTTGAAAGTGGTGGTGATCCCGAAGCCATACCTGAACTCAGCTACGAGAAATTCCTGGATTTTCACCGCAAGTATTACCATCCCGATAACTGCAAGATAAGCCTGTATGGCGATCTGGCCATCGAACCCGCGCTGAAGCTGATCGACAGCGAATACCTGAGTCATTTCAAAGCGGGCAAAACTACCGTTGAGATACCTTTGCAACCTGCCTTTGCTAAAGTAAAACATCTGGAAATGGAATATCCTGTGGAAGATGGCAAGCCAATTGAAGACCACTATTACCTGGCTTTGAACTGGACTTATGGGAAGACTACCGATCCCTTCCTTCCGGATGCCCTTAGTTTTTTGGCAGAGATGTTGATGTTCCTGCCCTCCTCACCTTTGAAGCAGGCAATCAGGGAATCCGGCCTGGCCAAGGACTCCAGCCTTTCCCTGAGGCATGATATCCTGCAGCCAACTCTCAGTATCGTATGCAAACAGGTGAAAAAAGAGAACCTTGAACCCCTGGCAAAGCTGATCAAGCAGGAGTTAAAACGCATTGTTAAGGAAGGCTTTGATAAGAAACTGGTAGAGGCGGTGATAAATTCCCGCGAATTTAACCTGCGTGAAGCCCAATCTCAGCGGTTCCCGAAAGGTCTGGTGTATATATTTGGCACTCAGGGTATTTGGATGCATGGCGGCGATCCCATTCAGAGCCTGGCTTTCGAACCGATGCTGCAAGAGATGAAACGCGGCCTCAGCGAAGCATATTTTGAGAAGCTGCTGGAAAAGGTTATGATTAGCAACAAACACGCCAGCAGAATAGACTTTATCCCGGTTCCAGGCTTGCTAAACAAACAGGAAGAAGAGCTGAAAGCCCAGCTTGCCAAGCAGAAAAAAAACCTGAAGAAAAGCGAAATACAGGAATTAGTAAAGTTCCACAAGGATTTCACCGCCTGGCAAGAAGAGCCGGAAAAACCTGAAGACCTGGAAAAAATCCCTCTGCTCAGCCTGGAAGACCTTGATCCCAAAGCCGCCATATTGCCCACTGACAAGGAAGTATACAAAGAATTCACCCTGCTAAAGCATGAACTGAATACAAACGGGATCGTTTATCTGAAGGCCTACTTCGATCTCAAACACGCCGAAGAGGAAGACCTGCCCTGGATAAAGCTCTATACCAGCCTGGTAGATTGGGTGAACAGCGAAAACTTTGGTTATGCGGAACGCTCCAACGAGATCGATACACACACGGGAGGGATTTCCCTAAGCCTGGAATTGTTGAATAGCTTTACCGAACCTGACGACATCCTGCCTATTTTGAAGCTAAGCGGCAAGGCAGTGAAAGAAAAGACTCCCAAACTTATGGAACTGGCCGCCGAATATGCCCTCCGGCCTCTGTTTGACGATTCGGAACGGCTGAAAACCTTGCTGAAAGAACAAAAAGCCAGAATGGAAGGCTGGGTTTTACAGGCTGGCTCCAGGATCGCCATTCAGCGAATGCTGGCCCCCCTGTCTCAGCTCTACCATTGGCAGGATATGATATCCGGGCTCAGCTATTATCACTTCCTCTGCAGTTTGGTTTCCAGGCTGGATACCGAGATCGAAGCGTTCATGGAAGAATTGGACTGGGTGAAGAAAACCTTCTTTAGCACCCACAATCTGGTGATCAGCCTTACCGCCTCTTCAGAAGATATTACTGCCAGCATTCCGGACTTAGCCGTTTTGCTAACCTCCGTATCCCAGGAAGCTTATGCCCCCGTGGAAAACCATTATGCGATCAGGAACTTCAATGAGGCAATCTTCGCTCCGGTTCAGGTTCAAGCAGTTGCCAAAGGCGGAAATTTCTTCCGCAAAGGCTATTCCTATTCCGGCAAATTGAGAGTACTGAACAACATTCTCAGCAATAACTATCTGTATCAGGAATTGAGGGTTAAAGGCGGAGCTTATGGTGCCTGGAGCGATTTTACTCCTGGGGGATATCAATACTTCGTGTCCTATTGTGACCCCAATCTGCGGGAAACCCTGAAGACCTACGATTCTGTTCCGGACTTTTTGCGCAATTTCGACTGCAGCAAGCGAGAAATGGATAAATACATCATCGGTGAGATTTCCAATCTGGATTACCCCAATACTCCCGAAGAAACAGGCAACAAAGCCGATATCGACTACCTGACCGGCTTTACACACGAAGACAGGCAGCAGATTCGCAGCGAAGTTCTCTCCACGAAACTGGAGGATATACATTTCTATGCCGACATGCTGGAAGCGATTCTGACCAAAGACCATTACTGCGCCTTCGGCTCAGAAAGCAAAGTGAAGGAAGCCGCCGAGCTCTTCGACGCCCTGGAGCCTGCTTTGAGATAAGCCAAACGGCATGAAACAAAAAGATAAAAAGAAAATGGCACGCTATACCGGCAGACTGAGCAATATCAGTCTGCCGGATATCGATATTCTGGACGAAGAAAAAGAAAAAAGCCATTACAAAACCGCACGCATCGCCAGCAAACGCCACAATACCTACAAAGATGGCCTCAGTCTGGTGCAGGGCAGAATCACCGAGATAAAGAGCAATTACCTTTATAAAGTGGAAGTGGAGGGACAAACCTACAATGCTTCGATGAGCGGTCGCCTGAAGCAGTTTTTGTATAGCAGCCAGGCGCTTGCCGCCGTGGGAGACCTGGTTTCCGTAGATACCTCCGCTGAGCCGGATAAGCGCATCGAGCATATCCTGCCCCGCAAAAATGCCCTGATCCGTTATGGTAGCGGCAGCTATCAAAAAGAGATCATTCTGGCCGCCAATATTGATCAGGTGATTATCACTTCCTCCTGGCGCATGCCAAATTTCAAAGCCGGCCTGATCGACCGCTATCTCTGTATTGCCGCCATCCAGGGCTTGGAAGCCATCGTCGTGATAAACAAAATCGACCTGCTGGAAGACCCAGCGGAATTGGATGAAGAAACTGCCTACTATCGCAGGATTGGCATCCCTTTGGTTTGCACTTCCGTTTTGGACGGTGCCGGCCTGAACGAACTGAAAGAGCTGCTAAAAGACAAAGATTCGGTGTTCACAGGTCACTCTGGAACCGGGAAAAGCTCCTTGATAAACTATCTGGAGCCTTCGCTGCAATTGGCTACCGCCGAAGTAAGCGACTTCAATGAAAAAGGCAAGCACACCACTACCCAGGCCATCCTTTTACCCTGGAGCTTTGGGGGACATCTTTTGGATACCCCTGGCATCAAGACCATCACCCTGCATAGCGAAGACAAAGCCATGATCCCCAAGGTTTTCCCAGGCTTTGAAGCCTTGCATCAGGATTGCCGTTTCCGGGATTGCAGCCATATCCACGAAGAAAACTGCGCCGTGCTGAAAGCACTGGAAGAAGACAGAATCCCGATAACCCGTTACGATAGCTATCGCAGCATCTATGAGAGTTTGTAATGCGCAATTTCGCCATCTGCATCAATCCCACCATAAGTGATAAAAGCAGCATCTACAATCTGCTGGAGAGGCTTAGCAAAGGTTCGCAGATCGAGCTTTTTGGCCTTAACTCAGAGCCTGACCTGCCTTCCGGGCTCATAAAACAGCTTCCCAAACAGATTAGCCGCAAAAAAATCGACTGTATCTTGGTCTTTGGCGGCGACGGCACCATCCTGAAGGCCAAAGACCTGGCTCTACAAACCGGAGCACCGATTTTAGGAATCAACCTAGGTTATCTGGGGTTTTTGTCCGAAAGCTCACAACTAGAGATTGAATCCTCAATTGGAAACCTGAAGCAGGGCAAGTATCGTTTGCTGCACAGAATGTTGCTAAACTGCCGCTTGAAAAGGAACAACGACCTTGTCTGCGAAGCCCTGGCGCTGAATGACGCAGTTATCCACAAGGCCGGCAGTCCAGGCCTCATCCACATCCGGATTAAAGCTGGGGGCCGCTATGTGTTTGACACTCGCTGCGACGGGCTCGTGGCGGCGACTCCAACCGGTTCCACAGCCTATTCTCTGGCTGCAGGAGGGCCGATTCTGGCTCCTGAAATGCAGGCCCTGGTTTTGGCACCTCTAAATCCGCATATCCTGTCCATCCGTCCCATGGTGTTTCCGGCTTCTGAGCGGCTAACGATGAAGGTTTATGGCCTTAGCCAGGCTGCCATGCTGCAGATCGACGGAGTAAACAGCGCCGCCATCGAAGAGGCGGACGAGGTTTTGGTAACCGCTTCGCAGAGAAGCGTTTCTTTCATCAAACTCTCAAACAGAACCTTCTATCAGATTCTTCGCCGCAAGCTGCACCTGGGAAAGTGATGCTGACAGAACTTTATATCCGAAACTATCTGCTGTTACCGGAAATTCGGCTTTCTCTCAGCAGGGGTTTAACGGTGATCAGCGGCGAAACTGGAGCCGGAAAAAGCATCCTGATCGGCGCAATATCCTTGATATTCGGAGATAACAATGCTGGCATGGAAGCTTTTGACAAAGAGCGATCCATTTACCTGGAAGCTACCTTTAGTCCACAGCAAAATACCGCATTGCAAGCCAATCTGCAGCAAGCCGGGATATCGGCTGAAGAGGAGCTTATCCTGGCCAGAGAGATAAATCCCGCTGGGAAGTCGGCTTATTTTGTCAATGGCCGTAAAGCGGGAGTTTCGCTACTCAAAGAGCTGAAACCGCTGTTGATTGATTTTCACCATCAGCGGGATCAGCAGAAGCTGCTAAGCAACTCTCTGCAGTTGGAACTTCTGGATTCTTATGCCGATTCTGGAGTTTTACGGGCTGCCTTTACCGAGCTTTACGCAGGCTGCAAGACAGAGCTAAAAAGGCTGGAAGAGCTGAAACGCCAAGCCGGACAGCAAAAGCAGATGCAGGAATTGTACCGTTTTCAACTGGAGGAGTTGGAAAACGCCAGGCTCAGCCCGGGAGAAGACCTTGCGCTTCAGAACGAGTATGAGTTGCTGTCGCACAGCGCTCAGATCAATGAGATGTGTGCTGAGCTGCAGCAGGGTCTATTTGAAGGCGAAAACAGCATCTACGATCAGGTGAACGGGCATTTTGCCAGTTTACAAAAGTACCAAAACCTAAATCCCCATCTGGAACAGGCCGCTCTTAGCCTGCAGCAAGCTCTGGAAGCCATGCAGGAAGCTGCCCGCCAGATATCCGGAATCAACGAAAACCTGCTGGCCGACCCGCAGCGTCTTGCCTCTATTCAAAGCCGGCTGGACATCCTGAATGGCCTACTATACAAGCATAAGGTAAAGAGTATAGACGAATTGTTGGCTCTGTTTGAAGAGCGAGCCGGACAATTGGCTTCTCTGGAAGGTCTGGAAGAAGAAATTAAGAATCTGGAGATCAGCCTGAATAAGCGTTTTGACACCCTGAAGCTAAGCGCAAACAAACTCAGCGAGTTACGCACAGAAGCCGCTCTGAGACTGGCAAAGGAATTAGAGCTGAACATCCGTTCTCTCAGTATGCCGGAAGCTGTTTTCGAAATTAGGATTGACAAAAAAGCAGTATCAGGTTTTTTATTATCAGAGTACATAAATGCTGTATCCGAATCTGGCCAGGACATCGTGGAATTCCTTTTCTCGGCCAATCCGGGCTTTGCTCCCAAGCCCCTTTCTGCTGTGGTCAGCGGGGGAGAATTGTCCCGCATCCTTTTGGCCATCAAGAAGGTTTTAGCCAGCGGGATTGCCGAACGCCTGGTAATTCTGGACGAGATTGATGCCGGCATCGGTGGCAAAACCGCCGAGCAGGTGGCAAAGTTCATCGTTCAACTATCTGAACGGCAGCAGGTGCTGTGCATTACGCACCTGGCCCAGATAGCAGCGAGAGCCGACAGCCATCTGGCCATTACCAAGACCAG
>Ga0302250_1001162_pt1 | contig 21047 bp, 16 predicted proteins | sample AAG_RA_Asp_MG_FD_193536 | JGI IMG/M metagenome (GOLD analysis project Ga0302250, IMG submission 193536) | Enriched activated sludge microbial communities from anaerobic digester in WTTP, New Holstein, Wisconsin, United States - AAG_RA_Asp | ecosystem: Engineered > Bioreactor > Anaerobic >... | reverse complement strand
ACCCCGCAGCAAATCGTCCATGAACTGGACAAGTACATCATCGGCCAGGATGAGGCCAAACGGGCCGTCGCCATCGCCCTGCGCAACCGCTGGCGCCGGCAGGCGGTCCCGGACGATCTGCGTGAAGAGATCATGCCCAACAACATCATCCTCATCGGGCCCACCGGGGTCGGCAAGACCGAACTGGCGCGCCGCCTCGCGCGTCTCGACAGCGCCCCCTTCATCAAGGTCGAGGCCAGCAAGTTCACCGAGGTGGGCTATGTCGGCCGCGATGTCGAATCGATCGTCCGCGACCTCGTCGACCTGGCCGTCAACATGGTGCGCAGCGAGCGCCTGGACCAGGTGCAGGAGAGCGCCCGTGAACAGGCCATCGAGCACATCCTCGACATTCTGCTGCCCGGCTCTAGGCACAAGAACGGCGAGGTGGGCGAAACGGCCACGGAGAAAAGAGGCACCGCCGGGGGGGCCGAAGAGGCGCGCACCCGGCGCTCGCGTAAAAAAATGCGCCGCCTCCTCCTCGAGGGTGCGCTCGACGACCGCCTCATCGAAATGGAGGTCTCCAGCGAGATCACCCCGATGATGCAGGTCATCTCCCCGGTGGGAATCGAGGAGATGGGGCTCAGCCTGCAGGATCTCTTCGGACCCTTTATCCCGAAAAAGAGCAAAAAGCGCAAGATGAGCGTGGCCGAGGCGGTGATGCTGCAGGTGCAGGAGGAGACCCAGAAGCTGATCGACATGGATGATGTCGTCCGCGAAGCGATCTACCGGGTCGAGGAGACCGGCATCGTCTTTCTCGACGAGATCGACAAGATCGCCGGCGAGGGCGACGGCATGGGGCCGGATGTCTCGCGCAGCGGGGTGCAGCGCGATCTGCTGCCGGTCATAGAGGGGACCAATGTCATCACCAAGTACGGCATGGTCCGGACCGACCATATCCTTTTTATCGCCTCCGGAGCCTTTCACGTCGCCAAGCCGGCGGACCTCATCCCCGAGCTGCAGGGCCGTTTTCCGATCCGCGTCGAGCTGCACAGCCTCAATGCCCGCGATTTCGAGCGCATCCTGGTCGAACCCCGCAACGCCCTGACCCGCCAGTACATCGCCCTGCTCGGCACCGAGGGGGTGGAGCTGACCTTCACGCGCGGGGCGATCAGCGAGATCGCCCGCATCGCCTCCGAAGCCAATGAACGGGCGGAGAATATCGGCGCGCGCCGTCTTCATACCATTCTGACCATCCTGCTCGAGGACTATCTCTTTCAACTGCCCGATCTCGAGCTGAAGGCCATTCGCATCGACAAGAGGATGGTGCAGGAGAGGCTCAGGGAAGTGATCGCCGATGAGGATTTAAGCCGCTATGTTTTATAAATAAAGGAGATTCCCGTGAAACGAGATTTTCTGGCTGAGACCGATTTTTCCAAGAAAGAGATCATCGAGACCTTCAAACTCGCCCGCAAGCTGAAGAAAAAAGTCAAAAAAGGCGAAAAGCACCATCTCCTGCGCGGCAAGGTGCTGGGCATGATCTTCCAAAAGCCCTCCAACCGCACCCGGGTCTCCTTCGAGGTGGGGATGTACCAGCTCGGCGGCCATGCCATTTATCTCGGTCCGGCCGAGATCGGGCTCGGCACGCGCGAGTCGGTCGCAGATGTGGCCCGCGTCCTCTCCCGGTTCACTGACGGCATCATGGCGCGCGTCTTCGGCCACGACCTGGTCGAGGGACTGGCGCAGTGGGCGCCGGTGCCGGTGATCAACGGCCTCTCCGATCTGCTCCATCCCTGCCAGATCCTCGGCGACCTCCTCACCGTCATCGAGCACAAGGGCACCTATGAGGGGGTGCGGATCACCTACGTCGGCGACGGCAACAACATCGTCAACTCCTTCATCAATGTCGCCGGCATCCTGCCCCTCGACCTGCGCGTGGCCTGCCCCAAGGGCTACGAGCCCAACGCCGAGATCCTGGCGGCCGCGCGCGCCAAAGCGGTGAGCAAGATCGAGGTCATGCGCGATCCGATCGAGGCGGTGAACGGGGCCGACGTCATCTACACCGACACCTGGGCGAGCATGGGCCAGGAGGCCGAGGCGGAGGCCCGGCGCAAGGTCTTCAAGCGCTACCAGGTCAACAGCAAGCTGCTCGAGCATGCCGCGCGCGACTATATTTTCATGCACTGCCTGCCGGCCCACCGCGGAGAAGAAGTGACCGACGAGGTGATGGACGGCCCCCACTCCGTGGTTTTTGACGAGGCCGAGAACCGCCTGCATATCCAGAAGGCGATCATGGTCAAGCTGATGGCCTAAAGGCAGGGAGAGCGCGTTGAAATACACCATCGTTCGTTTCACCCCCGATGACGCCGGCGGCTGGGATGAGTTCGTCTGGTCGGCCAACAACGGCACCCTCTTTCAGACCCGGCGTTTCCTCTCCTATCATCCCGAGGGGCGGTTTGTCGATCATTCCCTCTCCTTTTTCAGCGGGGGGCGGCGCATCGCCGTGCTTCCCGCGGTCGATTTCCACGACGGTGAGCGCCGCATCCTGCTCTCACACCGCGGAGCCTCCTACGGCGGCTTTATGGTGCGGGACACCCTCGGCATCCGCGAGAGCTTTGACCTGGTCGAGGAGACCATCGCCCACGCCCGGACGGAGGGATTCGACGCCATCGATCTCACCCCGCCGCCGCAGATCTATTTCCGCCGGCCGAGCAACTATATCGATTTCGCCCTCGTCCAGAACGGCTTTGTCTACCGCAAGCGCGAGATCTCCAGCGTCATCCCCCTCGATTATCCCCGCGAGGCGATCCTCTCCACCTTCAGCGAGAGTTCGCGCCGCGCCGTGCGCCGCGCCCGCAAGCAGGGGGTGCTCGTGCGCGAGTCGGATGATTATGCCGGCTTTTACGAGATCCTCAAGCGCAACCTGCGGCTGCGCCACAACGTCCATCCCACCCACACTCTGGAGGAGCTGCTGCAGGTGCGCGATCTTTTTCCGGAGCGGATCAGGCTCTTCGCCGCTTATCACGGGGAGACCATGGTGGCCGGTGTGGTGATGTTCATTTGCAATCCCCGCGTGGTGCTGGCCTTTTACATCAGCCACAATGAGGAGTACCAGCAGTACCGCGGGGTCAACGCCCTTTTTCACGACATCATCGACTGGGGGTTGTCGGAAGGCTACGGCTTTCTCGACTTTGGCATTTTCACGGTCAATGAAGATCCCAACTGGGGCCTGGCCCATTTCAAGGAGAGTTTCGGCGCCCAGGGGGTGTTTCGGGACAGTCTCCGGTTGATCCTCAAGTGAGCGGGCCGGTCCTTCGAGCCATCCGCAGGCGCCCGTGAGCGCCGAGCGGCCATCCAAACTGCGCAGCGTTTCTTGGCCAAGCTGAAAATCCTTCATATTGCGCCCACCAACACCTCGGGAGTGCCGGGTGAACTGGTGCGCGCCGAGCGGGCCCTCGGTCACGAGAGCCGGCTGGTCACCCTTTTCCGCGACCGGCGCGGCTATTTTGAGGACATCTGCCTTAATCTGGCCTTCATCGACTTTGCCGGCACGCGCTGGATCAAGCGGCGGGTCTCCGCGCCGGAACGACTCCGGGTCGACAACCGTCTGCGCATCCCCGGTGAAATCCCGCCGGTGTGGCGGCCCCACAGCGGCGCCGAAAGCCTGCTGGTGCGGCTGCGCGACCGCATGTGGACGCCTACGATCCGCGCCGCCATCGCCCGCCACGGCCTCGACCGCTTCGACGTCTATCAGCTCGATGGCGGACTCGACTTTACCCGGGAGCCCCGCTTCATCCCCGAGATGCATCAGCGCGGCCGCAGGATCATCTGCTGCTACACCGGCAGCGACCTGCGCACACGCGGGGTCATCCCCGCCATCGACGCCCTGAGCGACCTCAATATATCGGTGGAGTTCGATCACCAGGCCCTTCATCCGCAGCTTCATCATGTTTTTTTCCCCTTTGACTGCAGCCGCTTCCGGATGCGGCCGGAACCCCCGGCCAGCCGTCCCGTGCGCGTCGGCCACGCCCCCACCAGCCGGGCGGCCAAGGGGAGTGATCAGATTCTGCCGGTGCTGCGCCGCCTCTCCGAGGAGGAGGGGATCGAGGTGGCCCTGATCGAGGGCATGCGCTATGAGGCCGCCCTGGCCCTCAAGGGGAGCTGTGATATCTTTGTCGACCAGATCGGGGAACTGGGCTATGGCATCAACAGCCTCGAAGCCCTGGCCATGACCATCCCGGCGGCGAGCTGCCTCGCCCCCGGCTTTGCCGCGGCCTATCCGGACCACCCCTTTGTCGAGGTCCAGGCCGCCACCCTCCATGAGGCTCTGCTGCGGCTGATCTCGGACGGGGAGATGCGCCGGCGCCTGGGGCGGGAGGGAAGGGCGTGGGTGGCGGCGCATCATGACAGCGGCGCCGTGGTGAGACGCATCCATACTTTGGCGGGCCTATGAAGATTCTTTTTGCCAATACCATCCAGATGTTCGGCGGGGGCGAGGTCTGGATGCTGCGCGCGCTGCAGGCCCTTCAGCAGCGCGGCCACGAGGTGGCCCTGCTCTGCCGGCCCGGCACCGAGGTGGGGGAAAGGGCCAGGGCCCTCGGCATTACCGTCCACGCCATGCCGGTGCGGGGGGATTTCGGTCCGCTCACCATCGCCCGGGCGGCGCGCCTGCTGCGCCGGCACGGTTACCAGATCGTGTTGACCAACATGGACAAGGAGCTGCGCTTCATGGGGATCGCCGCCCGGCTGGCGGGAGGCTGCCGGGTGGTGGCCCGGCGGGGCATCGACTATCCCCTCAAGAACCGCCTGCGCTACCGCTTCAGCTACAACCTGCTCGCCAGTGCTGTCATCGCCAACTCGGCGGCAACCAGGGCCGCTCTGCTGCGCAATGCCCCCTGGCTCAGGCCCGAGCGGGTGCACGTCATCTACAACGGCATCGACCCGCGTCCCTATGCTGCACCCGGGGAGGGGAACTTTCGCCGCAGCCTCGGCGTAGAAGAGGGCGTTGCTTTGGTCGGCTTTGTCGGCCAGCTCGATGAGCGCAAGGGGGTGGAGTGGCTTCTTCCCGCCTTTGCTGCCCTGCACCGGCTCTTTCCGGCTAGCCGCCTCGTCATGGTCGGCGAGGGGCCGATGCGGGAATCGATCGGCGCCTGGTCCCGGGAGCACGGTCTGGCCGATGCGATCATCCTGGCCGGCTTTTCCAGCCGCATCGAGGAGGTGATGCGCGACATCGACCTGCTGGTGCTGCCCTCGCTCTGGGAGGGCTTCGGCATCGTCCTGATCGAGGCCATGGCCGCCGGCAAGCCCTGCGTCACGACACAGGTGAGCTCGATGCCCGAGATCGTCATCGACGGCGAGACCGGCCGGGTGGTGCCGGCGCGCGATAGCGAGGCCCTTGGCGCCGCCCTCATCGAGGTGGTCAGCGATCCCGCACGCGCGGCGGCCTGGGGGGCGGCCGGACGGCGCCGGGTGGAGCAGCATTTCACGCTGGAGAGAATGATCGACCAGCTCGAATCCCTTTTTAAATCCCTTGCCTAGATCGGATCAGCCGGTGAAGCCCTGGAACCGTTTCGAACAGCATTTCAAACACCGTCAGCTCGCCTTTTTGGAATCCCTGCTCGGGGTGGAGGAGCGCTCCGCGGCCGTGATCGATCATGCGGCCGTGCGACGGATTCTCGTCGTCCGCCAGCACGATCAACTCGGTGATTTTCTCCTCTCGACGCCGGTCTTCAAGGCCCTGCGCGGGCGTTATCCCGGAGCGGAGATCACGGCGGTGACGCGCAGCTACACCGCCAAAGTGGCCGAGCACAACGAGAACATTGACCGGGTCGTTCCCGTCTACGAACATGGCGGTGAGTGGACCCTGCAGCGCCTGCGCGAGGTGGCGCGGCTCACCGGCGCCAGGGCGGATCTGACCGTCGTTCTCAACACCGTCAGCCATTCCCTCACCAGCGATCTGATCGCGCGTTTCGCCACCCGCGGTGTTATTGTCGGTTCGGAGCACCGTCCTTTCAAGGGCACGACGCGCAACTTTTTCTATCATATCAACGCCTCCTGGCTGGAGGGGGAGCGCCACCAGAGTCAGCGCAATCTGGACATTCTCAGGCCGCTCGGCATCGAGGGGGGGGATCTCCGCGAGCACATCCACATCACCCCTGAGGAGAGCGCCTGGGCCCGGGAGCATCTGCGCACGCTCGGACGGGAGGAGGGGAGGCCTCTGATCGCCGTCCATCCCGGCGCCGGCAAGGCCGGCAACCGCTGGCCGGCCGGGCATTTTGCGGCCGCGGCCAACACCCTCGGTGCCGAATTCGGAGCGCAGATCTATGTGACCTGGGGCCGGCAGGAGGGGGCCCTGGGCGACGAACTCATCGCAGGACTGGAGCGGTCGCCCCTCCACTCCCTCCATGCCGAGATCCGCAGAATGGCTGCCCTGCTGGCCGAGGCCGATCTCTTTCTCTGCAACGACACCGGGGTCATGCACGTCGGCGCCGCCGTCGGCACCCCGCTGGCGGCGGTTTTCGGCCCGACCGACCCCGCGCTCTGGAAACCCTGGGGGGAAGAGTTCGTCGCCGTGCGCGCAGAGGACCAGCGCTGCGCTTCGGTCACACTTGAACAACTCCTCGAGCCGGCGCGCCGCATGCTTCAGGCCGGTGTCAAGAAAAACAGGATTTAAAACAATTATAAATATACAAATAAAGATTAGAGGTCCGATCCGCTGCCGCGGCGAATTTGCCTAAAAAAAGGATTGCATTTGTAGTTTCCATTCCATATTTTTGGGCGATTTTTTAAACCAGATATTGTGCATTAAGACTGAGGTAAAAATGGCTGCAAAAAAATTTATTGATGACGACGAGCTGAATGAGGAAGCTCTCCCCGAAGATGAGGGCGAGGAGGAGGAAGAAGAACTCGCCGAGGATCCTGATGAAGAAGACCTCGAGGAAATCCCCGAGGATGAAGTCGAGGTCGAAGTCGATGCCGAGGACGACGAGGAGTGGGACGATGAGTTCTGGGATGACGATGACGAAGACTGGGAGGACGATGAGGAGTGGGACGAGGAGGACGAAGAGGATTGGCTCGACGGCACTCCGGAGTGGGAAGGCGATGATGACTGGGAATGAACCGGTTTTCCGCCCTGATATGCAGTCTGAAGATTTGAGGCGTGCCGGCGCCGGCCGGCGGGCGAATTGAGCCCAAGGCCATCTGACAAGGTTTAGCATCGCGGCGATGCGGCGGCTGCCGCATCGCCTCACAAGCCCGGAGTGAGAACCTCCGGGCTTTTTCGTCCCCGGCGCCCGGCGCCGGGGTAACAGCGGAAGGAGCAGGTTACGAAGCAGCAGGAGCGGACGAAGGCCGCGGGGATATCCTTCGATCCCGGACGGGTGGAGAGGATACTGATCATCAAGCTGAGGGCTGTCGGCGATGTGGTGCTTTCGACCATCGTCATCGACAATCTGCGCCGGACCTTTCCGACTGCCGTCATCGATTTTCTCACTGAAGCGGCGGCGCGGGATGTGGTCTCGGGCCATGCCCAGCTCAATGAGATCCTCATCCTCGAGCGCGCGGCCATTGCCGGCATGGATCCCCGCGATCAACTCCGGGCCAACCTCGCCTTCCTGCAGCGCGTCCGCGGCCGGCGCTATGATCTGGTCTTCGATTTCTTCGGCAATCCCCGCAGCGCCCTGATCACGCGCTGGAGCGGGGCTGCCTGGCGGGTGGGCTATGACTATCGCTTCCGCCGGCGGGCCTATAATGTCGTTGTCCCCTCGCGCGCCGACCAGGTGCATGAGGCGGAGTGGCACCTCGACGCTCTGACCCATCTCGGCATTCCGGTGCTGTCGCGCCATCTCTCCATGGCCCAAAGCGAGGCCGCCGCGGTCCGGGCGGAGGCCTTCTGGCATGAGGCGGAGCTCGAGGGAGAACGGGTGGTGGCCCTCAACTTCAGCGGCGGCTGGCCGGCGAAGCGCTGGCCTCTGGAGCGCTTTGCCGAGCTGGCGGGCCACGTGGCCGGCCGTTATGATGCGCGCCTTCTCGCCGTCTGGGGACCGGGCGAACTGCCCCAGGCGCAGGAGCTCGCCGCCATGGCCCCCGTCCCCGTCACTCTCATCCCCGAAACCAACCTCAAGGAGCTTGCCGCACTGCTCGGGCGGGTCGATCTTCTCGTCAGCACCGATTCAGGACCGATGCATATCGCCGCCGCCATGGGCACCCCCTGCGTGGCCCTCTTCGGTCCCACCAACCACCTCCTGCAGGGCCCTTACGGCTCCAACCATCAGATCGTCACCAACAACAGCCTCGACTGTCTGGGCTGCAACCGCACCGCCTGCAGCCACACCAGCTGCATGCAGGGCCTGACCGTCGAGGCGGTGCTCGCCGGGGTGGACCGGGCGATGGCCTCCCTCTCTCGCCGCAATCAGGAGCGGAGATGAAAAAGCCCGCCCACGAGATCATGCATGGGGAGGGGGGGGAATCCATCCCTTCGCTCCACGAACTGCTTGCCCTGATGAACGAGCGCACTTCACGGCAAGCGCTCGAACTCGCCGGCGGAGAACGGGTGAGCTGGGCGGGACTGCTTTTTCCGCCCCTGGGCCGCTTTCTGCGCATCTGGCTGCTGCAGGGGCTGATCTGGCGGGGTTTTCACGGCTTCCGTCAGGCCTGGGCGGCCGCCCTGCAGTTGATGCTGCTCAGGATGAAGATCTGGCATCTGCAGAACCATATCGCGGCCCCGGACGGGCCGCAGGGGAGGGTGCGTCCATGAGCACCCTCTCGGTCATTGTCATCACCCTCAACGAGGCGCGTCACATCGAGGCCTGCCTCGAGAGCGTCGCCTGGGCCGATGAGATCATCATCGTCGACGCCGAGAGCACGGACGAGACCGCGGCGATCGCGCGCCGTTTCACGGATAAAGTCTATATCGAGAAATTCCGCGGCTACAGCGGGCAGAAAAACTTCGCCCTTGCGCAGGCCGGGAGTGAATGGGTGCTCTGGCTCGACGCCGATGAGCGCGTGACCCCGGAGCTGGCGGAGGAGATCCGCACTACCATCGCCGGCATCCCCGCGGCGGCCGGGTATGAAATGCCTCGCAAGGCCTTCTTTCTCGGCCGCTGGATCAGACACTGCGGCTGGTATCCCGGCCACGTTTTGCGCCTCTTCCGCCGCGACTGCGGCCGCTTCGATGACCGCGAGGTGCACGAAACTTTGATCCTCAACGGGGCGAGGGGGCGGCTGCGGGGGGATCTGGAACACTATACCGACGAATCGATCGAGCACTATTTCTGGAAATTCAACCGCTATACCAGCCTCGCTGCGGAGGAATTGGCCGGCCGCGGCCGCCGCGCCGGCATGGCCAGCATCCTGTTCCGCCCCTTCCACGCCTTCATCAAAATGTACCTCCTCAAGCGCGGCTTCCGCGACGGTCTCCCCGGCCTCATCCTCTGTCTGCTCTCGGCCAACTATGTCGCAGCCAAATATGCCAAGCTCGCCGAACGGGGAGCGCAGGCCTGAAAACTATCTGGATGCCCCCAAAAACAGAGTTCCACCCGGATGCACTGAGTGAGGCAGCGCAGGGGGGCGTTTGGGAGCCGGAATTCATGAGTACCCTGTGAAAATTATCACTTGAACCTTTGTTTGAAATCCATTACATTACATCAGATCAGGGGGTAACGATTCATGGATGTAAGGACGCAGTGATCTCCACGGAGGGTTGTGAGCATGAATTTCAAGGTGGATACTAAAAACGATACCTATATTTTCCGGCTGCGCGAGGAGCGCCTCAATGCCCATATCGCGCCGGACCTCAAGGCGCAGCTCCTGCTCCTGATCGGGGATGAGACCAACAATGACATCCTGCTCGATCTGAGCAAGGTCAAATTCGTCGACTCTTCCGGCCTCGGTGCGCTTTTACTCGGGCTGCGTCAGGCGCGCGCCAACGACCGCCGCTTTGCCCTGCTCGGCACCCACAAGCGGGTCAACAGCCTCATCCAGATCGCCCAGGTCGGCAGTGTCCTGACCAGCTACCAGGATGAAGAGGAGGCCCTCTCCGGCATGGCGGCAGGGGAGTAGTTCCATCGGCCGTTTTCGTAATACCTGTAAAAAGAAAATCCCGCTCTTCCGTGAGGAGGAGCGGGATTTTTTTATCGGCCGCCGGTTTTCATGAGCAGCCGTCGGTGCTGCCGCAGACCAGACACTTGTGGCAGGCCCCGTTGCGCACCATGATGGCGCCGCAGTTGTAGCAGGGCGGGGCGTCGCTCTGATCCTGAAAGCTTTTTTCGGGTTCGCCCGGCTGCGGGGTCAGATTGGCCTGTTTGAAGCCGTTGAGGGCGTCCGGTTTTTCGTTATCCGAGACCCGGTTGGCGAGATATTTCTGCTCCAGCCAGCGGAAGATATAGTCGGCGATCGACTTGGCGAAATGGATGGAGGGATTGGGGGTCCAGCCGTAGGGCTCGAAGTGGGTGTAGCTGAATTTGCGCACCAGCACCTCGAGGGGGACGCCGTACTGGAGGCTGATCGAGATCGAGGTGGCGAAGGCGTCGACCAGGCCGGAGATGGTCGATCCGGTTTTGGCCATGGTGACAAAGATTTCGCCCGGCTTGCCGTCGTTGTACTCGCCGACGGTGATATAGCCCTCATGTCCGGCGATGGAGAACTTGTGGGTGCAGGAGCGGCGTTCATCCGGAAGCCTGCGCCTCTGTCCGGTGAAGGAGTTGTTCTCCGTGTTAGCCTGGTCTTCACCGGCCTTGGTGACCACGGGCTGGGAGCGCTTGGAGCCGTCGCGGTAGATGGCGATCGATTTGAGCCCCAGCTTCCAGGCCTCCATGTAGACGTCAGCGATGTCGCTGACCGTGCAGTTGTTGGGCATGTTGACGGTTTTGGAGATGGCGCCCGAAAGGAAGGGCTGCACGGCGGCCATCATCCGGACATGGCCCATGTGATGGATGAAGCGGTTGCCGTTGAGGGGCATGAAGGCGCAGTCAAAAACCGGCAGGTGCTCCTTGAGCAGATAGGGCGCACCCTCAATGGTGTCTTCGCGTTCCAGGTAGGCGATGATCTCTTTGACCTGGTCGTCGGGGTAGCCCAGCCGGTGCAGGGCGGGGGTGATGGTTTTGTTGACCAGCTTGAGCTTGCCGCCGCCGACGAGGCGCTTGTATTTGATCAGGGCGATGTCCGGTTCGATGCCGGTGGTGTCGCAATCCATCATAAAGCCGATGGTGCCGGTCGGGGCCAGCACGGTCACCTGGGCATTGCGGAAGCCCCAGCGTTCGCCCATTTCATGGGCGTCATTCCAGACCTCGTTGGCCGCGTCGATGAGGGCGGCAGGAACGAGGGCGGTATTGATCTCTTCGAGCGCGGCGCAGTGCTTGCGGATGACGCGCAGCATTGGCTCGCGGTTCTTGTCGTATTCGGCAAAGGGGCCCATGGCGCTGGAGAGAATGGCCGAACTCAGATAGGCCTGGCCGGTCATCAGGGCGGTCAGGGTGGCGGCCAGGGCGCGCCCCTCGTCGCTGTCGTAGGGCAGACCGTAGTACATGAGCAGGGCGCCGAGATTGGCATAGCCAAGGCCGAGCGGCCGGAAGAGACGGCTGTTGCGGGTGATCTGCTCGTTCGGATAGCTGGCGCCTGCGACGATGATCTCCTGGGCGATGATGAGGAGGCTGACCGCGCGGCGGAAGGCCTCGATGTCGAACTCGCCGCTCTCCCGGACGAATCTGAGCAGGTTTAGGGAGGCGAGATTGCACGACGAGTTGTCGACGAACATGTATTCGCTGCAGGGATTCGAGGCATTGATGGGGGCTGAATTGGGGCAGGTGTGCCAGTCGTTGATGGTGGTGTGGAACTGGATGCCCGGGTCCCCGCAGACGTGCGCGGCATCGGTCATCATCTTGAAAAGATCGACCGCCCGGTGGATCTCCACCACTTCGCCGCCGGTGACGGCTCGGGTCTGCCAGGGACCGTCCATCTTGACTGCCTGCATGAACTCTTCGGTCACCCGGACACTGTTGTTGGAGTTCTGGAAAAAGACCGAGTGATAGGCCTCGCCACCGAAGCTGCCGTCATAGCCCATCTCGATCAGAGCCCAGGCCTTCTTCTCTTCATTGGCCTTGCAGTTGATGAATTCGACGACATCGGGATGGTCGGCATTGAGGATGACCATCTTGGCGGCGCGGCGGGTTTTGCCGCCCGATTTGATGACCCCGGCAAAGGCGTCGTAGCCGCGCATGAAGGAGACCGGGCCGGAAGCGCTGCCGCCGGTGGAGAGCTTTTCCTTGGAGGAGCGCAGGGGCGAGAGGTTGGTGCCGGTGCCCGAGCCCCACTTGAAGAGCATGCCCTCGGTCTTGGCCAGATCGAGAATGGATTCCATGGTGTCCTCGACCGAGTTGATGAAGCAGGCGGAGCACTGGGGATGATCCTCCACCCCCATATTGAACCAGACCGGGCTGTTGAAGGAGGCCTTTTGGTTGACCAGCAGGTGGGTGAGCTCCCATTCAAAGGTGCGGGCATCCTGGAGGGAGGCGAAATAGCCCGCTTCCTCACCCCAGCGGGCGATGGTCTTGGCCACACGGTCGATCAGGGACTTGATGCTGGTTTCGGGTTGGGACGAATTTTTATGGGTATGAAAATACTTGGAGGCGACGATATTGAGGGCGGTCTGGCTCCAGAAATCCGGGGCTTCGATGTTTTCGCGATCGAAGATGACCTCCCCCTTGTCATTGGTGATGGAAGCGCTTCTAAGCTCCCAGACCAGCTCGTCATAGGGATGCACTCCCGCTTTGGTGAAAAAGCGCGGGATGCTCAGTTTTTCTCGTTCCTTGGGACTCTCAGGAAAAAGGGTCGGTTCCACATCGATAAGCGCCATCTTCTCGGACCTGCCGTACTCCTTCATACCATCTCCTCTTATACCAAGACAAAGATTCCCCACACGCCTGAGAAAGCGCTTTTTTTCCAATGCAGTAATGTTTGGGGTTGATTATTTAGATTTGAGCAGAGGCCCCCGATCCCACAGTTCGGTTGCTTGAGTCAGGGGGGGCATAGACTTCGTTGCAATGCGAAGCTGCTGCTTGCTGCAACGTCAATTTAGAAAAATGCCGGACCATTGTCAAGTGAAAAAGTCAATATTTTGTAGTAAATTTGTGCTCCACGTCAAGCTATAGTAGGCATTGAAGTTGCAGGGAATAATCCTTTTGCCGTGGCTGTTGTCTCGATGGGAGGAAAATGTTGATGCCCCCCCAATACTGAGTCCCATCCGAATGTAACCAAGTGTACGGAGGGATTGGAGTATACGGCGGGGTGAGTCAGGTGGAAACCAGATTTCGGGGCTACCCTGGAGGAAAATAGCTTGCTTTAGGGCCCAGTTATCCGTAAATTTTTCTCCAGTTTGGGGCCCTGCGCAGCGTTCCGGCCGGCGCCGGCCCTGCATTTGGGTGATTCTCCGGCGGGCGGCCCGGATGAGGGCAGCCGCCGGAGGTGCAATGCATGCTGCACCTAAAACGAGAGCAGACCGTGGCGAAGGATGGCTCGACCGCTTTTGATCAGCATTATATGGCCCGCGCCCTTGAACTGGCGGTCAAGGGGCGCGGCCTGGTCAGTCCCAACCCGCTGGTCGGCGCCCTGCTCGTCAAGGGGGGGCGAGTCATCGGCGAGGGCTGGCATCAAAAGCTGGGGGGTGCTCATGCCGAGATCAACGCCATCGAGCAGGCCGGCGATGAAGCCGAGCAGGCCACCCTCTATGTGACCCTTGAACCCTGCTGCCACCAGGGGCGCACCGGCCCCTGTGTCGAACGCATCTTCCAGGCCGGCATCGCCCGGGTCGTCGCCGCCATGCAGGATCCCAATCCCCTGGTCGACGGCAAGGGCTTCAACTGGCTGCGCACCCGCGGGATTGAGGTGACCACGGGGATCCTCGAGGAGGAGGCCGCCGAACTCAACGCCGGCTATTGCAACTTTATGCTCCACAACCGCCCGCTGGTGACCCTCAAGGTCGCCCAAACCCTGGACGGCCGTATCGCCACCAGCACCGGCCACTCCAAGTGGATTTCCTCCAAGGAGAGCCGCATCGAGGCCCACCGGCTGCGTTCCCAGCACGACGCCCTGCTGGTAGGTATCAACACCGTGCTGGCCGACGATCCCCAGCTGACGGTGCGCCTGATCGAGGCGGTTTCGCCCCGCCGGCTGGTGCTCGACAGCAGCCTGCGCGTGCCCCTGGATGCGCGCATCATCGCCGACGAAATGCCGCACCGGACCACGATCCTCACCACCCCGCGGGCTTCAAAAGAAAAGATCAGCCGCATCCAGGAAAAGGGGGCGAGCGTGCTGGTGCTGCCCGAGGATGAGCACGGCTGGGTCGACCAGGGCGCCCTCTGGCGCAAGCTGGCCGAGATGGGCTGCACATCGGTTCTGATCGAGGGGGGCAATGTCGTCGCCACCGCCTGCCTCAAGACCCGGGCGGTGGACCGGGTGGCGCTGTTCATCGCCCCCAAGATCATCGGCAGCGGCATCGACGCCGTCGGGGATCTTGGCATCCGCTCCCTCAACTCCGCCATCGAGATCGAAAAGATTAAAGTCCGTATCCTGCCCGTCGACATCCTCGTGCAGGGCCAAGTCCGCTATCTGAGCTGAGGCGATGCATGTTCACAGGACTGATCGAAGAGCTGGGCCGGATTGAAGCCATCGAGCCCGTGGGCGGTGGCAAACGCCTGGCCATCGCGGCAGCGCTGGTCCCGGCGGGGCTGGCGCCTGGCGACAGCGTCGCCGTCAACGGCGTCTGCCTCACCGTGGTGACCTGCAACAGCGCGGGGTTCACCGCCGAGGCGGTGACCGAAACCCTTGAACGCTCCACCCTCGCTTCGCTGCGGGCTGGTGAAAGCGTCAACCTCGAACGCGCCCTGGCGGCCTCAGGGCGCTTCGGCGGCCACTTTGTTCAGGGCCATGTCGACGGGGTTGGCGAGGTGATCGCCCTGCAGCCGCGCGCTCCCGGCTACTGGCTGCAAGTAATGGTGCCCGATGCCCTGCTGCCTTTGATGGTGGAGAAGGGATCGATCGCCATCGATGGGGTGAGCCTGACCATTGCCGCCCTCGAGGGTGAGACCGTGAGCGTCGCCCTGATCCCCCATTCGGCCCGGCAGACCACGCTCGGGCAGAAAAGGAGGGGGGATCAGGTCAATATAGAGTCCGATATCATCGGCAAGTACGTCCAGCGGTTGCTGGAGGGCCGTCCGGAGAAAAAACCGCTGACGGGTGAAATGTTACATGAATGGGGATATTAGCAGGTAGCATATACGCATGAACAAGCAATTTGTTTTCAACACCATTCCGGAGGCCATCGAGGATCTCCGCCAGGGCAAGATCATCATCGTCGTCGATGACGAGGAGCGCGAAAACGAGGGCGATTTTATCATGCTCGCCGAGAAGGCGACGCCCGAAGCGGTCAATTTCATGACCAAATATGGCCGCGGGCTGGTCTGTGTGGCGATGAAGTCGCAGCGGCTGGAAGAGCTGGACATCAACTTCATGGTGCGCAACAACACCGCCCTGCTCGGCACGGCCTTTACCGTCTCGGTCGATTACCGCCACGGCGGGGTGACCACCGGTATCTCGGCCGCCGACCGCGCCGCCACCATCAAGGCCCTCATCGATCCGGCTGTAAAGGCAATCGACTTTGCCAAACCGGGCCACATTTTTCCGATCGCGGCAGTCAGCGGAGGCGTGCTGCGCCGCGCCGGTCATACCGAAGCGGTGGTCGACCTCGCCCGCGCCGCCGGGGCCTATCCGGCGGGGGTGCTCTGCGAGATCATGGACGAGGATGGCACCATGGCGCGGGTGCCGGCGCTCTTCACTCTCGCCCGCCAGTTCGGCCTGCGCATCATCACCGTCAAGGCGATGATCGAATACCGCCGCCGGCATGAGATCCTGGTCAAGCGCGTCGCCTCCACCGACCTGCCGAGCAAATTCGGCCACTTCACCCTCCACGTCTACGAAAGCCAGGTCGATGATCACCATCATCTCGCCCTGGTCAAGGGCGATCTCGACAGCGACGAGCCCCTGCTGGTGCGCGTCCATTCCCAGTGCCTCACTGGCGACGTCCTCGGCTCGATGCGCTGCGATTGCGGGGAACAACTCGACTTCGCCCTGCGTGAAATAGAGAAACAGGGCCGGGGCGTGCTGCTCTACATGCGTCAGGAGGGACGCGGCATCGGCCTGGCCAACAAGATCATGGCCTACGCCCTCCAGGATCTGGGTAAGGATACCGTCGAGGCCAACGAGGCCCTTGGCTTCAAGGCCGACCTGCGCGACTATGGCATTGGCGCCCAGATCCTTTGGGATCTCGGGGTGCGCAAGATCCGCCTGCTCACCAACAATCCCAAAAAGATCGTCGGCCTCGCGGGCTACGGCCTCGAGGTGGTCGAACGCGTCCCGATCGAGGTCGAGCCCAACAGCGTCAACGGCTTTTACCTCGAGACCAAGCGCGACAAGCTTGGCCATCTCATCATGATGGACGAAGAGGGCAAGCATACAGACGTCCAGGAAAGCTGAAGAGGAGCGCTCAACGCTCCTGTGAAATCCCGATACCCTGACCATTAACCCAGGTGGATTCCATGCCCAAAGTGATTGAAGGCCAACTCTCGGCGAGCGGAAAAAAATTCGCCATCGTCGTCAGCCGCTTCAACGAGCTGATCTGCAAAAAACTCCTCGAGGGCGCGCTCGACTGCATTAAACGCCACGGCGGCGACCTCGAGCAGGTCACCATTGCCTGGGTGCCCGGGGCGTTCGAAATCCCGGTCGCGGCCAAGCGCATCGCCCGCAGCAAACAGTACGATGCGGTGATCTGCCTCGGAGCGGTCATCCGCGGGGCAACCCCCCACTTTGAATATATCGCCGCCGAGGTGACCAAGGGCATCGCCCAGGCCGGCATGGAGCTGGAGGTGCCGATCACCTACGGCGTCATCACCCCGGACAACCTCGAGCAGGCCCTCGAGCGCGCCGGCACCAAGGCCGGCAACAAGGGCTGGGATGCAGCGATGAGCGCCATCGAGATGGCCGACCTTTTTGCCCATCTCAAGGGGTAGCCGGATGAGAAGAGTGGTGGGACCGATCCCCGTTCTTATACTGCTGTTTTGCACCCTCGCACCCCTGCGCGCGGCCGAGTGGGAGTGGCGCACCTTCACCAATGCCTCCGATGTGCGCCAGGTTCTGGCCGCCGACACCCTGGTCTGGGCCGCCACCAACGGCGGAGTGCTCAGCTACAGCCCTATGACCGGCCGCTTCACCCCCTTTGTCAACACCGACGGCCTTGCCGGCAATGAGGTCGCCGCTGTCGAACGCGACCGGCACGGCCGCATCTGGATGGCGGCCAGCGGCGGCCTGATCAATGTCTATACCCCCTCCTCCGGGCGCTGGCAGACCATCTCCGATTATGACGGCCAGAGCATCAAGGACCTGACCGTGCTCGGCGATTCCCTCTTCGTCTCTCTGGATATCGGCATCAGCCTCTTCGACGCCGGCCGCTGGGAGGTCAAGGAGACCTACAAGATCGGCCGCGTCAACCGCACCCTCATCGACGGCCGCCACATCTGGGCGGCCTGCCCGGACGGCGTGCGCGCCTCCAACCTTGATCTCCCCAATCTCATGGCCCCGGCTGCCTGGACCCTCTATACCATCGCCGACGGCCTGCCCCACAGCGAGGCCCTCTCTCTGGCCGCCCATGAAGGCCGCATCTATACCGGCACCCTCAAGGGGCTGGGCATCTTCGACGGCACCTCCTGGCTGCCCGGCGAACTGCTCGACAACACCATCGCCGACCTGGCGGTGTGGGGGGAGCAGCTGGCGGTATCCGCCGGCTACGCCGTCCTCAGGAGGAACGGGGCGAACAGCTACAGCCAGATCGGCAATGGTCTCGCCCAGGTCACCTCCCTCAGCGTCGACGGCAGCGGCCGCCTCTGGGCGGGGATCAGCCAGAACGGCCTCGCCTGGATCGGCCCGGAGGGCGCCGCCTGGAACAGACTCCTGCCCGACGGCCCGGCGGACAACAAATATACCGCCCTCACCTTTGACCGGAACGGGGTTCTCTGGACTGCCTCCTCCAGCGGCGGCATCTCCCGCTACGACGGCAGCTCCTGGCGCGTCTTCAACCGCAAGAACGGCCTGCTCCCCGGCAACGACTATCGCACTCTCGCCGTCGACAACCGCAACCGGGTCTGGGCGGGAAGCTGGGGAACCGGCATCGCCCTCTTCACCACCAGCGGCGACAGCATCGCCATCGACATCCTCGATGCCCAGGACGGCCTGGCCGGCATCTCCGTCAATCCCAATTATGTGGTCATCACCGGTCTGCATGCGGATAAAAACGGCAATATGTGGATTCTCAACTACCAGGCCGACAATCTGCAGATCCTCGCCGTCGTCGACTCCCTCGGCAACTGGCAGTATTTCACCACCCGCGACGGCATCAAATCGAAACTGACCACGGCGATCGCCTCCGACCAGAACAACCGGGTCTGGATCGGCACCCAGGACCGCGGCATCAGTGTCCTCGATCACAACGATACCCCCTTCAACAAGTCGGATGACGACCTCAGCCAGGGGCTGAGCACCGAAGACGGCCTCAACAGCCTCGCCATCCGCACCCTCGCCTGCGACGCCGACGGAGTGATGTGGATCGGCACCCCGGAAGGGCTGGAGTACTGGTACGAGGGCGCTCTCAATCCACGCTATCAGGTCATCAATGACGACATCAATGTCGTCTCCGTCGATGTGCGCAACAACAAATGGATCGGCACCAGCGGCGGCATGAGCATGTTCGAGGCCGACGGCTACACCTGGCGCCATTTCTCCACTTCCACCAGCGCCCTGGTCGGCGATAACGTCACCTCCTTCGCCTTCAACGAGCACACCGGACAGCTCTATATCGGCACCACCAACGGCCTCTCGCTGCTGCAGACCCCTTTCACCCGGCCGGCAGCCAATCTGAGCAGGCTCGCGGGATATCCCAATCCCTTCACGCTGGAGGGCCCGGGTGCGCTTTTCTATATCGAGAACCTGGCCGATAAGGCGACGGTGCGCATCTACACCCCGGAAGGACGCCTCATCCGGCATATCCCCGCCGTACAGATCCATGGCTCGCGCACAATCTGGGACGGCCGCAACGACCGCGGCGAACTGGTCGCCAGCGGCATCTATCTTTTCCTGGCCACCACCGAGTCGGGCGAGGCCGGATCGGGCAAAGTGGCGGTCATCCGCCCCTGAGCAATTCAAATTAACTTGTCCGTTATTACAATTTTCCAAAAATCCGCTTGATAATATCTCGCCAATTCCGTTAATTTAGGGTAGTTACAGGAGCGAACCGGGTTGGGGAGGAGACCATCAGTCGCGCCGGCGGTGCGCGGGGCAAAGGGATAAGGCCTCGGATGCGGCGCCGGAAAAGGTTTTTAACAAGAGCATGCTCACTTTTCTCTACGCGAAAAACTATCTCCTCATCGATGAACTCAAGGTTGGCTTCACGCCGGGACTGAATATCATCACCGGCGAGACCGGCGCGGGCAAATCGATCCTCATCGGCGCCCTCGGCGCTGTGCTGGGCGACCGCCTCGGCAAAGAGGTGATCCGCGGCGGGTCCGACAAGGCGGTGATCGAGGCCGAATTCCTCGTTTCTTCGCTGCCGGCGGCCGCGGCCTTTCTGCGCGAGAAGGAGATCGAGGAGCAGGGCGAAAGCCTTCTGCTGCGCCGTGAGGTGCATGCCACCGGCAAGAGCCGATGCTTCATCAACGACACCCCGGTACCCCTGCCGGTTCTGACCGAACTGGGCGATCTGCTCGTCGATCTGCACGGCCAGCATGAGCATCAGCTCCTCCTCAGGGTCGCCAACCACGGCCCCTATCTGGACGCTTTCGCCGGGCTGGAGTCCGATCTCGAGGCCCTCAGGGAGGCCTATCAGGAGCTGACCGCCGCGACGCGGCAACTGCGCGCCGTCGAGGAGCAGGCTGCCGAGCTGGCCCGCTCCCGCGATTACATGGCCTTTCAGCTCCAGGAGATCCGGGCGGTGGCCCCGGCAGCCGATGAAGAGGAGGAGCTGCAGCGCGAGGAGCAGATCCTGCGCAATGCCGAACTGCTCTTCGAGCGCACGGCACAGATTTTCACCCGGCTCTACGAGTCGGAGGGCTCGGCTGCCGAACAGCTGACCGCAGCCGCGGCCGATCTCGCCCAGCTGGCAGCCATCGACAGCCGCTTCAGCGCCATGCAGGGCGATTGCCAGAGCGCGCGCATCCTCGTCGACGAGCTGGCCAAGAGCGTACAGCACTACAATCAGGCCATCGCCTTCGATCCGGAGCGGCTCGAAAAAATTCGTCAGCGTCTGGCGGCCCTGACCGCCCTCAGGCGCAAGCATGGCGGCAGCCTGGCCGACATCATCGCCCTTGGCGACAGGCTGGAGCGGGATCTGGGGCTGGTCGACAACCTCGAGGCGACCCTCGCCCGGCTGGGCAGGGAACGAGAAGCGGCGCGCAGCCGGCTGGCCGGGATTAATGCCGGGCTCTCCGGCAAGCGCCATGGTGCCGCGGAGGATTTCAGCAGCCGGGTGGCCGCCGCCCTCGCGCTTCTCGGCATGCCGCGCGCGCAGTTCGCGGTTGCCCAACACTCTACGCCCGCCGCTGATGAGCCCTGGGTCGAGCTGGAGGGGCAGCGGGTCCGCATCGGAGCGCGCGGCTCCGACCACCTCGAGTTCCTGCTCTCCGCCAATCCGGGTGAGGAGGCCAAGCCCCTGGCGGCCGTGGCCTCGGGCGGCGAGATTTCGCGCGTCATGCTCGCCCTCAAGACCCTGCTCGCCGAAGCCGACCGGGTACCGGTGCTGATCTTCGACGAGATCGACATCGGCATCAGCGGGCGCATTGCCCAGGCGGTGGGGCGCAGTCTCAGGGAGCTGGCCGCGAGCCATCAGGTGCTCTGCATCACCCATCTGCCGCAGATCGCCGGCATGGCCGATCATCATTTACTGGTCGAAAAGGGGGGGGACGAACATCAGACGCGCACGACGATTCGTCCCCTTTCGCAGGAAGAACGCGTGGCCCAGGTAGCCGCCCTCATCGGCG
>Ga0302250_1001161_pt1 | contig 21054 bp, 20 predicted proteins | sample AAG_RA_Asp_MG_FD_193536 | JGI IMG/M metagenome (GOLD analysis project Ga0302250, IMG submission 193536) | Enriched activated sludge microbial communities from anaerobic digester in WTTP, New Holstein, Wisconsin, United States - AAG_RA_Asp | ecosystem: Engineered > Bioreactor > Anaerobic >... | reverse complement strand
CAGTCCTGGAACAACCTGCGCCAGGACATGCTGAAAAGCTCGGAAGATCTCGGCCAGACGATGGCCCGCTCGCTATTCACCGCCCTGCTGCACGACGACGTGTGGCGCGCCTACGAGACGATCGCCCTGCCCTTCAAGGAAAACAGCAGTTCGGCGCTGGCCGAGGCGTTGATCGTCCTTGACGCCGGACGCCGCGTCTTCGCCTCCTCGCACCCCGAGGATTTTCCGGTGACGAGCGAACTCGCCGATCTCGGCGACGACTTCCGGGCGATCGACGCCGAGATCGCCGCCGATCCGGCGCATCCGTCCCGCATCCTCGAACGCGACGTCGCCGCGCATCTGTTCATCGCCATCCCGATCAGCGCCGACAATGTCCGGATCGGCACCCTGATCGTGGCGCACAACAAGAACCAGCTCTGGCACCGTTTCGACCGGGTCATCCTCAACGCCGCCGCAGTCACCCTGCTGATCCTCGCAGTGCTGTTGCCGATCAACTGGTACTGGGGACGGCGCATGGTCGCCCCGCTCGAACTCGTCACCGACCGACTGAGCCGCATCAACGCCGGCGAACCGGAGCCGCTCGACCCGCACCTCTATCCGTATCACGACGAAGTCGGAACGCTCTACCTCGCCTACGGCCGCATGCTCGACGCCATGCAGGAAAAGCTCCAGCTGGAACAGGAGGTCGTCAAGCAGGAGCGCATGGCCGCAGTCGGCCGCCTGACGGCGAGCATCGCGCACGAGATCAACAACCCGCTGGGCGGCATGCTCAACGCCATCAGCACCCTGAAGCGGCACGGCACGCCCGACCCGCTGAACCAGAAGACGATCAGCCTGCTGGAACGCGGCCTCTCGCAGATCCGCGACACGGTCGCCGCACTGCTGGTCGAAGCCAAGGTCAGCAGCCGCAGACTGGCACTCCACGACATCGACGATGTCATGCTGCTGGTCACCCCCACCGCCCACAAGCAAGGCGTCGAGATCGCCTGGGAAACGCGCATTCCCGACCCGCTGCCGGTGCCGTCGACGCCAGTGCGGCAACTGTTGATCAATCTGGTGCTCAACGCTGTCCAGGCCGCAGGCCGCAACGGCCACGTCGCGGTATGGACGGAAGGCACCCAGGAGAATCTGACGCTCGTCGTGGAGAACGACGGCCAGGTGCTCTCGGCCGAACACAAGGAACACCTCTTCGAACCGTTCACCCCTTTCTCGCAGCGCGGCAACGGACTCGGCCTGTGGATCTGCTACCAGATCGCGACGCAACTCGGCGGTGCCATTCGCGCCGAAACCACCAGCGCCCTGACGCGCTTCATCGTAACCCTGCCCCTGGACCCCCGCCGTGACGAATCCAACGAATCGAACGAACCGTATCTGCCTGATTGAAGACGACGAGATCATGGGCGAATCGCTCGCCGACCGCTTCGTGCTCGACGGTTATCTGTGCGACTGGCACCGTACCGCCGCGGCCGCCGAAGCCGCGCTGCTGACGCGCGAATACTTCCTGGTGATCAGCGACATCCGCCTGCCCGACCTCGGCGGCGACGAACTGTTCGCCCGGCTCGCCGGCGAACACGTCGCGCTGCCCCCGTTCCTGTTCATCACCGGCCAGGGCAACATCGACACCGCCGTCCAGTTGCTCAAGCTCGGCGCGCAGGACTACATCACCAAGCCCTTCGACCTCGACGCGCTGATGGACCGCATCCAGTCGATCGCCGGCCCGGCGGCGCCGGAGTCGGTGGATGCGCTCGGGTCGTCGCCGGCCATGCGCCACATCATCGCCCTGCTGCCGCGCCTCGCCGGCAGCACCACCACCGTCCTGATTACCGGCGAATCCGGCGTCGGCAAGGAGCGCATCGCCCGCACGATCCACGACCTCGGCGGACCGGAGCGGCCCTTCGTGGCCATCAACTGCGGCGCGCTGACCGAGACCCTGCTCGAAGCCGAACTGTTCGGCTACGAAAAAGGCGCGTTTACGGGCGCCCTGCGCAGCCGCCGCGGCCTCTTCGAGCAGGCCGACGGCGGCACGCTGTTCCTCGACGAGATCGGCGACATGTCGCTGGGCATGCAGACCAAACTGCTGCGCGCCTTGCAGGAACGCAGCATCACGCGCATCGGCAGCGAGACGCCGACGGCCGTCAACATCCGCCTGCTCTGCGCCACCCACCGCGATCTCAAGGAAATGGTCGGCAGCGGCGAATTTCGCGAAGACCTGTACTACCGCATCAACGTCGTCCAGTTGCGCGTGCCGCCCCTGCGCGAACGCCGCGAAGACATCCTCTGGCTCAGCCGCCTGTTCCTGGCTGAATTCACCGGCCACGGGCAAAAGCCTCCGGTCCTCACCGCCGCCGCCGAGCAGGCGCTGATGGCCTACCCGTGGCCGGGCAACATCCGCGAACTGCGCAACACGCTCGAACGCGCCTGCCTGCTCAGCGACAGCCGCAGCATAGGCGTCGACCACCTGTTCGACCAGCCCGTCGCAGCGACGGAACCCCAGAGCACCGGCGGCAACCTGCGCGACTATCTGAACGAGCGCGAGCGCGAATTCATTGTGCGGGCGCTCGACACGAGCCAGTGGCAGATACAGGCCTGCGCCGACACGCTCGGCATCAGCCGCAAGACGCTGTGGGAGAAGATGCGCAGACTCGGGATCGACAAGGAAGACATCGACGGCGTCATGTAGCTCCCAAGGAAGCAAACGACGCCCCTCGGGTGGCCCTCGCCAGGTTCAGCCCTTCTGCTTTGGAAAGTCTTTCAGACAACACCGTCCAGAAGGGTTGCGGGTCTCGCAGGAGCAATTCCCCGCCTTCGTCTGTTCCACCACGAATTCCCTGATCGATGGCTCCCTCTCGAAATCCGCCCTGCTGACGCCGAAGCAGTGACACAGCACCGCGTCTCCACCGTTTTCTTTCACGGCACTCCGGACTCTCAGCACGGTCTTGGCAACGAGCGAGCCGTCGTCACCAAAATAGGCTGTATCGCAATCAGGGTTGTCGCAAAAGTAGTGATATCTGGAGGAAGGCGTCCAACGCCAGGAGAACCGGATGTGATGGGCGATGGTCCGTGAGGAAATTTCCAGACACTCGTTACCGCAGGCGGGGCAGATTCGCTTGCGCGGGTAACTGGTATCGCACCCGGAGGACGAGCAACAATGACTCATACGGCAACAGCCTCAGAACCAGCGCTCGACCTTGGCTCTCGCCGGCACGCCGCCGGAATGCACCACCACCCCGTCGATCACCACACCCGGCGTCGACATCACCCCGTAGCCCATGATCGCCGGCAGGTCCTCGACCTTCTCCAGCTTGATCGGTACGCCCTTTTCCCTGGCCACCTGCTCGACGAGCGCCAGCGTGTTCTTGCAATTGGCGCAACCGGTACCCAGAATTTTTACGTCTTTCATGAAAATCTCCTATCAAAGAACCGCGTTGAATACATAACCGACGAGCAGGATGCCCGTCGCCACGACACCGGCGAACGTGGCGATCAGCCGTGGCTTGAGCGCCTTGCGCAGAATGATCATTTCCGGCGCCGAGAGGGCGATCACCGCCATCATGAAGGCCAGAACGGTGCCGAGCGCCGCGCCCTTGCCGATCAGCGCCTCGACGATGGGAATGATACCGGCGGCGTTGGTGTACATCGGCACGCCGAGGATGACGGCGGCCGGCACGGCCCACCATGCATCCCTGCCCATGAACGAAGCCATGAAATCTTCCGGCACATAACCGTGAATCGCCGCGCCCAGGCCGATGCCGAGCAGGATGTACGGCCACACCTTGCCGACGATCTGCCTGACATGGCTCCAACCGGCCTCGAAGCGCTCGACCCAGCCGAGGTTCAGGCCGACCGTGGGATCGACCTGACCGGCATGGATCTTCTGCACCCAGTCCTCCAGATGGCGCTCCATCTTCAGCTCGCCGATCACGAAGCCGGCGACAATGGCCACCAGCAGGCCGAGGCCGAGATACATCGCCGCGACCTTCCAGCCGAACATGCCGAAGAGCAGCACCAGCGCCACTTCATTGACCATCGGCGCGGCGATCAGGAAGGAGAACGTCACCCCCAGCGGCACGCCCGCCGAGAGAAAGCCGATGAACAGCGGCACCGCCGAGCACGAGCAAAACGGCGTGACGATACCCAGCGTCGCCGCCAGCACGTTGCCAATGCCGAGCCGCTTGCCTGAGAGCAGTGCCCGCGTGCGCTCCGGCGCAAAGAAAGTCTGCACGATGCCCATGGCGAAGACGATGCCGGTGAGCAGCAGCAATACTTTCGGCGTGTCGTAGACGAAGAAATGCACCGCCTCGCCGAAGTGCGTGGCGCGCGTCAGGCCGAGCGCGGCGATGACGGCATCGGCAAACGCGGTCAGGTTGCTGTATGCAAGGAACCAGACAACCGCCGCAACAGCGATTCCGGCCAGCCAGCGCCCCGGTGAGGGGGACGCAAGAACGTGAGATTCGGCAGACAAAGGGAAACTCCCATCAAAGTAGATTACGGTACTCCGCCAAGGAGACGAATGAAGCGCAAAAAGGATGCACCGTCGTAGCGACATTGGCGGCACGCGGCCAGAGAACCGGAGCGGCCCGGACTTGTCGAAGCGACAAGGGTTTCCTTATGTGCTTGCCGGTGAAGTTTCGGTGCAAGGCGTTGACTTGCTTGCACTTCGGAGCCCTGCTCACCGCCTTCGGGACCATTACAGAAAACGGATGGATAGGAACGGCGGGCATTCTTTTCCTGCGTGATTGATAAAGGAGAGAACAATGAACCGTTTCCAACAGTTTCTTGCCGTCATCCTAAGCGTGAGTCTGCTCAACGCGACAATACTCGTCCCGGTCGCACACGCCGGGATGGTCACGACACAGGAGGTGGCCACGGTGATCGCCACGGGGCAGGCTGAAAGCGGGCAAGCCCGCCTGGCAGCCGCCCTGGCGCGCGATGAAGTGCGCGCCGAGATGGAACGCCAGGGTGTCGATCCGGCAATGGCGATCGAACGCATCGCGGCGCTGACCGACGAAGAGGCCGCACGGCTGGCCGACCAAATCGACACAGCCCCCGCGGGCGGCATCATCGGTGCGATCCTGCTGGTGTTCTTCGTGCTGCTGCTGACCGACATCCTCGGCCTGACCAAGGTCTTCCCATTCACCCGTTCCGTGCGTTGAGCCAGACGTGCGTTCAACCGCCGACCAGCCGGCGCGAGGGCGGCGTTGGTTCTCCACCGCCATCGCGCTGCTCGCTGCGCTGCTGCTGAGCGGTTGCGCCACGCAGAGCACGCGGCTTCAGGACGCCCGCCCCGAGGGTCTGCCGGTCCGCTCCGAACTGGTCGACACCCCGTTCTTTCCCGACGACAGCCATTTCTGCGGCCCCGCGGCACTGGCGACGAGCCTGTCGGCCGTCGGCCTGGCGACAACGCCGGAGGCGCTGATCGGCCGGGTCTTCCTGCCTGGCCGAGAAGGATCGCTGCAGGTCGAGATGCTGGCCGGCGCGCGCCGCCAGGGGGCCGTGGCGACGCGCATTCCGGGAACGCTGGAGGCGCTGATGCGCGAAACGGCCGCCGGCAACCCGGTGGTCGTGCTGCAGAACCTCGGCCTGTCGTGGGCGCCGTCGTGGCACTACGCGGTCGTCGTGGGCTACGACCTCGACACCGGCGAAATGCTGTTGCGCTCCGGCCCCGTGAAACGCGAGACGATCAGCCTGCGCACGTTTGAACATACCTGGAACCGCAGCGAGCGCTGGGCCTTTGTCGCGCTGCCGCCGGGCCGCCTGCCGGTGACAGCGAGCGAAAGCGAAGCCGCGCGCGCGCTCGTGCAGTTCGAGCGCAACGCGCCGGCCGCCAAAGCCGCGGAAGCGTATCGCGGCGGACTGGCCCGCTGGCCCGCCAATGCCGTCCTGGCGATGGGGCTGGGAAACTCCCTCCATGCATCCGGCGACCTGGCCGGCGCCGAGGCCGTTTTCCGGCACACCGCGGAAACCCATGGCCTCGCCGCCGCGTACAACAACCAGGCGCTGGTGCTGCTGGAACTGGGGCGGCACGCCGAAGCGCGACGAGCCGCCGAACGCGGCCTCAAGGTCGCCGGTCCGTTGCGCCAAACCCTGCTCGAGACGCTCGGCACCATCGAAAAGGCCGCTGCGACGGACTAGCCGGACACCTCGCCACCGGGTCCGTCCCCGGCGATGAATACGTTGATGGCCAGAGAGGTGATTTCCCGGATTTGTTGTGCAGTGACCTCGCCCAGCTGCCGGTGCAGGAAAGGTTCCAGCGTTCGGCCTCCGGCAGGCTCTCAATTCCGCCGATAGCGCGTCAGCCGGACATCGACCGTGACTGACAGCGAATGCAACGCTGCGACCCGGGCCTTGCCTTCGCTGCTGGCCCGAAAAAGATGCGGCGTCATGGCCAGCAGGTCGCCGATCTGCTGCTGACCAGCAATCTCGACCGAATAGCGCACCGTCTCGCTCGACACGACGGAATATCCAGCCGGAACGGCTGTCACCACCGCCCGCTCCGCTTTGACGACCGGATAGATGATCTCGCGCAATTCACGCAGATGGTCCGGGCCGGCGTCGATCTGCACCAGTTGACCTTCTGGCGCCAGCACCCGGGCGAACTCCGGATAGACGGGAAAACCGAACATGCACAGGACGCGGTCAAGCGTGCCCGGCAACACCGGCAGATTGGCGTTGCTGCCGACGATCCACGCCATTCGTTTATCCTGTTTCGCGGCCGAGAGTACCGCCCACTTGGAGATATCCAGCCCGATCAGCGCCAGGCGCCTTGTTTCATTGCCGGCGGCAAGCTGGCGCAGGTAGTAGCCTTCGCCGCAGCCGGCATCGAGGCAGCGGACCGTGGCGCCGGGAGCCGTATCCGCGAGGACGGCACGCGCCGCCGCTTCTGCAATCGGCCGGTAATGAGCGGCCTCGAGAAAACGCCGCCGACAGGCCACCATTTCCTTGCTGTCGCCGGGATCGCGCGAGCGCTTGTTCTGGACCGGCAACAGATGGGTGTGGCCCTGGCTGGCGATGTCGAAACTGTGGCCGTCGGCGCAACGCCACGCGCTACCGTTGCGGCGCAATGGCTTCCCGTCCAGCGGGCAGGCCAGCGCAGTGAATGGCGCGACGTTCATCAACGCGAGCCCCGGCGGACTTGCGTCGCCCCGGCCGCGACTTCCGCATGGCGGAAACACGTCGTCAAGTGATCGTTGACCATTCCCGCAGCCTGCATGAAGGCATAACAGATCGTCGAGCCGACGAACTTGAAGCCGGCGCGCGCCAGCGCCTTGCTCATCGCGTCCGACTTAGGGGTTTTGGCCGGCACTTCGGCCAGCGAGCGCCAGTCATTCCGGATCGGTTCGCCGCCCACGAATTGCCAGAGGAAATCACTGAAACTCTGGCCGTGCGCAGTCAGGTCAAGGAAGGCCTTCGCGTTCTGAATCGTCGCGGCCACCTTGGCCCGATTGCGGACAATCCCCGGATCGGCCAACAGCGCCGCCACCTTGGCCTCGTCGTATTGCGCGATCAACTGCGGCTGAAACCCGTCGAATACCTGGCGATAGCGATCTCGTTTCCTGAGGATCGTGGCCCAGGACAGTCCGGCCTGCGCCCCTTCCAGGATCAGCAGTTCGAACAGCGAGCGGTCGTCACGGAGGGGCACCCCCCATTCCTCGTCGTGGTACTGACGATACAGATCAAAGCCTTCACACCAGGGGCAACGTTCCATTGGGTTCGACAGGTTCGAAAACCGCGGAGTCTACCGCGAAACGTCAACGCCACGATGTCGTCACGGGATCTGATCCGCGCATCCCGCGCCGCACGGAAAATCCGGGTTGAACGACCTATATTTGGATTGGGCGCTCACCCAATCTCTAGCCGAAAACCAGCAGAGATCGCACAGCAAGCGCCTTCGACGATTCGAAAAGCGAGAACATCATGCTCACCGGAATCCTGGGCGCCGGGCTGGCCGCCCTCAACGACTACATCGCCACCCATGTGCTGACCTGCCTTGTCCCGGCCTTCCTGCTGGCCGGCGCAATGGTCACCTTCATCCGCCGGGAGGCGATCCTGGCGCTGCTCGGCGAACAGGTCCGGAAGAGCCGCTCGTTTCCGCTGGCTTGCGGCGCAAGCTTTCTGATCGCCGCCTGTTCGTGCACGGTCATCCCGGTGGCCAGCGGCCTGTACTACGCCGGCGCGGGGATCGGCGCGGCGTTCATCATTCTCTGGGTAGCACCGGCCGCCAACGTCCTGGCGCTGACCTACACCGGTACGATTCTCGGCGCCGAGATGGTCGTTGCCCGGATCGTCGCCGCGTTGCTGATGGCCTTCGCCGTCGGCATGGTCATGACCGTCGCCTTCCGTAACCTGCCGCACCCGCAACGCGTCGTGCCGCAGGACACCTCGCCGGACACCGAGACCTTCATCGAGCGCAAGAGCCTGATCCTGATCGTGCTGCTCGTGCTCACCCTGCTGCTGCCCAACTACCTCGTGCAGAGCGGTCCGTACTGGGTGAAAGTCGCCGTGTGGGGCGTCCTGACGCTGCTCACCGCCGCCTACGCCTGGCGGACCGTCAGCCGCGAAAACCTCGGGCAATGGATGCAGGAAACGTGGTGGTTCGTGCGCATCATCTTTCCGCTGCTGCTCGGAGGCGTATTCCTCGTCGGGACCATCGGCTATCTGCTGCCGGAAGCCTGGATTCGCGAATGGCTCGGTGGCAACAGCTTGTCTGCCAACTTCCTCGCCACCGTGATCGGCGCGGTCAGCTACTTCGCCACGATGACCGAAGCTCCCTTCGTGGACACGCTGATGGGCCTCGGCATGGGCAAGGGCCCGGCATTGACGCTGCTGCTGACCGGGCCGGGCCTCAGCCTGCCCAACTGGCTGGCGATCGCCCGCGTGTTCGGAATCCGCCAGGCACTGGTTTATGTGCCGACGATCATCGTGCTGGGCACGCTGATCGGCTGGCTGTTCGGCAATTTCATTCTTTAGCGAGGAGGTAGGTCATGAAGATCCAGATCGCCGGCCCCGGCTGCGCGAAATGCCAGGCCACCGAAAAGAACGTCCGTGACGCCTGCGCCGAACTTGGCATCGACGCCGAAATCGAGCATCTGACCGATCCGCGCGTTTTCGCGCCAATGGGGGTGATGATGACCCCGGCCGCGATCATCGACGGCAGAGTGGTCGTTTCCGGTCGCGTGCCGACTGTGGAGATGCTCAAGCAGGAGATCGCCAAACACCAAGGGTGAAACAGCGAGCATCAAACCGGAGTCCCTGACTCCAGCGGCGGACGCGGAACAAAGCAGCAGACCCTCCCTTCCGCATCGAACGTCAGCTGGCAAGCGTCGGCCAATTGGCTACGCAAACGCAGCCGCGCCCGTTGCACCCGCGACTTGGCGGCGGGCAACGAAAGACCCAGGCGCTCGGCAAAGGCTTTCTGCGTCACGCCTTGGATGTCGCAGAGCACGATCGCTTCGCGATCCTCCGCCGAGAGTTCCGACAGCACGCGCGGCAGGCAATGGCTCAAGAGATCGACCGGAGCGATTTCCGGCAGCGCGTCGGCGAGCAGATCGTCCGGCAGGGGAACCTGCTCCTTGGTCAAACGCAGCCGATCGACCAGCAGGTTGCGCGCCACTTGGAAGAGCCAGGCACGCGGGTTTTCCACCCGGCAGAAGTCGGCGCCCCGCAACACCGCACGCAGGAAGACCTCCTGCAACAGATCGTCGGCATCGCTCGCGCAGCCGGAACGATGCACGAGGAAACTCCGCAGTTCCTCCTTGTGCTGCCGCCATGCCCGCTGGTGGCACTCGTAGGATGACATCGCCGCTCCGTCTCCTGTCGTACGAAGCCTAGACCAGGCGCTTGCTCATGCACTTGGCACTCGCCGGGCACAGGCCACGGAACTGGGGATGCGCGGCGATGCCAGCCGGTACCGTGTCGCGTTGAACATCCCCATACCCCAGACGCAGGAGATAGGTCCGCGCGCTCGTCGTCAGCAGATAGAGCTCGCCAACTCCCGCATCGCGGGCCCGTTGCTCGATCTCGGCAACCAGCCGCTCGCCGATACCGCGACCGCGCCATTCCGGATCGATGGCGAGCGAACGCGGCAAGCCGGCGGCTCCGAACACCTCGAGTCCGCAAACGCCGACCAGTGCCTTACCGGAGATGGCGACGATGAAACGGTCGATTGCTGCCACAGACAAATCGTCCGTCGGCAAATGGCATGCCGTCAGCAGCGAAATGATGGCCGGGAAATCGTCGGGGCACGCCAGTCGCGTCTCGATCGGCGAACCATTCATGCGGGCATCCCTGCCGATGGCAGATCCTGTTGCCGGTTTGACGGCTTCGATCGTCGCCGAGACGACGTAATCGGTCACCGCCCTGTCCGGCGCCCAATCGCGGATGAACGACTTGCTCTCGTCCTTCGGAGCGACGCGAATCTGTTGAAAGCCCGCGCTTCGCAACATATCTTCCAGCGCAGAAATCTGCGACGCTCCTGCCATGCAGCCGGTGAGCAGCGCCATGTCCTGCCGGAACTCGTCCGGCATCTCCGCGAACGCGACAACATCGGAAATCGCCAGCCGGCCGCCGGGTTTCAGCACCCGGAACGCTTCGGCGAAAACGCGCGGCTTGTCCGGCGAAAGGTTGATGACACAGTTGGAAATGACCACGTCGATACTGCTGTCGGCAACCGGCAGGTTCTCGATTTCGCCAAGACGGAACTCGACGTTGCGGTAACCACCTTTCTCGGCGTTGTTCCGCGCCTTGGAAACCATCGCCGGCGTCATGTCCACGCCGACCACCCGCCCGTGATCGCCGACTTGCCGGGCAGCCAGGAAACAGTCGAAACCGCCGCCGCTGCCGAGGTCGAGGACGGTTTCGCCCGTCTTGAGCGCGGCAATCGCCTGCGGGTTGCCACAGCCCAGCCCCAGGTTGGCGCCTTCAGGCACGGTGCCAGTTTCTGCGACGGAATAGCCGACCGCCTGCGAGAGCGCATCGGCCTCGCTCGGCGCTTCCCCGCAGCAGGACGGACTGCACCCGCAACTGTTGTTCTCGGCAATCTGCCCATATCGCTGGCGGACGGCCTGACGGATCTCATCGTGTTTCATCGCGCTCATGTTTCTTTCATCCTTGTTCATCGCACCGCCCCCTGGCCTATCGGCTCATGATGTCTGCGCACGCTTCGCCAGCAACCGATCCAGCTGGTTGGCAAACGTTTTTCGATCCGCGTCGGAGAGCGCCGACGGCCCTCCGGTATCAACGCCGCTGCTGCGGAGGCTGTCCAGGAAATTGCGCAGGGCAAGGCGCTCCTGGATATTGCTCGTCGTCAGCAACTCTCCCCGGGGGTCGATGACCACCGCGCCCTTGGCAATGACTTCGGCGGCCAGCGGCACATCGGCCGTGATGACCAGATCGCCCGATTGCGCTTCCGTGGCGATCCGTTTGTCCGCCACATCGAATCCGGCTGGAACTTGCAGGGCCGTTATCCACGGGGAAGGAGGCACCCGGAGCATCCGGTTGGCAACCAGCACCAGCGGAATCTGGGTGCGATTGGCGGCCCGGTAGAGAATTTCCTTGATAGCCACCGGACACGCGTCGGCATCCACCCAGATTTTCATGGTCACACCCCTCGAGAAAACCGCGCAACGATATCACTCAATCGGCCTAGCGGCGGTTCGGCGATTAGTAGACCGGTGAGTCGGTTGATTTCTGGAATGGAGAACTGCCCCTCCGGGCTTGCAAGAGGGCTTGTTCGCGCATCAAGGCCTGGACTAACGGCCGCTGTGCGTCGCTTTGACCCCAAGAATCGAAATAGACCAGATCCTCGATGGGCGTTCGTGGTAGCCAACCGGCGGTTTCGAGTTCCGGTTTTGCGTAGAAATGGCTTACGTAACCGACGCACAGATAGGCAATTGGCGTGATTTTCTCGGGAATACCCAGCGCCGCCTGCAAATCGACCTGATTGAAAATGCTGACCCAGCCGACACCCAGCCCTTCAGCGCGCGCAGCGAGCCAAAGGTTCTGAACCGCGCAGACGCTGCTGTAAAGATCCATCGTCTTCATGTGCGTACGACCGACGACAACGGGGCCGGTGCGCTCACGGTCACAGGTGATGCATATTCCAATGGGCGCCTCGAGAATTCCCTCCAGCTTGAGCTTTCTGTAGGTGGTCTGCTTTTCTCCCTCGAACATTTCAGCGGCTTCAGCGTGCGCTTTCTCGAATGCGGCATGCACACGCTGCTTCGTCTGTTCGGATTGCACGACCAGGAAATTCCATGGCTGCATGAATCCGACCGATGGCGCATGATGCGCGGCGGTGATGATTCGGCTCAGGACGTCGTCGGTTACGGCAGCAGGCAAGAACTGGCCGCGCACGTCGCGGCGAGAGAAGATGGCTTGATAGACGGCGGCACGTGCTTCAGCGGTGAAGGCGTGAACATCCTGGCTGGCTTGCACCGTTTTCATGGCAATTCCCCTTGCTTGAAAAGTGGGCGCACGACCGGGCCTTGCCATGCGCAGAGTATTCCAGGCCGGTCTTCTGACTTGGATTCATCTGCCGTCGGCGCCTTCCCGGTACTACCAGTGGCGTGTTGCCGAAGCATCGTCCTCACAGCGTTGGGCACGTGACGGACTTGCACCGCCTTCCCGATTCTCCCCGAGCGCATAAACACGGGGCACCTGAAGCGCGCAATGGTCTACGAACACCGCGGCATTGTCAAAATCGCGTTCGGCTGCAAATCCTGGCGCCCAACAGATCACATGGCCATTTGATTCACACGGTAGCGGCGGCAGACAGGTGAATCAGTGATTGACGTCGTTTTCATATTTCCATAAACTTGGAAACATGGAAACGACAAACGCCGCCGAACTGCTTGCCGCCCTGGGACACGAATCCCGTCTAGCCATCTTTCGATTGCTGGTCGAGGCGGGGCCAGAGGGGATGATCGTCAGTACCATCGCCGAGAAGCTGGGGATTCCGGGGGCGACACTGTCCTTTCATCTCTCCCACCTCAGCCGCGCCGGCTTGATCAAGGGGGAACGGGAAAGCCGTTTCATCCGTTACTCGGTCGAGTACCTGACGATGGATGACTTGATTGCCTTCCTGACCAGCAACTGCTGTGGTGGGGCCACCTGCCTGCAAAAGACGGCCCCCTGCGACACGACCGCCAAACGCCGAAACCATCTCTCCAACCTGAGTGAAGAGAAAACCACGATGAACGAGCGGATCTTCAATGTCCTTTTCCTTTGCACCGGCAATTCGGCGCGGAGCATCCTCGCAGAATCCTTGTTGAATCATTTGGGCAAAGGGCGGTTTCGGGCATTCAGCGCCGGCAGCCATCCTGCCGGACAGGTGAATCCCTTTGTGTTCGAACTGCTGAAAAAACAAGGTATGCCGGCGGATGGCCTGCGCAGCAAGAGCTGGGACGAATTTTCCGCCCCCGGGGCGCCTGCGCTGGATTTCGTGTTCACGGTTTGCGACAACGCTGCGGGCGAAGTTTGTCCGATATGGCCTGGCCAGCCCATGACAGCGCACTGGGGAATCGAGGACCCTGCGAATGTCGACGGTGACGACCAGTCAAAGCGCGAAGCGATGTCTTCGGCTCACCGTCTGCTTGCCCACCGCATTTCACTATTCACCAGCCTGCCTTTCGAAAAACTCGATCGCCTTTCGCTCCAGAAACGACTGGAAGGCATCGGTCACGCACAGGGCTGAATGGCAGCCCTCCTTATCCGTCAATCAAACTGCAAGGGAACGCATGATGAGCAACCCCAAGACCGTCCTGGTGCTCTGCACCGGCAATTCCGCCCGCTCGATTCTCGGCGAGGCGCTGTTCAACCATCTCGGCCGGGGCCGGGTGCGCGCTTTTTCGGCGGGCAGCAAACCGTCGGGCAAGGTGAATCCGGTGGCGCTGGAAACGCTGGAGAAGCATGGCGTGCCGCTGCCTGCGGAGGTACGCAGCAAGTCGTGGGACGAGTTCGCCGCGCCCGGTGCGCCGCACATCGACTACATCTTCACCGTCTGCGCCAGCGCGGCGGGCGAAACCTGCCCGATCTGGCCGGGGCATCCGACGACGGCGCACTGGGGCATCGCCGATCCGGCGCATGTCGAACCGATGGAAGCCCGGCGCGAAGCGTTTGAAGTCGCCTATCGGGCCCTGGAAAAGCGCATCAAGGCCTTTCTTGCGCTGGAACTCGAATCCATGTCGGCGAAGGACGTGGCAACGGCCGCGCGGTTGATTCACGAGGCAGCCGGAGCAACCGGGCAATGAGCGCGCAATGTGAAGTGGCGATCAAGCAGTCGGCGGGTACGCCGATGAGCGTTTTCGAGCGCTACCTGACGGTGTGGGTTTTCCTGTGCATCGTTGCCGGGGTAGTGTTCGGCCAGACCTTGCCCGGCGTGTTTCAGGCGATAGGCCGCATGGAGTTCGCGCAGGTGAACCTGCCGGTCGGGCTGCTGATCTGGGTGATGATCATCCCGATGCTGGTGAAGGTCGATTTCGGTGCGCTGCACGAAGTGCGCCAGCACGTACGCGGCATCGGCGTAACCTTGTTCATCAACTGGCTGGTCAAGCCGTTCTCGATGGCCTTCCTCGGCTGGCTGTTCATTCGCCATCTCTTCGCGCCGTATCTGCCGGCCGATCAGCTCGACAGCTACATCGCCGGACTGATCCTGTTGGCTGCGGCGCCGTGCACGGCGATGGTCTTCGTATGGAGCCGGCTGACCAACGGCGACCCGCTGTTCACCCTGTCGCAGGTGGCGTTGAACGACACGATCATGATCTTCGCCTTCGCGCCGCTGGTGGCTTTCCTGCTTGGCATTTCGGCAATCACCGTGCCGTGGGACACCTTGTTCACCTCGGTCGTGCTGTACATCGTCATTCCGGTGATCCTCGCCCAGCTCTGGCGCAAATCGCTGCTCAAGGGCGGCCAGGCGGCGTTCGACGCGGCGATGGAGAAGATCGGCCCGTGGTCGATCACCGCGCTGCTGGCGACACTGGTGCTGCTCTTCGCATTCCAGGGCAAGGCGATCATCGAGCAGCCGCTGATCATTGCGCTGCTCGCGGTGCCGATCCTGATCCAGGTGTTCTTCAATTCGTCGCTGGCCTACTGGCTGAACCGGAGAGTCGGCGAGAAACACTCGGTGGCCTGCCCGTCGGCGCTGATCGGCGCGTCGAACTTCTTCGAGCTGGCCGTCGCCGCGGCGATCAGCCTGTTCGGCTTCGAATCCGGCGCGGCGCTGGCTACGGTCGTTGGCGTGTTGATCGAAGTGCCGGTGATGTTGCTGGTGGTCAAGGTCGTCAATACCAGCAAGGGATGGTATGAGGGCGTAAGAACCTGACTCGTTTGACGCATTTTTTGAAGCAAAAGGAATTTTCATGAAAAAACTTGAAGTCTTCGATCCCGCCATGTGCTGTTCGACCGGCGTTTGCGGCGTCGAGGTCGATCCTATCCTGGTGCAGTTCGCCGCAGATCTCGAATGGATCGCCGAGCAGGGTGTCGAGATCAAGCGTTACAACCTCGGGCAGGAACCACAGGCCTTCGCCGCCAACCCGGCGGTGCTCATGGAGATGGAAGCTGGGATGGAACGCCTGCCGATCATCGTCGTGGACGCACAGATTGTCGCCACTGGCGCTTACCTTTCGCGCGCACAACTGGCGCAGAAACTCGGCGTTTCGATGACAAACGAAAACAAACCGCGCATCACGACCGGCAGCGGTTGCTGTAATCCGCAATCAGGGTGCTGCTAATGGCACTACCCGCGGTCGCAACCCGCTATCTCTTCTTCACCGGCAAGGGCGGCGTCGGCAAGACGTCGCTGTCCTGCGCCACCGCCCTGGCGCTCGCAGAGGCGGGAAAGCGGGTACTGATCGTCAGCACTGACCCGGCGTCAAACCTCGACGAAGTGCTGGGCGTGGTGCTCGGCCGGCCGCCGACAGCCGTGCCCGGCGCGAACGGACTGTACGCGCTGAACATCGACCCGGAAGCGGCCGCCCGCGATTACCGTGAGCGCATGGTCGCGCCGTACCGCGGCATCCTGCCAATGGCTGCCATAGCCAGCATGGAGGAGCAGTTTTCCGGCGCATGCACCGTCGAAATTGCCGCCTTCGACGAATTCTCCAAGCTGCTCGGATACCCCGAAAGCACGGCCGAATTCGATCACGTCATCTTCGACACGGCGCCAACCGGCCATACGCTCCGCCTGCTGACGCTACCGTCGGCATGGAGCGAATTCATCGCCGATGCGACGGGCGGTGCCTCCTGCCTTGGCCCGCTGGCCGGACTGGAAAAACAGAAGGCCCTGTACGCGGCAACCGTGCAGCGCTTGTCCGATCCATTGCAAACCACCGTCGTTCTGGTCAGCCGGCCCGACACGGCTGCGCTGCGCGAGGCCGAACGCACGCGCGTCGAACTCTCCGAACTTGGCGTCTCCAATCTTCGCTTGGCGCTGAACGGCGTGTTCAAGGACGACACATCGCCTGACCCGATCGCCCGCGCCATGCACAAACGCGGGGCGCGGGCGCTGGCAATGATGCCCGCCGGGCTGGCGGAGTTACCGGGCAGCGTCACGCCATTCCTGCCGCATGGCACCGTCGGGCTCGATGCGTTGCGACTGATGGCTTCGGAGGATGACCCTGCGATTCCCGCAGTGGCGATGTCGAATGCGAAAGCGGACCTGCCTGCCCCCTTCCGCGCGCTGATCGACGAATTGGCACAGGGTGGATGTGGTGTGATCATGACCATGGGCAAGGGCGGTGTCGGCAAAACCACCATGGCTGCGGCGATTGCCGTGGAACTCGCCGCGCGCGGTTTCTCCGTGACGCTATCGACCACCGACCCGGCGGCACACATCGCGCATACCGTCGGCGAGACTCTGCCCAACCTCACGTTGAGCCGCATCGATCCGAAAGCCGAAGTCGCGCAATACAGACAGGAGATACTCGCCAAGGCGGGACCAGCGCTCGACCGGAACGCGCGCGCGATGCTGGAAGAAGACCTGCGCTCGCCCTGCACCGAGGAAATCGCCGTTTTTCGCGCCTTTGCGCGGGCGGTCGACGGTGGCAAGGACGGCTTCGTCGTGCTCGACACGGCGCCAACCGGCCACACGGTCCTGCTGCTCGACGCCGCCGAGGCCTATCACCGCGAGGTGTCGCGCACGCAGGGCGAAATGCCGGAGGCGGTGACGCATCTCTTGCCGCACCTGCGCGACCCTGCATTCACGCGGGTGCTGGTGCTCACGCTGCCCGAGGCTACGCCGGTCAGCGAAGCCGAGCGCCTGCAGCAGGATCTGGCCCGCGCCGGGATCGAGCCGTTCGCATGGGTGATCAATCAGAGCCTGCTGGTCAGCGGCACGCAGCATCCGCTTCTGGCCCAACGCGGCCAGTACGAGCACACCTATATCCGCCGCGTGGGCGAACAACTTGCCCGGCGTTGCGCGATCATCCCCTGGCTGGCGGAAGCGCCGACGGGTGTTCAAGGATTACGCCAACTGGCGGGATGGAAGATGCCTTCAACGTGAATCCCGGCCCGAGGGCAGCCATATCGCGGCGACACTGGCGACCGTGTTCCCGGAACCGCCCTCCACCTTGCGGCCGGCATGAGGCGACCGCCCCACGCCGAGTCGGGGGCAGGCCGGAACTGTCAGTCTGGCTAAACAACGCGAGACTCCTTAAAATCGCTGCCACTTCGCGGCCCGCCGCTGTCGACACACTCGCCTGACTCAGCGCTTCCTTCCTCATGCCACGTCACAGTTTTCTGACTGCAACAGCTTCTGCAAGTCGCCCGGAAAGCGCGATAACGCCCATCGACGTCCAGAACGAGCTTCCGCTGACACCCGAAGCCGCCCAGGCCGTCGAGAACTCACGCGAAGCCGTCAGGCGCATCCTCGACCGGGCCGACCATCGCTTGCTGGTCGTTGTCGGGCCATGCACGATCCATGACCCCGTTGCCGGCCTCGATTACGCCCGCCGCCTGAAGAAGCTGGCGGACGAAGTCAGTTCCACGCTCCTGGTCGTGATGCGTGTTTTTCTTGAGAAGTCGCTGACGACCCGGGGCTGGAAGGGATACGTGAATGATCCGGACCTGAACGAGTCGTTCGACATCAACAAAGGACTGAAAAAGGCACGCACGTTTCTTCGCAACGTGAACAAAATCGGCCTGCCGATCGCGACCGAAGCCGTCAGCCCTCTTTCGCAGCAGTACTACGGCGACCTGATCACCTGGACGATCATCGGGGTCCGCTCCATCGAATCGCAAACCCACCGGGAAATCGCCTCCGGGCTGCCGACGCCGGTTGCCTTCAAGAATGGCACCAATGGCTCGCTCGACAACGCGATCAACGCAATCGCCGCCACACGGCTGCGGCATCGCTTCGTCACCGTCGACAGTCACGGCCACCCCTGCATGATCCATACTGCCGGCAACCCCTACGGACACCTGGTGCTGCGCGGCGGCGACGGACGACCGAACTACGATCCGGCCAGCGTCCAGAACGCCGAGCGCGCGATGCGCATGGCCGGGCTGCTTGACAACATCGTGGTCGATTGCTCCCATGCCAACAGTTTCGGCAAGCCCGAGCTGCAGGCCTCAGTCCTCGCGAACGTCATCGGCCAGATACACGCCGGGAATCGCTCGCTGATCGGGGTCATGCTCGAATCGAATCTGCTGGCGGGAAACCAGAAGATTTCAGACGATCGCCGGCAACTGGCCTATGGCCGTTCGATTACCGACCCCTGCATCGACTGGGAAACCACCGAGACGGTCATCCGGGGGGCGGCCCAAGCGCTGCGTACCGTGCTGGAAAAGCGAGTAAATCGCCCGGTACCCCAGCGCCTCCCTCCGATTTGATTCTTCTTTTCTCAGGGTAAAAGGCGTCAGGCCGATCCCCCCACAGGCAATTTCCGGCTCACGCCACGCCAAGAGCAAGGCTCAACTCGGCATCCAGGACTTGATCCAGCGGTCGTGTGCCAGCAGCCTGCTGTCGAGGCAGACGCCTAAGCCATTGAGCGCCGCCGAGAAGCACTTGTCGGCAATATTTACACAACACTTCAAAGAAAATAACGGGGTTTGACTTAACCATCTGATAAACGTGGTTTTTTAATTCTTGGCACGCAATATGCTGCCTTCTTACTGTGCAGAGGAAACTCTGCGTTTAGTTCCGAGCAGGCTTAAAACCGAGCTTCTGGCATCGAAACGCAGAAGCAGGCTTCTTGACTATCTTGAGGAGTCGAAAATGTACGCACCTGCTATTCATTCCCCGATTCAGTTATCGGCGCTGATGCTCGCCATACTTCCCATTGCCAGCGCGGATGCTTGGGAAACAGTAGCAAACAACGGTGATTTCGCTCCAGGTTCTACTACGGAACTATTTTTCAGTTATAACCAGCCATCGATCGACGACGCTGGGTTGGTGGTATTCCGCGCCAGGGCAAAAACGCCAAGTGGTGGTACGAGTAAAGGCGAACCGCTCAGCGGCATTTTCACCCGCGACATGTCTGTGGACGGCGCGACGATCGAGGCACTCGCGGTGAGAAAGGGGGAGCTACCAGCACCCAACAACGTCACCACCCCCGGGCCGTCGACGTTCAATGAATTTCCGTCGTTCCCGCGAATTGACGCGACATCCGGGACCGTGGCGTTCCGCGCACAATCGACTCCGTCCTTGGTAACCACGCTGCCTGACGGAAGCGAAACCCGTAGCGGCACCTCCGGCCTCTACGCCACGCCAGCCAGTGGGTCACTCATCACAGGCATACGTAACGTCCTGCCCGGTAGTTATCCCGAATTTCAGGTTCCGAACCAGCAGACCGCAATACGTTTCGATCAATTCCCCGGCGCTCCATCACCGACAGGCAATATCATCACCTTCAAGGGCAACTGGACTGACTCGAATGGCGCCAACCAGACCGGTGTCTATTTCCGCGACATCGTTGCCAACGGTGGAAGCTCACCCGTCATCGAAGTTGCCCGGCGTGGCATGGCTATCCCAAGCAACGCCATCCCGGAGAATTACGCTGGAACTGGCGTATTCGACTCGACTTCGCCGCCAAGCGCTGCGGCAGGAAAAATGGTCTTCACCGGCCTCGACAATGAGGCCGCACCGAAGGCGGGAGGCATTTTCATGGCCTCGCTCACCGACAACCCGACCCTGAGCACCGTGGCCAGCATCAATACACAAGTCCCGAAAAACGGAACGCAGACGCTGACGGCCTTCGGCGAAGGTCTGTCCTTTGATGGCCGTTACGTTGGTTTTTGGGGAGGATGGGGGACTGAAACGTTCAGCAAACAGCTCCAGTGCGCAAGCGACGGCAGCGCAGCCCTTCTGTCGGCCTGTTACGCACAAGACGACAACGGCATAGCCAATGACGGCATTTACAATTTTGATGTACTGAAAAACCAAGGAATTTTTCTCGCCGACACGCAGTTGGACAAGATTTTTCTGGTCGCACAGACGGGAGGAGTCTTTGACGACTTCCTGTTCTGGAATTTCTCCGGGAAGGCATCGGGAGAAGAGGGTGATGCAGAAGCCGAAGCTGCACGTTGGCGCTCGTCGGCATTTGTTGCCATCGACGGCAACGACGTCATATTCAAGGCGATGAAAGGTGCCGCATCCGGCCTTTACAGCGCATTGGACGTTTCCGATATGTTCAACGACTCGGATCTGGTGACACTTCTTGAAACGGGAATGGACGGCGGCATGCTCGATCCGATGGCCGCAGGACTACCGATCGTTTCTCTGGGCATCGAACGAGATGGTTTCCGTAACGGGAAACTCGCCATCAACGCCAGTATGGCCACAGCAGAAGAAGGTTGGGCGGGAATCTACGTCACCTCCGACGATGTGCGGGCGGAAATTCTGGCCATGTCGATTCCGGAACCCGGTACTTTGGCGCAGCTTGGTTTGGGGCTGGCAGCCTTGACGTACCTCCGTCTACGCCGGGACATGGCCCTAATAAGGCAACGGAGTTATAGGAGATAAAGATGAACCGAAACGATATTCTCAAGGCCCTTGTCACTGCCGTAGTTTTGACGACCGGCACGGCGGCCATATCGGCAGATCAGTTGCAGACCCGAGATCAG
>Ga0302250_1001160_pt1 | contig 21054 bp, 24 predicted proteins | sample AAG_RA_Asp_MG_FD_193536 | JGI IMG/M metagenome (GOLD analysis project Ga0302250, IMG submission 193536) | Enriched activated sludge microbial communities from anaerobic digester in WTTP, New Holstein, Wisconsin, United States - AAG_RA_Asp | ecosystem: Engineered > Bioreactor > Anaerobic >... | reverse complement strand
TCGGCGCCGCTCCGGGCTACGCCCTCCGCGTCACCGACAGCGCAGAAGGATCAACCGAATACCCAACCACCTTTTTGCACAACTTGACGCACACAACTTCTGTCCGGGAGAGTGGTGGCTTGCTGCGTCGGCGCTCATGATGATTGCCCCCCGACACATCGCCCTACCCACTCTTCCAGGTTTCCCAGCAAGCCTTCAACGTCAGTAGACATGGCAAATCCTTTCGAGAAACGGCCGTCTGCAGCCTTTCGCGCGAGAAACCGGCGCTACTCGCGTAGACTTCCGGTCGTCACGTTCAAACAACCAGGCCTAGAAAACCGTCATCCCGGGCGTGCCCCGGAATCAGGTGGAACTCTGATGAATGGGATTTTCGGCGGAGTGACGTGGCGATCCGTTTTCACCATGAGCCGCTAATTGCGTTCCTCGAAATCCTTGATCTGCTGCTCGGCTTCTTCCCTCGTTATGCCGTAGCTTTCCTGTATCTTGCCGACCAACGCGTCCCGCTTTCCGGCAATCACATCGAGATGATCGTCCGTCAGCTTGCCCCATTGGGCCTTCACGTTGCCCTTGAACTGTTTCCAGTTCCCTTCAACGATGTCCCAGTTCATCTCAAACTCCTTTGGCTACAATCCGTTCAACCGTACGATTACGCAATACGTTCCACCCGATCAGCGGCGGCTGATAAGCAAGGCGACGATGACTCCCGCCAACGCGCCACAACTGACCGCTTTCCACGGGTTTTCCCTGATGTAGCCATTGGCGACATCGGCGGCTCTGCAGGCGCTTCTCGCGGCAAACGTTCGAAGATCATTGATCCGTGCTCTGGCTTCCGCCAGTTTCGCTTCGATCCCGGCTCGTCTTGCGGCGAATTCGTCGGCGCTGGAACTGGCCACCTGCTTCATCAGATCATCGGCATCGCCGACAACGCGTTTGAGATCGCTTACGAGCGTTTCCTTGCTGGCCTGCAGGCTTCCCGGGCTGGCACCAAGTTCCGTGGTCATGATGTTTCCTTGTGAAAATTGATGAATGATATGGATGGAGAACGCCGGGGATTTCCCGTCGCCTCCGCACCACCTGTCCAGGAACACGCTTGCCGGGCCAAATCAAAAACCGGCGTTCCTGTCTGATGAATCGTGGCCCTCGCAAGACTTATCGTCTGTACGGCACCGCACTCATGACAACCGCTCGAAAAAGAACTCCCGGCAACCCCCTGAAACACTGTGCGCCGCCGTACAGACCAGAGCACCAGGTTGCGTAAGCTATATCCAACAGGGGCGAAGGAATGTGCCGAATTCACATTCACAGACGGCTGCCGCCTGCCGAGGAGAAACGGCTCTGCATCAATAGGCTGTCGATGGAGGCGCCGGAACGACTCCGAACTTACTGAAAGGAAACATCAAATGTCATTAGGGACAATCATTCTGATCGTCGTGGTCTTGATGCTGATAGGCGCAATACCATCCTGGCCGCACAGCCGGGGATGGGGTTATGGTCCCAGCGGAGGTCTCGGGCTAGTCTTGCTGATACTCATCGTTCTGTTGCTGATGGGCAAGATATAGCGACTACCGCTGCTTTCCGGAACGGCGGGATTTACGCGTGGCCGTGTCGCACAGAGTGCCTCACGCGGCCCGCATAAAAAGGAGATGCAATGCTCAACTATGCCGTGGTATTCCTTGTTGTTGCGTTAGTCGCAGGACTGTTTGGCTTTACCGGCATCGCCGCCGGCGCCGTCGAGATCGCAAAGATCCTGTTCTTTATCTTCATCGTCCTGTTCGTCGCTTCGCTGGTTTTCGGACTGATTCGCCGAAAATAGACCCTGCGGATTCATCTATCTTTCGGGAACATGCGCTGGTTCCGGGACACGCAAATCACTTTGGATAATCGGACGCGGCCTATTTCTTCGACTTCACCGTCTTTTTCAACTCGGCCTCCAGTTGTTTGACCTGAGTGATATCGACGAAGGTAATGACCACGCCGTCAATCACATTATCCTGAGTACGATAGGGCATGATGCGCACCCGATACGAGTGGCCATCATGGGTGTCCACTTGCTTCTCGCTGAATATCAGCGTATGAAGCACGCTCTCTGAATCGGCAATCAGTTGCGGGTAATCGAGATCGCTGACGATATCGGACAGCGGCCGCCCGACATCACTCGGGATCAGTTTGAAAAGACGCGTCGCATGGGTCGTAAAGCGGCGCAATTTCATTTGTCCATCTAGGAAAACGGTGGCGATCTCCGTACTGTTGAGCAGGTTGGTCATATCGTTCTTCATCAGGGTCAGTTCAGCGACCTTTGCTTGCAACTCGGCATTGACGGTTTGCAACTCCTCGTTCAGCGATTGCAACTCTTCTCTGGAAGTTGTCATTTCTTCATTGGTCGACTGCAGCTCCTCGTTGCTCGACTGTAGTTCTTCGTTAGAGGATTTGAGCTCCTCCACAGAGGTCTGCATTTCCTCCTGACACACCTGCAAAGCCTCTCGCGCCTTCTGAAGTTCGTGTGCCAGCTCGCTTTGCGACAAGGTCGCTGCTCCCTTGCGTGGCTTTTTCTCAACCGGCGGTGTTGCAACGTCATGGAAGACCACCAGCACCCGGTTACGTAACGCTTCAGGTTTTTCGAGCCCCTGCACGGTAACGTTGACGATCTGCGTACTGCCGTTGGACCCCACATGCAGATTATTGAGATGGATCGACTGCTTCTCGTGCAACGCCTTGCGAACGACGCCGATCAGTGCTTCACGCAAACCTTCCCGGGCCATGGCATGAATATTCACATTGGCCTTGCCGGCCGCCGGCTCCAGGTATTTTCCGGTACGTCCGCTGATGTAGAGGATGTCGCCGTCGGCGTTGACCAGAACAGCAGGAGGGGCGAAATTCTGCTGTATCAGCCGATCGGTCAGAGTCTCCATGTCTTCCATGTTTTCGGGGCGGACGTACGGGTCAATCGCGGGCACGTTGGTCTTGACCGGAAATTCGACTGCAGCCGGCTTCAACATCAGCGCTGTGCGCTGGAATACTCGCGCCTTATGGTCCAGCGGCGAGAACAGGTTGGTATGGTTGCCGATGGTTTCGGCGCTGCCGAGCAACAGAATGCCATCTGTATTCAAGGCGTAGTGGAACAGCGGCAAAAGCTTTCTCTGAAGCTCGGGACCAAAGTAGATCAGCAGATTGCGGCAGGTAAGAATGTCAAGCTTGGTAAAGGGGGGGTCGGAAATGATGTTCTGCGGGGCAAAGATGACTATCTCGCGGATTTCCTTGTTGATCCGGTAGCCCCCCTCATCGGGAGTGAAATAACGCGCCAGCCGCTCCGCGGAAACATCGGCAGCGATATTCGATGGATAAAAACCTTTGCGCGCCCTGTTGATCGCATCCGCATCCAGGTCCGTGGCGTAGATCTGCAACGTGAAACGGCATTCGGGTTTTAGCCGTTCAATGGCTTCCTTCAAGACGATGGCGAGGGAGTAGGCTTCCTCACCGCTTGAACACCCTGCGACCCAGGCACGCAGATTATTCTCGGCCCGGGGTTGCTCCAGCAGCGCCGGGATCGCTGTCGTGGCCATGAATTTCCACACGTCGGGATCGCGAAAAAAGCTGGTGACGCCAATCAGCAATTCCTTGAACAAAAGGTCAAGTTCCTGCTGATTTTCACGCAGGTAACGCACATAGTCGGCAATACCGTTAATTCGGTGCAGGGCGACACGTCTTTCGATGCGCCGATAGAGCGTGCTGGTTTTGTAGAGCGAGAAATCATTACCGGTACGTTCTCGCAGCAAGACAATGATCTTTTCCAGGGCGCTTTGACTGATTTTCTCAGGCGCACGTTCGGGCAACGAGGCGAGCGGACTACGCTCGAGATAGTCGTTGATCCTTGCAGGGAGTTCTTCGGGCAGGTCGACGATATCGGCCAGACCGGCTTCGACAACCCGCCTTGGCATGCTATCCGCCTTGGCGCTGGCCGGAGTCTGCGCCAAGGTCAGTCCGGCCTTCTCCTTGATGGCGCGCATGCCGAGCAAGCCGTCCGACCCCATACCGGAGAGGACGACACCGATGGCGTTTTCCTGACGGTCATCGGCGAGCGTCCGCAAGAAAAAATCCACGGGCAGACGCAAGCCCCGCTGCTCGGTGGGCTCAAGCAGATGCAGCACGCCGTGGAGGATTGAAATGTCCTTGTTGGGCGGGATGACATAGACGCAACCCGGCTCGACGACCGTGCGATTTTTTGTTTCAGAAACCGGCATCGGCGTGGCGCGCTGGAGCAATTCGGGAAGCGCGCTGTCATGGGCGGGATCAAGATGCTGGACAATGACGAAAGCCATGCCGCTGTCGGCAGGTACGTTAGACAGAAACTTCTCCAGGGCTTCCAGTCCGCCGGCGGAGCATCCGATGCCAACAACCGGAAAATCAATACTGGACTGAACAGGGGCAGCGGGCCCGGGTTTCGCTGGCTTTGCCATGCAGAACTCCTGAGGACGGGAATGACCATCCAAAAAAAATGCTTACGCCGATGAAAAAAGCGAGGACTTGGACATTCTGCCAGCCCTCACAAGACTCCGATACGGATATCTGCGAGAGCGCCGATCCACTGCAGTCCAATTAAGTGCGCTGCTCACGCAGCGGATTCGTATTGTCGACTCAGCGTCTCTCGGCCATTGTTTTTCCGGATGCAGTATTGTCTGCCACCGATAACTGGGCAGGCGCAGAAGCTTCCTGATCCTGGTCAATAGCGGGTAGCGTTGCCGGAACTGAGGTCCGTTGTTCAAGCGTCGCAGCCGTGGCGTTGGCAGCCGCCTCCTTGCCAGACAAACGATCGGTACGGATTTGTACGTAAGCCCCGACGGCAACAACAAAACAAACGAACAGGGTCAAAAGGAACCGTCTCGCCCGTTGTGCAGGTGAGCGTATGACGAGATCCGCATCCATGGCAATCGATGAGGTTTTGACGGCCAAACTCAGCTTTTTGGTTTGGCGCGATTGGCTGTGTTCGACGGGCGTGGCGAGTATTTTCTCATCTATTCGCTTCTTTTTTCCTTCTCGCGGCGCACGTCAAAAAATGAACGTCCAAGCAGAGCCTTGTCTTGTGGATACTTCATCGTTCGGCCTTCGCCCAAGCCAAATGGCGACTGTATTTCAGCCGGCGCATGAAGCATGCCGCCAACCAGCAACGGACAATGAATCGTGGGAGTCGAGTCAAGGCGCTTGTAAGTGTTCTCCTGCCTCCAGAGAGCGATTGGCGGCGAAAAAAAAATGGCCCATGTTTTTCCCCGGTCTATTGGCGACAATCGGAAGGAATCTTCGGGCATCAGAGCAACTTACCCAGATCCAGCCCCGCGTTCCTGCTTCGGTGTTCAGAGAGTCCGCGTGTCATCGCATACAACGTCCCGGCTTTCACCGCAGTACTTTTCCATCCGCGCCATAACGGGATAGATTTCTGCAAGCCTGGCCTGAACATCTCCCTTGTTTCTGCAGTGGGAATTCGTGCGTCGAGAGTTGGGGCTAAACAAACTTGAAGCATTTCTCTCGCGGCTTTCGGTTCTATCCATAGGTCTTCTCCAGACAACCGTCACTGTGCGTTAAAAATTGAAAGGGTAGAGATCAAGCGAATGTCGCTCTGTGCGGCATCACACATATGACTAGCGTGTTATGGCCTTGAAAATCCCGAAAACCCTGAACGCCGATTCATACGCAGAACCAGAAAAGCTGCTAGTCTGAAAGAAGCCGCTTGACAACCAAAGAAGCGTGGGAGCCTCGGGTTTTCTTATATTGGCCAGAGAGACCGCAGCCTACGACGGGACGTTTTGATAGCTGGAGTTTGTCGAAGGCTTTATGCGCTCCGTGATTGGCGGGTTGACCGTCGACATCCTTAGCGGTCGGATTCCTGCAGGGGGAGGAAAGAGCGATGTTAAGCACCGTGGCGCCCGGCCCGAAAGAAAACCGCATCCTGGCAGCTCTTCCAGCGCAAGAATATGCTCGGCTGGAGGACGACCTGGAGTTGGTCGCCCTGTCGTCTGGACAGTTTCTTTATCGGCCGGGTGACCGGATTCGTTACGTCTATTTTCCGGCCAGCTGCCTTGTCGCGCTGATCTTCACCACGGAAAGCGGTGCATCTGCCGAATTGGCGATGACAGGTCACGAGGGTCTGATAGGTTTCCCGCTGGTGTTGGGGGGAGAAGGTGCGACGACGCACGGCGCGGTAACTCAAAGCGAGGGCCACGCCTACCGCCTGCGGGCCGAGGTGTTTTCCTGGGAATTCGATCAGGCAGGAGCCCTGCAACACTTGTGTCTTGCATACATCCAGGCGCTGATGACGCAGATGGCGCAGAGCATTGTCTGCAACCGATACCACCCGATTGATCAACGACTGTGTCGCTGGCTGCTCGTCTGTCTTGACCAACAAACTGGCAACGAACTCCATTTCACACATGAACTGATTGCCGGCATGCTCGGGGTGCGCCGGGAAGGCGTTACGGAAGCAGCCAGAAAATTGCAGGCGTCCAACCTCATCCAGTACCACCGCGGACACATTACGGTCACTGATCGCCCGGGGCTGGAAGCGCGTGCGTGTGAATGCTATAAAGTGGTCAAAACGGAATACCGCAGGCTGTTCGACATCACTCCGTCAACGCTCCCCAGACATCGCGCCCGACCAAACCCGGCCAACCTGCGCCTGCGTGCAGAGACACAGTTGCAACGCGAGGCTGCCAGGAGGCCGGATACATCATGGGACAGCCAGCGCCTGCTGCACGAGCTTCAGGTGCATCAGATTGAACTGGAACTGCAGGTCGAGGAACTTAACCAGGCCTACGACGAAGCGGATGCATTGCGCAGGAAATATGCCGACATCTATGATTTTGCACCGGTGGCCTATTTCACGCTGGACCTGTCGGGCGTCATTATCCAACTCAATCTGGCCGCGGCCATCTTGATCGGAATCGTCCGCTCACAAGGTGCACGGCATCGATTTGCCGCATTCGTAAAACCGGAATTCCTGCCGGCCTTCAATCGCTTTCACGACGAGGTGACAGGCGGGAAATGTCACGAGGAATGCGAGCTTGTGCTTATGGCAACGGAGCATCGCCCCGAAACCGCAGTGAAAATTGAGGCCGTTGTCGATGAGAATGGTCAGGAATTCCGCATGGTGGTCATGGAGATCGGGAACGCGAAGGAGGAGGCTCCCCGGTCATGATCGCGTCCGACAAAAGCACGATCAACCCACCATTCGAGAACCGAGTAGAGCGAGACATAACCCCCCGCCTCATTCCGACCGGGTACGCCTTCAAAACGAACAGCCGGCCCTCTATTCGAACCGGGCAATAGACAACAATTATTTCTTGTCGCCCTTCGCTGCGTCCTGAATGTTCTCTCCAGCCTTTTCGATCTGCTGACCGACCTTTTCGACGGCCTCATCGACCTTCTCGCCGGCACGCTCCGCCGGCCCCTCCTGCTTTTGACATCCGGGAAGTGTCACAAACAGCAGTCCGACGACCAAGGCGATGACGAGCGTCTTGGCGAGTGTGATCATGTTCGTCATTTCAATCTCCTGCAGTCTTCCCTTGCCCCGCAACGCGCAAAGCCTCTCAGCCGCTCACATTGCGGGATCGGGACGATGGTTAACGGCGATACGTTGTCCATGAGGCACACATGCATCGCACGTCGATCATCATTTGCTGACTTCGTGACCGATTACACCACCGACGGCGGCACCGCCGACCGTTCCGATTGCGCTGCCCCCGGTAAGGACTGCACCGCCGACGGCACCGACTCCGGCGCCGATCGCCGTATTCTGATCCTGCGTTGACATCCCGGAGCAAGCGCCCAAACCGAGCATCATGGCGGCCGCTATTGAACTGATTGCGTATTTATTCATAACTTTCATGGCGTTACCTCCTTAAAACAACGTGCATCTGCCGGCGTATACACGCCCGGATTGATGAATCCTGGATAGTCCACTCGCACCTCTAAAACATGTCCTCAAAGTTGCCAAAGGACTCTGTACGCCTACAACCCCTGGGGAAAATCAATAACGCTCCAGGACGCCGTTGTTGAAGCGGACCCTGTCGCCGACGCGGAAGCCGGAATGAGTGCTTTGCAGCACTGACTGATACGAACCGTCGTCCATGCGCACGGTGATCTTGTAGGTATCCTCGGTTTGCTGTTGCCGGTTTTCGATCTCGTGGCCGACATAGCCACCGCCTGCGGCGCCGATCACGGTCGCCACCGTCTTGCCACTCCCGGAGCCGATCTGGTTGCCGACGACACCTCCGATAACGGCACCTGCGACCGTACCCAGGCCGATGCCGCTGCCGCCAATGCCGCTTTTCTCGTGTTTTACGAGTTCGATCGATTGCACCACGCCGTACCCCGAGTAAACGTTGCCGGAGCGGGTAACGTCGCTGCTGACCGGCGCAGGCCCGGATTCCATATTTGCGCACCCGGAAAACATCAGGGTCGCAAGCATTCCCAGGATAGATCCATATACATTCATTGGTTTCATGGCGAGTCTCCTGCCAGCTTTGAATAACGACAACCCGGCACTTCCATCCGAACGGATGGCCGACGGATGGCTAATACTCTCTGAACCACCGAATGTTTTCTGTGCGTTACCGCTCACAGTCCGGGAAGGTTCCCCACTTGCGAAACGCCGGTGGTTCCGTTAGTCACAGGGTGGCTGACCGCGGAGGGCATTCCGTACCAGCGGTAAAAGGCTTGTTTGGCCAGTTCAACGACCAGCAGATAGATCACCACCATGCCGCCGAGAATTGCGTAGAACATGGCAGGCGGCGGCACGAAGCCGAAATATGTACCGACCGGCGTGAAAGGCAGGAGCACCGCGATGGCGACGACAGTAAGCGAAGTCACCGTCAGCAGCGGATGGGCGCGGCTTTTTAGCGGGTTGCCATGGGTGCGGATGATGAAGATGACCAGCACCTGGGTACACAGCGATTCGACGAACCAGCCGGTCTGGAACAACTTTTCGTCGGCCAGCAGGACAGTCGCCATGACGTAGAAGGTCAGGAAATCGAATGCCGAACTGATCGGCCCGATGACGAGCATGAAATTGCGCACGAACTTGATGTCCAGCATGCGGGGGACGCGAATATCCACCGCGTCCACCTTGTCCAGCGGAATCGGTATTTCCGAAATGTCATAGAGGATGTTGTTAAGCAGGATCTGTGTCGGCAACATCGGCAGGAAGGGCAGGAACAGTGAGGCGCCGGCCATGCTGAACATGTTCCCGAAATTCGAACTGGTTCCCATCATGATGTACTTCATGATGTTGCCGAAGGTACGCCGCCCTTCCAGCACAACGGCATGCAGCACGTGTAGGTCATGCTTCAGAAGGATCATGTCGGCCGCCTCCTTGGCCACATCCACGGCCGAATCGACCGACAGCCCGACGTCCGCCGAATGCAGCGACGGCGCATCGTTGATGCCGTCGCCCAGGTAGCCGACCACGTGGCCGCGCGCCCGGAGCGCCAGGATCACCCGGTCCTTCTGCGCCGGGTTGACCCGGCAGAACAGGTTCGCCGTTTCGACCCGGGCGCGCAGGGCGTGATCGTCCATCTGTGCGATCTCGGCGCCGGTCAGCAGACCGGTCACCGGAATCTTCAGTTCGGCGCAAACGTGACGGGTCACCCGGTCGCTATCGCCGGTCACGATCTTGATCGTCACGCCGACCTTTTTCAGGGCTTCAAGAGCAGAAGCGGCGCTCGCCTTTGGTGGGTCGAGGAACGCGGCGAAACCGGCGAGCACCAGTTCCGTTTCGTCGCTCACCACGGCATGGAGATGATCCAGCGACTCCTGGCGCCAAGCGATGCCCAGAGCCCGGAACCCCTCTTCCTCCAGCGCCCGGTACTGGCCGCGAATCGCCGCCAGCGCCACATCGTCGATGGGGCGCTGCAGTTCCGCTCCGCCCGCTTCATAGTGCGTGCATAGCCCGACGATTTCGTCCGGCGCGCCCTTCACCACCAGCCAGCGTGACTCGCCGTTATCGATCAGCACCGAGACGCGACGCCGCTCGAAGTCGAACGGAACCTCGTCGATCTTTTTCCACGCCCCGGTTTCGATGTGCCCGTGGGCAAGGATCGCCTCGTCGAGAGGACTTTTCAGCCCCGTCTCGAAAAAGCTGTTGAAGTAGGCCAGTTCGAGGACCCGCTCGCTGGGTTGACCGGCCGCATCGACATGCTTCTCCAGGAGGATCTTTGCTTCGGTCAGGGTGCCGGTCTTGTCGGTACACAAGACATCCATCGATCCCAGATCCTGGATGGCCGACAGCCGTTTGACGATCATCGATTTTTTCGCCATGCGCAACGCACCGCGTGCCAGCGTCACGGAGACGACCATTGGCAGCAATTCCGGTGTCAGGCCGACCGCAAGGGCCACGGCGAACAGGAAGGATTCCAGCCACGGTTTGTGCAAATACATATTCACCAGCAGCGCGAACATGACCATGAGCACGGTCAGGCGCATGATCAGCAAACCGAAGTGGCGGGTGCCGATCTCGAACGACGTCGGCTCGGAAGGCCGCGAAACGCTGTCGGCGATTTCACCGATGGCCGTTTCGGGCCCCGTCTTCACCACCCGCATCCGGGCGCTGCCGCTGATCACCGTGGTGCCCATGAACACCGCGTTGGTGGCTTCCTGCAATTCGGTGGCAGTATCCGGCAGAACGCCCGATCGTTTCTCCACCGGGTAAGGCTCGCCGGTCAACAACGCCTGCTTGACGAAGAAATCGTTGGCCTCCAGCACCCGGCCGTCAGCCGGAATCATGTCGCCTGCGGCCAGCACAACGAGGTCGCCCGGAACCACCTCGCTGACTGCAATCTCCAGCGGTTTGCCGTCGCGCAGCACGTTGGCCCGAACGGAAACCGACTGGCGCAATTTTTCCACGGCGGCGTTGGCGCGATGCTCCTGGACAAAATCCAGGGTGACGCTCAGAAGGACAATGCAGCTGATGATGACGAAGTTGGCAACTTCTCCGGTAAACGCCGAAATCGCGCTGGCGACGAGAAGAATGAGAACCAGGGGATTCTTGAAGCGGGCGAGGTACTGCAGAAACAGCGATTTCTCATGGTGTTCCCGGAACACGTTGGGGCCGCAGCGGGCAAGCCGGGCCTTGGCCTCCACGCCCGACAGGCCCGCCTCGCCGGTCGCCAGTCCGGACGTGGGTTCCGCAAGCTGTGCGAGCCACCAGCTCTTGTTCTCATCGGGCATCACGATCCCCGAAACATTTACTGAGTTTCTGGCCAAACCATTGCGATTATCTATTCAAACCTAATGCGGTCGCTCCAGGACCACCCGGTAGGCTTCCATACCACGATTGAGAAAGGCGTAGGCAGATCCCCACAGGTAGAGCCGGAAGCGACGGTAGAGCGCCTCGCCCCAGCGCCGGATGATCTCGTCCCGCGCCGTATCCAGGTTTTCGGCCCAAGCCTTGCACGTCAGAAAATAGTTGTGCCGGTCGTTGTAGACCTCCAGCACGTCGAAGCGGGTCTTAGCGACTGCCGTGAGGAAATCGTGCAGGCAGAAATAGGAATGGTCTCCTGGAAAGACATAGCGGGAGACGAAAGCCGGCTTGGCATACTTTTCCCGGAAGGCGCTGGCGTCCAGATAGATGCGGCCGCCGGGCTTGAGCAACCGGAGCAGGCATTGCAGAACGGCAGGATAATCGGGCAGGTGTTCCATCACCCCGAGAATGACGATCGCATCGTATGGCTGTGGCGCGCGGTGCGTCAGGAAATCCTGGTAATGCACCTCGGCGGGAAGCCGGAGGCGGTGAATCAGCTCCTTCACGAAGGATTCCGACTGCCGCGAAATCGTCAGCGCGGTGACCTTGATGCCGTGCAACCCGGCATGCTCCGTGAAGCTGCCCCAGCCGCAGCCAACGTCGAGAACTCGATCTCCCGGCCGGAGTTGGCAGGATTGAATGGCGAAACCCAGCTTGCGCCGTTGCGCGCTTTCCAGCGCTTCATCGTCGTGCTCGAACACCGCTTGCGAATAACAGCGCGTCGTGTCGAGAAATTTCAGGTAGAAGTCATTGGCAAACTCATAGTGCACCGCGATGGCCTGCCGGTTGGTGCTCACGCGCCCGAGAAACCACGGCGCAACCCGCCGCCACACGTTGAGCAGCGGATGGCTGTCGCTCAAGGTTCCGCGCAGGCTGACGAACGGCAACATTTCCCCCACCACATCGAGGCTGCCGTCCATGTACGCCTCGCATATGCTCAGTTCGTCCAGCTGGCTGAGTGCCAGCAGGCCCCGGCGATCATGAACGACGATATCGACGGCGGGCGCTCCGTTCCCGAAGCGATAGACCCGGTCTCCCCACAACCGGATTTCGAAAGGCACGGTAATCCGGTCACTCAGGCGCTTCTGGATCCCGCGCAGAATCGGCTCATAGAACCGGGGGGGAACGGGTTGGAGTGTTGCATTCATGGACTGTACCTCCCCACGAAAAAAAGTATTCAACGCCAATAGGCAACGGCTTCGTGAGAAACGCTGCTTTTTTCATCCGACAGGCCATGCCACCAGGAGAGTCGGACACGCGTTGAATTTTGTCGGAACCACGGCTCGCCAGTCCGTGCGCTTGCGTACATAACAGGCAATTGACTCGTTCCGCCGTGCTGCCGGAGGACGTCCACAACCGCCTGTTGCCGAAGCTGGAACCGGTTTCAATGGCGCCAGGCGATCTGGTCAACGAATGGTGTACGAGTCGTGTACGAAACGGTATGTGCGCTAGCAGACAGAATTTCCATTCTTTCGCAGACATTCTGTTTTGCGGGCTGATTTAAACTGCAGGAGTCGCCGTCAAGGACACGACCCGACCGGGCACGAAGTGCACGAAAACCCGCAGTAATCATTGGAGGAATCAAATGCGCAGACTATTGGCCATATTGGCAGTATTGGTTTCCGTAAGCCTGACCGGTTGCGGCTACAACACCTTGCAAAGCAACGACGAACAGATCAAATCGAGCTGGTCGGAAGTCGTTAACCAGTATCAACGCCGCGCGGACCTGATTCCCAACCTGGTGAATACCGTCAAGGGCTTCGCCGCGCAGGAGAAGGAAGTACTGCTCGGGGTCACCAATGCCCGCGCCAGGGTCGGCAGCATCCAGGCGACCCTGGAAGTACTCGACAATCCGGAAACATTCGCTAGGTTCCAGGCGGCCCAAGGTGAATTGTCCGGCGCGCTTTCCAGGTTGCTGGTGGTTTCCGAAAACTATCCGCAGTTGAAGTCCGACGCCAACTTCCGCGATTTGCAGGCACAACTGGAAGGCACGGAGAACCGCATTGCCGTGGCACGCAACCGCTACATCAAGGCGGTGCAGGAGTACAACGTGACGGTGCGTTCCTTCCCTTCCAACCTGACGGCAATGGCGTTCGGCTACAAGACGAAGCCCAATTTCACGGTGGAAAACGAGAAGGAAATCTCTTCGGCACCGAAAGTCGACTTCGGCACGGCAACGCCCAAGCAGCAGGGGACGGCCCAGTGAGCGGTACCTCAGTCGTGGCCCGCTTGGTCAGAACCGCATTCCTGGCTTGCATCCTTTTGGGGTCATTAACGGCAGGAGCGCAAATCGCGATCCCGGCTCTGACCGGACGCGTCACCGATCAGACGGCAACGCTCACGGTAGAGCAGAAAGCCGAACTGGAGCAAACGCTGCAGGCGTTTGAAGCCCGGAAAGGCAGCCAGATCGTGGTGCTTATTGTCCCCACTACGGCGCCGGAGACGATCGAGCAGTACGCCTTGCGCGTCGCGGAACAATGGAAACCCGGCCGCAAGAAGATCGACGATGGCGTGATTCTGGTCGTCGCCAAGGATGACCGCGCGTTGCGCATCGAGGTTGGCTATGGATTGGAAGGCGCCCTCACCGACGCCGCCAGCAAGCGCATCATTAGCGAGATCATCACGCCCCGCTTCAGGCAGGGCGATTTTCATGGCGGCATCCGTGCCGGAATCGACCGGATAATGCGTGTCATCGACGGCGAACCATTGCCGCCGCCCGGGAAACGCTCCAGCGATGCTTCCGGAATTCAGTCGTATGTACCGATTATCTTCATGGTCGCGCTGGTGCTGGGTGGCGCGCTGCGCGCCTTGCTCGGCCGACTTCCAGGCGCCCTCATCACCGGTGGCGCCGTGGCCGTTGTCGCCTGGTTGATCGTCGGCGCGCTGTCAATCGCGCTGGGTGCGGGCTTCCTGGCGCTCTTGTTCACGCTGTTTGGCGGCGGCATGGGCGGATTTGGCATCGGCGGGCATCGCGGCGGATCGGGAGGATTCGGCTCCGGGGGCGGCGGTTTCAGCGGTGGCGGTGGTGGTTTTGGCGGCGGCGGTGCTTCGGGGAGGTGGTAAAAATGGACATCAAACGCATCATCAGGCATCTGCTGATGACCCATTGGCAAGTCAACAGGGTTTTCCCCCGGGATGTGCTGACAACGATTGAACGGGCCATCAGGGCGAGTGAAGCCAACCACACGGGTGAGATTCGTGTCGCAATCGAAGGCGCCCTGGACAGCAAGCCGTTAATTCAGGGACAAACGGCACGGGAACGCGCGATAGAAGTATTTTCCCAGCAGCGCCTTTGGGATACCGAAGGCAATAATGGCGTGCTGATCTATCTATTGCTCGCTGACCGGGACGTCGAGATCGTCGCCGATCGCAATGTTCATTCGAAAGTCGGTTCCCGGGAATGGGAGAACATTTGCCGCAAGATGGAGTCTGCATTCAAGCAGGCAGAGTTCGAACGCGGTGTCTTGGAGGGCATTCAGGCGGTGACCCACCATCTGATCGCGCATTTTCCCGTGTCCGGCGGCGACCGCAATGAACTGCCCGACAAGCCGGTGTTCGTATAGGCGCACCCAACTCCACGCGCATGCGACCGAAAGCATCGAGGAGCATGGAGGAATCGACGACCCCGAGGCGCTGCGCCGGCTGCTTTCCCGGCTCGCTTATGTCAGTGGAAACTACCACGACCCCGGGACGTTCGAAGCGCTCAAAACGGCGCTGGGAAACGCCAAGCGCCCGGCGTATTACCTGGCCATTCCGCCCGCACTGTTCGCAACGATGATCCGAGGACTTGGCGCCTCGGGCCTGGCCGGGCAGGCACGCGTGATCCTCGAAAAGCCGTTCGGACGCGATCTTGCTTCCGCGCGGGAACTCAACCGCATTGCGCTGACGGTCTTCCCGGAAGCGCCGATCTTCCGTATTGATCACTTCCTGGGCAAGGAGGCGATCATAAACATTCTTTATTTCAGATTCGCCAATTCGTTCCTGGAGCCCATCTGGAATCGTAATTACGTGGATAGTGTGCAGATCACCCTGTCCGAAAACTTTGGCGTGGGCAGTCGCGGCGCGTTCTACGAAACCGCCGGTTGCCTGCGCGACGTGATCCAGAACCACCTTTTCCAGATTGTCGCGCTGCTGGCGATGGAACCGCCGACCTACCGCGGTTAAGGTGCGGTGCAGGACAAAACGGCCGACGTCTTCCGCGCCATGCGTCCGTTACGGCCCGACGATCTGGTCCGCGGCCAGTACGAGGGCTACCGCAGTGAGCCGGGAGTCGCCAGCGGCTACGATGTCGAGACCTTCTGTGCCCTGCGCCTGTTTATCGACTCCTGGCGCTGGGAAGGCGTGCCGTGGCACATCCGTTCGGGGAAATACCTGGCGGAGACAGCAGCCGAGGTGATCGTGCAGCTTAAGCCGCCGCCGCAGCGGTTGTTTGCCGATTCGGTTCCGGCGGACGGCATGGCCAACCATTTTCGATTCCGCCTCTCGCCGAATTCCGCCGTGGCTCTCGCCGCCCGGGTCAAGCGCGCGGGGAAGGAGTTCATCGGTGATCAGCACGATCTATGCCTCATTGACGAACGCCCGGACGAGGAAATGCCCTATGAACGGCTTCTGGGTGATGCCATGGTCGGCAACGGCGCACTTTTCATCCGCCAGGACGCCGTCGAAGCCGCTTGGGCGGCTGTTGAACCCGTCCTGAATCCCTCACTTCCAGTCCTCCCCTACCCACGCCATGGTTGGGGGCCGGAACAGGCCGACGCGCTGATCGAAGGAGATGGCCGCTGGCACAACCCTGCCGCAGACCAGGGAGACCCATGCGAGGGGCAAACACCCCGATAGCGTGCTTGTCATGACCGGTTCTGCCTGTGAAATACATTCAGGGCGAGCTCTGTGCGCTAGCGCGCAGACAATCGTCGGTTGTCACCCTAGATTAGAACGCCTTGGGAAAGCAGTTTTCCGCCAACTCGCCGCCGACATCGCACTTGCAGAGCAATCGTCCCCACAAGCCGCCAGAGTTGTTCGTCAATGCAGAGAGAATCCTCGTGCCGCATACCCATCCTGCCAACGCTTCAAATCAACTACTTGCCTCCTTGCCCGACAAGGATCGTCTGCGTTTTCTGGAACGATGTGAAATCGTCGAGTTGGGGTTTGCAGAACTGCTTAACGAGCCGGGCGAACCTATCAGCCACGTTTATTTCCCCACTGAAAGCTTCATTTCCCTGGTATCGACAATAGAAGACGGACGACCCAGCCTTGAGGTCGGCCTGATCGGCGACGAAGGCATGCTTGGAATAACGCTCATACTTGGGGTCGATATATCTCCGCTACGCGCCGTAGTACAAGGCAAAGGCCAAGCGTTACGCATGGCCACGGAACCGTTCTGCCGAGAACTGGAGCATAGTCCGGCACTGAAACATCAGCTGAAACTCTATCTTTATGTGCTGATAAGACAATTCGCGCAAGCAGCCACCTGCACGCGATTCCATGTGCTAGAAGCACGTCTCGCGCGCTGGCTCCTGATGTCCCAGGACAGGGCACACTCCGACGAGTTTCATGTTACGCACGAATTCCTGGCCTACATGCTGGGCGTACGCCGCGTCGGCGTTACCAAGGCGGCGACTTCGCTACAAAACCAACAGCTGATCAGCTATCACCGGGGAAATATCAAGATCCTCAACCGCGAGGGATTGAAAATGGCTGCCTGTACGTGCTATGAGGGGGATGCATTGATCTACGCCAACTCTTTGCTTTTGCGATGTGCGTAATACCTTGCGGGATGATGATGCCGTGTTCTGCCAGAAGGCCCCGAATCTGGTTGGCCTGCGCTGTCCTCGCGTTGACGAAGCCTTGGCGGGCGTGATGCAGTGCCTGGACGGCTTGCTGCTCGCCATTCTTGATTGGCACGAAGCGCATGTTCGGCCAGCTCGCCGCCTCGCAGACTGCTTCGCGCGTCGAAGGATTCGGCCGAGACTGTCCAGCGTGTCGGCGAGACCGTCCCAATCCAGACAGGGTGCGTCGCGGCGCCGCAGGGCGTCGGCCTGAGTGCTGGCCCAAGCCGCCATGTCCAAGCCTTCCTGATGCGCTGGCCAGCGCTCCTACCTAACGTCAGGCTTGTTTTCCCATTCGGTGTCGCGCGGATAAGTTGTAGGCGCTGGGGTACTCAGTGAAGCTGATGACGCCGCAATTCTTGAAGCCCTACGTAAAGACCAACAAGAATGACGCGGCGGATGCGGAAAGGGCTGGCCGACGATCAAGCCAAGACGTAATCAAACGTCAACGCAAATCGCCCCGTTCGGGGCGATCAGATGCGATGGCGACAGGAGATGTTGCAACCTGCCGCCACTCGGGGGGACCGCGCTTCGTTCTAGGACTTTAGCGACGGCGTGTCGTCGGCATCTTCCGCCTGTCGGGTAGATACGCCCACGTCCCTGAGCATGGACGACAAGAATTTTTGCACCCACTCGCATTCGTCCATGGCCTTATCAACAAGTGGAGTCCAGTACAGGTCATCCTCCTCGTAACCACAATCCTGAACTAAATCCTTATCCGATGGCTCAACAAAGTGCCAATAAAGTTCAGCAATGGTGTCCCAGCAGAGGTCGATGAGGCTGACCAGGACGGGAAGTTGCTTCATCACAGTTTGCTCAAAACGCTCGCGGTTTTCCTCCGGGATAGCGCGGAGATATTCGCGGAAATTCTCAAAACACATGGACTTTCCTTTCAATTGACGTTTAAAAAGACGTGCCGCTTTTGCGACACGTCAACGTCTAGCGAAGAAAATCCACCGCCGATTTTAGGTGCCGAGTCTTTTTAGATCGGCTTTTAAACCCCCGCCCCATCGTCGCCGACCTTCCGCACCAAGGCTCTCAACCGCTGCCCGGAATCCGGTAGGCGCTGCACATAGCGCTGTCGCCGTCCAGCCAGAGGATTCATCGTGCTGTCCGGACGTCGCCGTTTCCACTCGGTACGGAACAGCGCCTTCAGTTTTTTGACCTGTTCCCGAATTCCTGCGAACCCGGGCATTGCCAGCAAGGAGTCGACGCATTGCCTGATCGCAAACTCATTGCCACCCCGGCACACTTCCAGTATCCGGTAGCGCCAGCCTTCGTATCCCTCGTTTGTCAGCCGCCACGTCCACGACGGACGAGCGTTTCCAGGGCGCGTGCGCAGAACCAGTTCGTAGTCCTCCAGCGCCAGGCGCGTATGCCGGTCGTCGATGGGATGCATACGCTCCAGGTAATACGCCGCATGCTGACCGGCGGTGAGCAGTAAACAGAACCGCAACGTGTCGGTAGACACGTGGAACAGCAGCAAGTAGGCGGACGCTTCACCAGCCGCACGCAACCGGGCCTTCTGGTTTCGGTGCAAATGCACGCCGTACAAACGGCAGAATTTCGCTACCAGGGCCGGCGCCCGTTCCAACGGAACATCGCCACAGGCGTAATGGCGATAGCCAAGGCGGACAACGTCCGCCAGTCGCTGCATGAAAACAGATTTTTTGTCATACACCAACGGGTCATAGCGCATCGCGGCCTCCAGAAGTCGGAAAAACGGTCGTGCGCGAACAAGCGAAGCGTGCCGCGCAACGGCTTTCCAACGTATAGCGACAGCGAAACGTGCGAGCACGTAGAGGTTTCCGAACGGGCTACCACTCTCACGCCAACGAGACGTTGGCGATCGCGCACCGCCGAGATCTGCGCTCGGGTTGGTCGGAGAGGCGCCTCACACCGGAGTGGCACGCCGCATATAAAACCCGGTGGCTGTACTGGGGATGCACACCACCTCCCCACACCCCGCATCGCACGCGAACCCGACCGCTGCCCCGACCCCTTTCCTCAAATGGGCCGGCGGCAAACGACGGCTTCTACCGCAACTCCTGCCGCTCCTGCCCAAAGGGAAAAGGCTCATCGAACCGTTTGTCGGCGCCGGCAGCGTCTTTCTGGCCACGGAGTACGATGGCTATCTGCTCTCCGACAACAATCACGTGCTGATCGCACTCTATGAACGATTGAGGGTCGCACCCGACGCCACCATCGAGCGCGTGCGAGCGCTGTTCCAGGAGGACTTTCGCTGCCAGGAGCGTTTTCTGATGCTGCGCGAGCGCTATAACCTGGCGGACACGCCCCTGGAGGAAAAAGCCGCGCTCCTCGTCTATCTCAACAAGTTCGGCTTCAACGGTCTCTATCGCGAAAACCGGCAGGGGCAGTTCAATACCCCCTATGGCCACCCGGCGAAATGTCCGGCCTGTCCGGAAACCGCGATGCGCACGTTCGCCCGACGCCTCGCTGCCGCCGACCTGCGGTGCGGGGATTTCTCCGTCGCGCTGGCCGAAGCACGTCCGGGCGATGTGGTCTATGCCGACCCGCCGTACGCCCCGCCTGACGGCCAAGCCAGTTTCACCGCCTACGGACCATCCGGCTTCCCGTGGTCCGACCAGCTGCGACTGGCCAACGCGGCACGTGAACTGGCCGGGCGCGGCATTCCGGTCGCCATCTCGAACCACGACACCGAGGAAACCCGGGCACTCTATGCCGGTGCGCGCCTGCACGCACTCACGGCGTATCGTTCGGTCGCTGCAAATAGCGGCCGCCGGGGTGTCGCGGCCGAACTGGTGGCCGTGTTTCAGTAGCAAGAACGGAAGTCATCCACGGCTCCGCAGCCAGTGCCTCTGATGGAATGACGACACGCCGGCCCCGGTTGCCGCCGTCTTCTCCTGACGCTCTGGCTCAGAGGCTTGATATCATGACGCCCCCTCCCCGACCGCTCGAATATCGCCATGGCCGTAACCAAAGCCGAACTGACCGACACCCTGGTAAATCGCCTGGGACTGAACCAGCGCGAAGCCAAGGAAATGGTCGAGGCGTTCTTCGACGAGATCAGTACCTGCCTGACTGCGGGCAACGAGGTGAAACTCTCCGGATTCGGCCAGTTTGTCGTGCGCGACAAGCCTGAACGGCCGGGGCGCAATCCCAAGACCAAGGCCCCGGCGACGATCAGCGCCCGCCGGGTGGTAACCTTCCGCCCGAGCGGCCTGTTGCGCACCCGGGTGGCGGCGGCCTAGACATCGGATCCGACACACGGACTGGGGCGCTGGGGCGGCATACCCCGCGCAAACCCAGCCCAATATAAAACCGTTTGCTATTCGTTGAGGCATGCATTCCGTCATGCGCCTTTTTTTAACTCACGAAAGCAAATTGTTATGAAATCGTTTCTCCCAAAGATGGCCGTCAGCGTGCTGGATTTTCCGGTCCTCACGGACATTGAGCGCCTATTGCGCAAGCATCTGACGCAGGTCTGGCCGACCCGCTATATACCCAAGTGTCCGCCGGCTTGCGCCGCGCTGGTCGACACCGACAGCCTGTCCCTGCTGAGCCTGAACTCGTGTCAGGGCCCGAAAACCCTGCTGGTCTATTTACCCGCGGATTTCGAACCCCATCTCACGGCGTTCGCCACCGAGTCACCCGCAATCCGGATACATCCCGACATCAGTCTGCAGCAGAACGGCGCCTATCTCGCCTGGTCGGCACCGGCCCTCCCGGGGAAACTGCCCCTGACGCTGTGGGTGGAGTTGTCGGCCGTCGTCGAGTCCCTGCGCATGAACGAGGAGATGGCGAACCTCCATGTGCTGCCGGTCGTGTTCTATTCGGGGCAATCGTTCGTTATCCGATTCCTTGAGCCCGATGCCAGCGTCCGGCAGGCGTACGAAACCGCGCTGTCTCAAAGCCAGATGCCGCCGCAAGGCTTCAGCGACCAGGAACGGCAGAAGGCGCGCA
>Ga0302250_1001158_pt1 | contig 21071 bp, 16 predicted proteins | sample AAG_RA_Asp_MG_FD_193536 | JGI IMG/M metagenome (GOLD analysis project Ga0302250, IMG submission 193536) | Enriched activated sludge microbial communities from anaerobic digester in WTTP, New Holstein, Wisconsin, United States - AAG_RA_Asp | ecosystem: Engineered > Bioreactor > Anaerobic >... | reverse complement strand
GGTCGAGAAGATCGGCCACTGCGAACCGCTGCCCGGTCGTTTCTGCCGGTGTGCGGGCAAGGGCGATCGTCATGTTGTTCTTCTGCGAGAGCTCGCGGCCATAGAGTTCCATCTCGGTCATGGCCCGTATGGCGAGCTTGAAGGCCTCCTTTGACTCGTGGAGCTGTTTTCCCGTGTGGTGCTGGACCATCTCGTTCACGCCGACAACCCCGATCGTGTACACCAGCCCTTCGAGTTCAACGGCAAGGGCGCCCCGTTCCCCGGTGTTCGGGTCCTTCGGGCGCTGCATGGCAAACGGCATCCGGCTGTTGGACCGGATCAGGTCCATCCAGCGGCGCTTGATCTTGAAGATCTCGACAGAGACATCCATCAGTTTCTTCAGTTCCGCAAAGAGCCGGGCATCATCACCCTCGGCATTGTAGGCCGCCCGGGGGCAGTTGACCGATACGACCTGCCAGGATCCCATTGAGAAGTGGCGGCCGTTCTCGAAGTTCAGTTTCTTATCGAAATCCGAGTCCTCGTCCGCAACCGCGGAGAACTGGTAGGCGCAGCACTGGTAGCAGGAGATCCCCTTGCCGGCACCGCGGTACGCCGGGAGCTGGTTGTCGTAGTAGGGTGTACCGAATTTGGACGCCAGCTCGAATGTCATGAGGTAGAGGTCCTGGTAGGTGGGGAGATCGGGGTGTTTCTTGTTGAACTCCTCGCGCTCCTGCATGAAGTCCGGTTCAATGGAGATTTCGGGCTTGGGGAAGTTGAAGGGTTTGCCCCAGTAATCTCCCTCAAGCATCACTTCCATGATGGCCTTGAAGAGGAGCCTTACCTCCCGCTCGAACTCGCCATAGGTCCGGTGCGGGGCGGAAGATCCATCCCAGATCTTTCCTTTGTATATGCAGGCCTTATCCTGCCAGAGCGACGGGACGCCCGGAGAGAGCTGGATGGACGAGAAGACGAGCTGGCCGCCCCGGGCAACCATCATCTGGGTCATCTCGTACACGAACATCTGGACCATCTGCTTGATCTCCTCGTACTCCATCCCCTCCATGTACGGGGCAAGGAACGTGAGGAAGTTGTAGTATCCCTGGCCGCCGGCAAAGTTTGTCTGGGCAGACCCGAGGGCTTTCACCGCATGGAGGATTGCAACCTCAGCACGTTTTGCCGGGCCCGCAACCGACGCCTTGGTCCCGTTTCCGTCCGGCATCAGGCCATAATAAAAGAAATAGCGCAGGTCCCAGTCCTGGCAGAAGGGACGAGTGCCGAAATATTCGAGGTCGTGGATGTGCATTTCGCCGGAGAGGTGGTGATCGGCAAGCGTGGGGGGGAGCTGGAGGAGGTACTGCTCTTTTGAGATCTTGTCTGCCTTCTTCTTGTGGGAGGTCTCGGCATTCTCCTGCAGGTTCGCGTTGTCATGGGCCTCGAACCCTTTGCCGACATCGATTAAGTGGGCGTCGTAGACCGGCGTCCCGACACGGGTGGAGACATTCCGGTACTGGACCATGCCGCGTTCAAGGAGGGTGATGTTGACGATCTCGCGGATGAGCGGGCCGGAGAGGGACTTGAGCCCCATGTTCTTGATCTTGTGCTCGACATCGAGAGCGATCTCCTGTGCAGTCTCCTCGGTTGCGCCCTTGTACCCGTAGAATGTCTCGACAAGTTTGGTCTCTTCAACGATCTGGCGGACGATGCGCCTCCGGTCCCATTCAATGATATGCCCGTCGGTCGTCCTGACCGGTGGGAGGGAAGGAGTATACTCGCCAAAGATGGTCTGCTGGCGGGTCTCCTGCCGGGGCATCATTCACCCGTGATCAGCTGATTGAGGTGCTCATTGTTGAGTTTTCCCGAAGGAAAGAGATCGGCTGAAGTGAAGAAGTCCTCGCTCTTCTGGAGCACCGGGGCCTCGTTCACGAACACGCCGTTGACGCGCAGTTCGGTCAGCGACTCGGCGCTGGACAGGTCGCGCTCGACATAGGGATATCCCCCGGTCTTCAAAAATGTCTTGAGGAGTTCGCAATTCGGGCAGTGCTCAAGTGTGTATACAATCAGCTGTGGAGAATCCGTCACAAAAAACACCCTCTACTCTGTTAATGATCCTTTAGGTGGTATGTAAATAAAAAAATCATGGTTCGCGAGGCATTGTCCCTCCCCTTTTTTTGGGGCGATTACCCTTATCAGGGAATTGGAACAATACTACCGTAATGGTCAGGACGTTTGTCGCGCTGGAGCTCTCCGAAATGGTACGCGGGCAGCTGAAGGAGGCCCAGGATGTGCTTAAGACCAGCTCTTCGCGGCTTACGTTCGTTGATCCATCCCTCATCCACATTACGGTGAAGTTCCTTGGTGAAGTGGATGAGAAGATGCTCGTGCGGATCACAGACGCCCTGAAGCAAATACCGTTCCAACCATTTCCCGTTTCCGCCGGGACCGTGACGGTGAACAACCCGAGACGCCCGCATACCGTCTGGTGTGCCATTGAGGACAACGGGAACGGGGAACGGCTCCTCTCTCTTGTGGAGGACGCCCTCTCTCCGCTTGGCTTTCCCCGCGAGAGCCGGAAGTTCACGCCCCACGCGACCGTGGCACGGGTGAAGGACTCCGACCCGTCGCTCTTTGCCGTACTCGACCAGCTCAAGGGTAAGACCTATGGAGAATGCACGGTCAGCGGTCTGAAACTCAAGAAGAGCACCCTGACCCCCCGGGGCCCGGTGTACGAGGATCTGCTGGAGGTGAAATGGTGACCCGGAGTCCTCTTGAAGAAGCCGAGCTTGCCTCCTTGCGCCCCACGCAGGAAGAGAAGGACCATGTCTGCGGGATTGCCCAGCGGCTCTTGGAGAAGATCCGGGAGAGCGGCAAGGCCGAGGGAATGGTCGTGGGATCGATTGCCCGACACACGTGGGTTAAGGGAGACCGCGATCTCGATGTTTTCATGCTGTTCGACCCGTCCCTGACCCGGGAACAGCTCGAAGCCGAAGGCCTGGCACTGGCCCGGAGCATAGCAGCGGCTTTCACCGACACCTACCACGAGAAGTACGCCGAGCACCCGTACATCAATGCCACGATCGAAGACGTTGACGTGGACCTCGTCCCCTGCTACAAGGTGGAGAGCGCATCCAGGATCCAGAGCGCGGTTGACCGGACGCCGTTCCATACCCGGTATATCACCGAGAAGATCAATGGCCTCATCGACGATGTCCTCCTCCTCAAACGGTTCACGAAAGCCGGCGGGATCTATGGCTCCGACCAGATGACCGAGGGTTTCTCCGGGTATCTCTGCGAGCTCCTCATCCTCCACTACGGGGGCTTCACTCCGCTCCTGAACGCCGCGGCCGAATGGAAGCCCCGGACATTGATCGATGTGGAGAACCATGTGGCCAAGGAGTTCGATGAACCCCTCGTCATGATCGACCCGGTCGACCCGAAGCGTAATGTCGCAGCAGCGGTCTCGGTCGACCGCATGGCCGAGTTCGTGGAACTGGCGCGGGGTTATCTCGAAGCCCCGTCCGAAGCCTTCTTCCAATTGCCGGAGGAGCCCCCCATCACAAAGGAAGATCTGGAAAAACTCCTGGACGAACGCGGGACTTCCCTCTTTGCGATCACCTTTGCGACCCCGCCGTACATTGAGGAGATCGTGGTCCCCCAGCTGAAACGCAGCACCCTTGCGGTGAGCGAGCACCTTGAACGGAACGGATTTGCGGTGCACCACGCGGATTACCGGATGGGAAACGAGGAATCCATGATCCTTGTCGAGCTGCTGGTCTCCCGGCTGCCGGCAATCCGGAGCCATGCCGGCCCCCCGGTCTGGAACCGGATCAATGCGGAAAAGTTCCGGGCCAAGTACCTCACGTCCGACCTGCCCGGCCCCTATATTGTCAACGGCCGGTACGAAACGGAAGTCCCCCGCGAGTTCCAACATGCCGGCGACCTGCTCCGGTCCGCAGGCATGATGCAGGTGAGCCTGGGGAAGCATGTGCGGCAGGCGTTTGAGAACGGGTGGAAGGTGCAGGAAGGTGCGGAATGCTGGAGCCCGGGCTTTGCGGCGTTTATTGGTGGGTTCTTTGGCCGGTGCTCGCCGCTGGTGAGGATGGGGAAGGGGAAGTGAAGAGGGAGAACTTGTAATATTTTTGGAGATCTATGAGGTTCATCCTTCCAACCACCTGAGTTTACCGTTGTGGTCATTATTAAGGAATCATCAACAATTACATCAACACAGGCCGTAAAAAATCGCATAAGGTTTACCGCTTCCGGGAACGGTTCCACGCAGGGCCCCTAAAATCTTATTGTCGCCCCTTTTTCTTCAGCATCGCCAGCCCGGTTGACGGTTTGACAAGCTCCATCTGGTAATCGTCCCGCATCGTCTTTCTGGCCGCCCTGATGAGCGGCTCGTCGCGTGTCACAAAATAGTCCGCACGGTTGATGATCGCAGTTGTCAGGAGCGTTGCGTCCTGCGTCTTGGCATCCTTCGTGAGGAAGAGAAGCGGGGCATAGATCGACCAGTACTCCGGGTCGGTCATCGCAGACTGTTCCGGAACATAATGGATCGATCCCGCTCCCAGCAGGGCATCAAACGACTGGAGGGTCTGGTTGTAGACAGCCTCGAAGCACTTTGCCGGAATCTCCGGGTTTGTCCGGGCATCCCTCCAGCGGGAGATGGGCATTCCTTTGTTGAACAGGATGATGCTCCGGAGCTCATCCTTTACCGCGTAAAACAGTTCGTTGATGGCAAGCGAGGAGACATAGAATTCATGCTCGGATTCCGGAATATCGTCGTCAACAATCGTATCGATGAAGGACAGGGAATCGGAGTAATGGCTCAGGTAGACTTCCCGGAATTCCGGTGAAAGGTGGTATCCCTTGCAGAGGATATCGAGGACCCCGCCGGATCCCAGCACCCAGTGAGTCAGGACATTTGCATCAATGAACCAGACCTTTCCGGAAATAGTATCGCCTCAAAAAAATCAGCGTCTGCTCTTCTTCTTGGGACTCCACAATCCCTTGATCTGCCCGGGCTCCCCATATTTACTGGAGTTCTGGCGGATCTCGTAGTATCGTTCGGTCACCGGATTATAGATACGCTTCTTTGCGGTAGCGGGCGACATAAGGTCACGCTCCTATGATGGAGTATTATTCGTGCTCTGTGTATATACCTGTTTATTGTCCCTGCCCCAGCCCGGTCCCTCTATCGTCAACGGCCGGTACGAGACGGAAGTCGCCCGCGAGTTCCGAAATGCCGGCGACCTGCTCCGGTCCGAAGGCATGATGCAGGTGAGCCTGGGGAAGACATGTCCACGTGGCGTTTGGAAACGGGTGGAAGGTGCAGGAAGGCCTGGTGTGCTGGAGCCCATGCTTCAGGTCTGATGACCATCAGCACCCCCAAGGGGTAGGGGCGCAGGAGATGCCTCTGTATTAGGTAGTGTACACGAAATGCTGTAAAAGTGAAGATGCCCTGTATCCAACAGTGAATTGACAAACCAAAGAGGAACAGGGCAATGAATCTAAGCGACATTGTACAAATTTACCTTACCGATAACAAGAAGGGAATGCAGCAATTCATCACATGGTTCCTGAACGATGTGATGAACGAGGAAGTGGCTCAACAGGTCGGAGTACCCCGTTATACAAGGTCCAGTGCGAGGAGAGCGCACCGGAACGGGTACCGGCAGAGATCGCTCAAGACCCGGTTTGGCGAACTCCGTCTTCTGAAACTTCAGTTACGGGAGATCCCGTTTGAAACTAAAGTCTTTGATCGGTACTCGAGATTAAGAGTGGATTAGTCGGGAAATCAGACCCCCTACCCCTCCTCCAAAAGTCCCGAGAATACCATACAATAATCCTAAAGCAATGGACATTAAGCATACAACAACGAGTGGACTTATACCAGTATACATTTCCACGAGCAACATGAATGCAGAAAAATGCAATCCAATGCCAACAACAAATAGGATAATTATAATAATTCCTGAAAACAGGCCAGATAAAAAACCTGCAACAATTCCTCGCCTTACACTTCCACCCGAAGCTAAACCAGAAATTGTACTCCCTATGAGCGAGAATGAAAATGGAATGAAAAAAAACATTAAAATGTTAATTAGTGCTCCTCCTATAACAGCAATCCAAAAAGGATCTTTGTCACGATTATTGCGCACTTCCTTGTTTGTCTCAGTATCAGAACTAAATTGATTTTGATGGGCCAGGTAATCTTCGATTTGATCGTCAATGTCTGCCGACATGTTATATGGGGAAATTGCCTTTACTGTGTATTATATTTAGTCATCTTTTCGTCGATGTCTGGCAAATTGGTAAAAAACCTAAAAAAAAAATTCTCCATTAAACCATTGTTAATCGGCATCAAATTCCAGTGTTTTGAGAAGCTCAACTTTTCCATATCGTTTCTGAAGTATTAATAACTCAGCACTCACTTCATGATTTCCACGCTTCAATTGCCCCAAGTCAAATATATGCTCTCCTGGTGCGTCAATAATTCCGATACTTCGATCATCTAACGAAATGCTGCAACTCATGGATTTGATTTCTCTATTCAGATTAATGGTCAGGTGTAACTTGAACATCCGTTTTTCTGAAGGGACTTCAAGAACTTTCATTTCAATATTCGCATTAATCGAACAGAAATGCCTGTCAACAAGAAATGCTGTACAAAGCAAGAAAATTAGAATTAGCGGCACTGTATAAAGATAATCATTCGCGAAATAGGGAAAAAAATCCCATTCATTTACGATACCATCACCATCAACATCTTTTGCCCATTTTGAGGCATTTTTTGCTGAGTCGTACGCAAGAACATAATCCTGGTTTGAAAAAGATACCTTCGCTTTATTCAGTTCAGATTCGGCAATTTCGGGTTGGAACCTACGGTTTTTTTCAATTAAACTCTCACTTTCTGGAATTATTATCTGAGCTGTGGGTATAAGGGTGTAATTCAGTTCTTTCTTTTCATCATTAATCTCATATGATTCTTCAAAGTTTTCGAACGCATATGGGGCTTGAATTTTTATCTTATGGGTACCAGCAGATATCGTAATTTGTAACGGGGTTATGCCCACGGATTTGTCATCAATAAAAATCTCAGCAGACGAGGGGATTGAATTGATAGTGATGTGGCTCTCTTTAACTGTTAAATCGAGAGTAACTGTTGTTGTTTGTCCTGGTTGTACAGTAACCTCTTTCGCCCACTCCAAATATCCTCGCCGTTTTGCTTCAATGAGATACACCCCTTCAAAAAGATCATTTTCGCTAAAACGTTCTTCAGTATTTGTATTGCGAATTTTTTCACCATTTAGATAGACATCTACCCCATTTAACGGAGAGTAAAATTGAATATTCCCTTTTCCCAATGGAGTGGGGGATGATTTTATCACAGGTCGCATTCTGTGAAAAACACGATACACTCCATATCCCATTTCCTCCTGTTTCTGAACATAAGAATAGGTCTCATATCCTTCTTTTTCAAAAGTGATTGTATGTGGTTTTAACGCCTGGGCATAATCTGTCGTACAGGCCTCGTTTGGCTTTGTTTCCCCAATATAAACCCCGTCTATGTAATAACTGACACCTGCCGGTTCTGATGTGACACAAAAACCCTCTGCGGATGAGGGACCGATAATCACACCAGATATGAGGTAAAGGGTAACTAATACGAGAATGAAATTTTTAACAGAGGGCAATAAACAAATCTGATTTGTGGATTTTACCGAAAAAAAACCGGGGATCTTCATCATCACTCTCTTATGGGCGTGAGATTTTCAATGAATAAACCATATATGCCCTTACCATCATAGTCAAGAGTGAGGACATTTCCACTCCCATCACCTGCCGGTTTTACAGTTTTTGGAGGTTCCCATTCGTTATTGCGATATTTCGTGATGAAAACCTCTTTATAATTTTCATGATTTGTTACTAATATTTTCAATTTGGGATTTCCATTTGGAGATTCTTGTAAATTTTCGATATGGACATTGTATGCTTTTCCATCCTGGAGACTATATTTTTTATTCTTGTAGGTAATTTGAACATCATATCCCGATGCACTTTCAGGATTAATTGACAGTTTTGTTTCGTTATCAATAATCCCTTGAACGGGCACTTGCACTTGTGCCTTCGTATCAGCAGATTCAAGCACGCAACACGTTGGAAATTCGCAGTCAGGATACTGAAACTTCTCCTTATTCACACAGAAATCTGGAAATGTAGATTCATGACTTTGAGCAGACTCATTGGTGCTGAAAATTCCAGGTATGCCTATCGCTGGCAGGGCCATATTGAAAGGATTAAAAATCAATACCGCCGCCGCAATTATCGCGAGAATGAGAATTATTATACCAACAATTATTGCAACCTTGCGGAAATCCCTTGGCCGTGAATTGTACATCTCGAATTCGGGTCCTTTAGACGCAAATTTGACCCTCGGAGAAATTGTAGGAACAACAAATGTTTTTTCCTTTTTGATTTTTTTCAATATGCTAAGTACTTCATCCTTAATTTCAGGAGAGGGATAATGATCCACATGCATCGCAGTTTTTTCGATTTTCTCGATATCATCAGCGAAATAATTGGTACGGATGACGGTTTCGAATTCTTGCGTATTATATTGATTTGAATTCACATAGATCTCAAAATATTTTCTGCTTCCCTTGTAGAGCTGATCGATTGCTGTTTTTACGTTCAAACGAATTTTATTTCCGTCAATATGTTTTTCAAAAATGTAGAGTGTCCAATCAATATCTAGTTCCTTCCTTTTGGTTGAATCTGGTTCAGATTTTATTATCGTTTGAACAATTGATCTTACAATGTCGGTTTTGTTTGCCAAGATCGTCTTTAATGGCACTTTTGGTAAAAAATCAACAAGTTTTTTATAGTGTGTATCATCATCAGGCAGGATGTTAACCGAATTAGTATCAAAATCTATATCGATTTTCGATTTGTCGGGATGTTTATTTGCGCAGATAATGAGATCTGCGGGAACGATGAGTTGAGAAATTACGAATGTAAATCCGGTATGCAATGCAGGTTTAATATAATCAAGGAGAAATCCGATGATAGAAAGGGAATTGATCAAATCTTTTGAACAGACAAAGGATTCCTTGGAAAAAAGGAGTTTCCCCCCAATGGTTTTTGCATAACCCTGAGCTTTTTGATTGTTAGGAATCTTGAAGTCCTCTTTTGTTATTCGCTCTTCTTCGTAGATGTCAAGGAATTCGTATCCTGATTGAAGAATGAATGTTTTTGCATCAGAGAAATAGTCTTGAAGAAACCTAAAAGAAGAGACAGAGTTTAACTCATCAGGTGTGTATTCCCCAAAGAAAATGAATCCTTCCACGCGTTCACCAGAATTTGGTTTTAAATTTACATAACTGCCCAGAATTATTGAAGTGGATGAGGACTTAAAAAAGAGAGAGATATATCCTTTACTGACATCTCTTGCATATACTGAATATGGATCTTCAGAGAGTGATCCAGTTATCTTCAGACCATCTTTGGCAAATATCCCAAATTTTTTCGTCATCTCATCACCAATTATGATCCAAATTCGATCACTTCATCAAATCCCCAAGGTTCTAATGGCGGAGTATTTTTAGTAATATCCATCAATACAGGATCGTAACTTGCCCATGTGCTAACAGCGATAAAGTGAAAATCAATATCATTTAGTGTATTTTCTAAATTTTTATATTTGTTCATTGTAATGAGATCCTCGTGCAGGCGCTCTTCGAAAAGGTTTCCTTCTTTTGAGTGTTCAGAGATACTGATCAAATGCTCTCCATCAGCAATCTCACGTAAATCCGAACCTAACTCAGTTTGACTGTTCAAAATCTCATCGAATTTTGTTACAACAACACAGAACTTTTTCCTTACACCCATGAAACTGAAGATACTACCGCCATCAAGAGAATTTAAAATTTTACTATAGATCATAAACTCTTTTGCGAGTAACGGGCGTGAATCTTTTTTATTTATTACTTTCTCACCATCGGCAAGGAAAATTATCTTTCCAGCTTTCTGGATATACCCGTGAAACACTACAGTAATCAACGCTTCCAAAAATTCAGAATCAACAAAGAGTTCACGAAAGTCTTCATCAATTCTTTTGCAGAATTCCAAGGTTCCACTCTTCTCCATTAACTCAGTTTCTGAAATTTTTGTTTTGTCAGAAAGATATTTGATAGATTTTTTATATTTTTTTTCGGATATTTCTGGCATCTGTTCGCCGGAATAATCCAAAAATGTCCATGTGACTGGGCGGAAAAAACTAAGTTTTCCCGAAAACTGGTAAATACACAATGTAAAATCACGAGTGCTTTCGAATTTTTCCCTTTTTTCAATTTGTTCCGCAAAGTATTCGAGAGAGTATAGTTTCTTCGCTTTATCCGAAGGAGAAACTACAAAATTTTCTTTTTGTTGTCCGCCCATATTTTTATTAAGAATATGCTCAAAAAAACCCATCATGAAATAGGTTTTTCCAGATGAACGTGGACCGAATACAAAAATGTCTGATGATTTCACACCCACAATAGAATAGAATAGAAGGAGATAAACGAGCAAAGCAGCGATTATCCCGAGTAAATGCGTGTATAATATTTGCATTGCTAATTCAGAAGAATAAGAATCTGTTGGAATTGAAGCACTCATATCAAAATAACTTATAACGAGCGTAAAGAGAATAAAAAAGAAGAAAACCGTGAGAAGGCCCCGGGCGGCTATTGCGAGACGATCAAATCGGTTGGTGTAAAGGAAAATGCCAGAAATTATTGCACCAATGATAAATCCAAATAACGTGCTTTGCAGGTAAAGGAATTCAAAATGGAGAGAATTGATCATCAGTATAAGGAAAATACTTCCAAACAGGATAGCGCTTTTTCTGGAGTCGGTTGATAGAAACATACCTCCTGCAAAAACAAGGGCAATTGCCAAGAGTACATATAATAATTGGATAACCGGTGCATCTAATTGAGGCTTGTTAAATGCTGAACTAAAAAAAATAAATAATACTGCTAGTAGAATGCCTAAAATGCAAGTACCGAAAAGAAAATATTTTCTCTTTTCATTCTGAATAATCATTTTTTCACTGCATCCTGAAGAGATTTCACCTTATATAATTCAAGGACGTCACGGATAGCTTGTCCTTTATTGGTATCATCTTTCTCGTATTGTTCAATATTGGCTTTCTCCGCACCGACTTCAAGTCTGAGCAACTTATCACGTACGATGTATTTTCCTTCCTGCATCAGAAGCACGTGATGACAGAGATTATTTTTCCCAAGCTCGTACTTCTCCCAATATCCCCCACCAGATATCATCGGAGATATATTATCAAGGAAACTTGCACTTACAAAGAATGATATTGCAACTTCCCAGGGTTTTGAGTGATTATGAGCTTTAACAAGGGCCTCGTTTGAGCTGTGCAGGTTGAATTCCTGTTTTATCGCGTTTTTATGCGTTGGAAGTGTATTGATAATCCAATCAGAAATCTTATGTGAGGCAGATGAGACAACCAGCGATGCGGTCTCAAAATGCCACGCTTCTTTTTTCACATCAGTCTCAAAATTAATGACTGAATTTCGGATACCAAGCTTTTTCACATCAAACAGGTCTCGTATTCTCTGGTTGATTTGATTCTTTAGTTTATTAATCTCAATTTCACCGTCATCCGAAATATCTAATGCACTTAAATCGGAATTTTTCTTGGAGAGAATTGATAAAACCCGGGGATTAATCTCACCTACACGGGTTTTGTAAGACCGCGATACAGTTTCGATTCCAAGATTCTTCTTCTCATTAATACTCTTCATCTTGCGATTGATTTCATCGAGAGTATTATTATACTCCTGACGGAGCGGGAATGTATCGTCAACAACCAATGTCAGATTCTCAAACAGTGTTTTTTCTGTTGCCATGTCCTTATTTTGTTTTGTGATATTCTCCTGTTTTTTGTGAATCTGGTTCAGTTTTTCTGTAAAGTCAGACTTCTCAATTTTAGTGATAAACAATTCCTTCTTAATTTCAGAAATTATCTGGTTGGAATCATTCTTTTCAAAACACGGGTTCATTTTTTGTGCGTCAGCAGTATCAATTTGAGTTTCATTGACAAGTAATTTGAAAATATCTTCCTTGACACGGTTCATCTTCTGCTGAACTTCAATAGAGAGGAAGCCTTGTGAAAACTCAATATCAAATGGTGCACGAACTGCGATAGTTTCGCGCGAACTGTTGGCATATGTAATAATATTTTCTTGACTAAGCCTCTTATGTTTCTGGATATTTTCTTTGGTGATCTTTTCCCCCTTCCCGAAAATAAGCCCTAATGCGTAGTCAATCCATTTTTTAAGGAGAGGATCTTTTTCATTATAAATTGAAAGGAAATAATCATAGTAATAATAATCAGATAAATGTTGAGCGATACTTTTTAGCCTTTCACGCTGGTCTTTGGTAACAGGATCGCGCAATTCATCAACAGCTCGTTGAACATCACCGAGGGGAACTTCTTTCAACCAGGCATCTCTGGAGAATGTTGGGGGTTTTTTCTCTTTTGATTTCAACTGTAATTCTTTCAACCTGTTCGTCATCAGGTCAAATTTTTCCCTGAATTTATCTTCGCTATCAAGGATTTGTTGAGATCTGGATTTCAAATCAAGATAATCATTGATTGGTTTGATCAATGTATTGCACTTGGTTTCAATTAATTGGGATATTTTTTCTTTCTCGCTTTCAATTTTTTCCTCATCTGCGATAAGTTGACTTTGTTTCTTTTTGAGATCCTGTATCTCACCATCGATCTCCGCTTTCCGGGTCGCTATTGAATTTTGAACTTCAGATATATCCTGATTACCACGTAAAATGGTAACAATTGCCTTTCGTGTAGTGATATCTTTAATACTCCCATTACGTCTCTGGATCTCAGCAAATAGTGAAATCCAAGCAAAAGACGATATGGCAGCATTGAATAATTTTTTATCACTTTCACTTTCGAAAGATTTGCTGCTGCTGGATTCTAAATATTGCTTTATTTTGCTCGCATATTCACTCAAATCGTCATAAACATCAATTTTCTCAAATTGCCTTAGACGGGGATCCATTTGGTTTTTGATGAAGAATGAAATATCCGCAGGTGTTTTATATTCTAATAAATTTGCTACATCACACTCCCAGATTCTACTGACTTTTTCTATTTCCTTTTTAACCGCGGATAGATCCATTTGGGTAATTTCGGATTTTTCCTCAAATTGCTCGGGGAATCTCCGGTTAATGGAATTGATAAATTCACTCACTTTATTATTTAAATCCGCTCGGATTTTTGCGATGGTTCCCAAATCGACAATCACTGATTCAAATTCGGATTTGAGTTTTTGGAGTTCTTCAATGGGATATTCAATAACATGTGCGTCAGCAAAAATAAACCCGGCATACGGAGCTTTCGCTTCAATCAGATTGACAGCATCAGATCCTGGAAGAGAAAGAGCGTTTGTAAAGAGATAGGGGAATGAGTTATCAAAATCAACAACATCATCAATTTGTTCAAGACCATTGGTAAAACCGGTAGGTCCCAGTGAGGAGAGGATAATGTAATTAAATAGTGGGTCTTCGTTTCCTCGGTTGAGATTCAGATATTCGAGTTCGGTCAATGCAATTGCAGCATTTAACTGTTCTTTTTTTGTCTCGGTCAATGCTGGGAGCAGCGCAAATAACCAGATCTTTCTTTCAGGACCACTGTTATGACGGATAAATCGTGCAAGATCGATGAACATGCCACTTCCGGTACCCCCACCTAATCCGACAATAATTGCGACATCTCCCTGACCCTGGAATGACGGGAATTGCTGGTCTCCGCTTTGGGTAATCGCCTTATAAAAGGCGGCTTTTGAAATGCCTCTTCTACGGTGAACTCCTCCACCAAAATCGCTGTGAATATCCGGGTCAATTGATTGCAAGTTTTTATATAACCACTTTGAGTCGGGATCATGCATCCACCAGACGGTGGTTTTAATTGGATTCTGGGCTGCTTTTACCTGACTAATTACTCTAGTGTCGGTTAAATCAGTGACTTTGTCGAGAGAGGCAAGTTCTGGAATGCAGATATATTTGTAGGATATATCTCCCATCAGCTCAGTGCGTTTCTCTTTTTTCATTTTGTCAATTGCATCAATGATTTTTTTGGTTCTTTTTTTATCGTCAGGGCTCTCTCTAGTGTCCGTATCAATTACTTCAAAACGGAGTCGTGTATTTCCGCTGAGATATGCATTCAGAAACCACTCATGGTCACACAAACGATTAACCAGTCGTTTTCCAGCTCCACCAATGGCTACAACGGTTAAATCAGATGGCGCTTTAAAAGGTTGCGATTGTTTTTCACTATCTGGCATAATTATTTCACCTCCGGCATTTCTGGGTCTTTTTCTGGATCACCAATTTTCTTCATTCTGGCCACTCCAATTCTTATACCAACAATAAGCATTATCACTCCAATAACGATAATTGAGACAATGGAAACAAAAAGTTCGACCATAGGTGGCTTGCCTTTAAAATAATTTACTAATTGATTCGCTTCCCCCCAGAGTCCTTTGTTGGTTAAATCTTGGATAATCGGTTTCAACTGACTATCTTTGACATCATCAATATTCGGGGGAATGCAATCGCTTGCGGGTTTCACACTGAATACTTTTGTATCTCCAGACCCCACTGCATATCCTTTCGAGTCATACGGTTGTACACTAAAATACCGCTTCCCGCTAACCTCCAGTTTACAAATCACTACACCATTATAGGGAATTACCTGTTTAATTGAGGGAGTTCTTCCAGAAAATTCAATAATAATGGGTGTGTTGAGATCTCCTGGCGCTGAGATCTGGATCTTTTTCTGCATCAGGACCGGTGAATTATTACCAATACCAAACTTTTCGGGGTCAGGTATATTCCACATTGGTGTATTGTTAAAAGGTTCCAGATCCGTTTCAAGAATAATAAATGAGGTTTGCTGAGGAATGCCGGTAATAGTCATTTGGTATTTGACCATTTCCCCCTCATTTAATTGTTGAGATAAGGAAGGGTTTGGATCAACAATCAATGCAGTTACGCTGGGAACCGCAAGGAAAATGAGGGTAAAAAGCATCAATATAATTTGCTTAAATGTGAACCGCACCATAATGGGTTATTTTCATTATTTTGATATGAATATTTCTTTTCCTTTTTTTTCACAAAAGGTTTTGTCTGTTTTAAGTAGAATCAAAAAGGAAATCGAAACGGAATTCCCAATTAGATACATTTTTAGAGTTTTTAGGCAATTTCAAAATCTAAAGTATCTGTGGTGATAGTTTTCCCATATCTTATCTTTTTTACATCAAGTTCAGCAAATATCTGATGAAAACCAGGAGAAAGTTTTCCCAACATTATCCGATGTTCACCATCAGAATCAATAATTTCTGGAATTCTTTTGCCATCAAGTTCAATGACACAAAAAGCATTCTTATATGGTGGACTAATGCGTATTGTGACCAACGCAGACGTGCCGTTTCTTTTTGAGGTTCCTTCGATAACAATATTCATTTTTGCAGTGGCGCGACATCTTCGCCAATCTATAAAAAATAAGCCCGCGATTAAAAGGAAGATCCCCAATGGTAACCCGTAAAGATAATTATTCGGGACACTCGGTTGCATATCCAGCCAGTTGGGTATTCGATCTTGATCAACATCCCCTGCCAAGTCGCCAGATCTTTTTGCGGATTCTAATGCCGCAATATATTCATTTCTGTCAAGTTGTTGGCGGGATTGATCCAACTGCCTTCTTGCGCCATCAGGATTATACTTTGAATTTTCGGCAATCTTTTTTTCTGAAAGGGCAATTTCAGACTGCGCCAATGGAATTAATTCGAAAACTAATGTTTGTCCTTCGAATATCAGATCAATTTCTTGCATTGCACTGGCAAATGCAGGAGACTTAATCTCAAGTTTATGCAGGCCTTGAGGGGTCTTTGCAATATAGGGGGTATCTCCAACATAGGATCCATCAAGATACACACTACCTTTAACCGGAGTTGAGTCAACATTGAGAATGCCATCTTGAGGTCGTAAAGTAACATTGACTTCAGATCTTTTTTCCTGGGTGACAACTATTGATGTTTGATAGTCATCAAAACCGAATTTTCGAAGCTTGATATTATGACTTCCCGGCGTAATTTTTTGGATTGCAATGTTGCTTTTTCCAGAAAAGTTCCCATCAATAAAAATTTCCGCATCAGATGGCTGAGAGATTACATATATCGAACTGAATTCTGGTAAAACTACGAAATCATGATATATCGCTTCAATTTCATTGTAACCGCTTTTTTCTTTCAGGAAAAAATTTGTGCTATAGGGATAATAGCCAGGAAGAGACAAATTAACTAAATATCTTTGTCCCGCGTTAAGGACTAATGATTGATCGGTTTTACCTCGAAAAACACCGTTAATAAAAATATCTGCACCTTTTGGATTTGAAATTATCCTAACGGAATTTTCTTTTTTTTCGAGAGTACAGGAAACGTACGTTGTTCCTTGTGAGGAAACATCGATCCAATCTTCACAATCATAGTAACCGGATAATGTGAATCTAATAATATGAATTCCGTCTGGGACGTTACTTATTAGCGAATTAGATTCCTTTTCCAACAATTCGTCATTAAGATAGATACGGGCTCCTGTCGGAACAGTTATTGCAGAGATCGTGTTTCCCTGGCCAGGACCGATCCTTGATTCGCCTTCCGCTTCAATAGGAGAGATTAATAGTAAGCTAATAAGTGAAAAAAGCAGAAAAAATCTGAATATAGTTTCATTGATTTTCATTTGAAGCCCTTTTTTATACGACTTATTACCGATTAACAAATGAATAGATCTATTGAGTAAAGATAGAATCTTTCGATTTGTTCTTATTATTTTTGCTCTGCAGAAACGTACATGAACGGAAGTTCACACCCGAAACATGAAAATCCCGAAAATAACGTTCTCGCCCGCATCCTTGCACACCTTGGGGCATCAGCCCCCATCAATAGTTCAATGAATTTTTACAGTGCCAAAATTTTCAATAAATTTTTTAAAATTCCGGGAATTGCCGGAAATATTTTTCAAAATATTTACGGCAAAAATTTCCAAAAGATAGAACCCAACCTCCCCCATCCTCTCAAAATATATACTTACATTAAAATAACAAAATATACATCAATCCAGGAGATGCTCCTCATCGACAGAAAAATACCACAACAGGAGGCCCCCGGATGCCCCGCGGCCGGTTCCCGGTAAAAGCGCTCGAAGCCGCGATGAAGATTGCGGTGAAGCGGGGGCGCGTCCGGATGTACGAACGCGGGCCGGGCAGTATCGCAACATTTGTGATCGTTCGCCCGGGGCTGCTTGCCGAAGTCCAAATCAAGCGGCTGCGGCAGATGGGATGCACGAAAGAGTCGCTCGACCGTGATGCGGCTCAGGAGATCGCGGGCCTGAAGATGTACCCGTCCTGCCCGCAGATCTCCCGCGAGCTCTGGGGAGTCTCGCAGGATTATTTCATCCGGTTCTTCCGGATCCTGGACAATGGCATCCTTGAGTTAGGAAGCGATGGCGAGCCGTTGCCGTCCTTCACTCTCGTCCGGCCCGACCAGAAGCCGGGGCCGGTGCGATACCTCCGGCGCCGGAGAAGGGAGCTGGCCGGGAAGGGGAAGGCCCGGAAGGTACCTCCCGCTATGAAGTCGGTCCCTCAGCCAGAGGGGAAGGCTCCGACGGTGACCGATCCTCAAGGGAGCACGCACTCTCCCTGAAAACCCCGTTTTTCAATTCGGGCGTATTTTGCCTATCGGGGGCTATTTTGGCCCCCTTTGATTTTGCCACCTGTTCATCATACCCGCGAACCTGACTTATTCGACCGTTAAGCCTGACATAAACTTCTGGGAACGCTTAATTTAGCCTCTGATTTTCTGGTTTTACGTCTGAAGCCTAAATTGCGCTAATAGAACCCTAATAGATCGCGAAAGTCACCTGCGATCAGGGTATAGAGAGGGTGTTCCGACGGGTGGATCGATGGATCCGGAGGTCCGGGGGGTTTTATGTCCTGATCCATCTCTGCATTCCCTTGCATCCCCGCCCTTTTTTACGCTTCCTACCACACATATTATGAGAACAGAAACAGATTCAGTACAGTTGAGCACCTCCGTATGGGCAATGAATTTTGTATCGGGATGAGCAGCACTACGGGAAAACAAAAATATCATGGTGGGTGAAAATGGCGTCTAACAAATCAGCAGCGGTAACGAAAATTCTGAAAAAGATCGAGTCGGACAAAGTAAAATTTATCCGGCTCCAGTTCACGGACATCCAGGGCCAGCCGAAAAATGTCTCGATTCCGGCCATCCAGGCTGAGAAAGCGCTGACCGAAGGCATCTGGTTCGATGGATCATCCATCGAGGGTTTTGCGCGGGTTGAAGAGTCCGACATGATCCTCAAGCCGGACATTGCAACGTACGCTGTGCTGCCCTGGAGGCAGGCAGAGGCAAAGGTTGCCCGGCTCATTTGCGATATCCAGACCTATGGGAACAAGCCCTTTGATGGCGATCCGCGGTATGCCCTCCATAAGGCGATTGCCGAAGCCGCGAAGATGGGGTTCACGTTCAACACCGGCCCCGAGCTCGAGTTCTTCCTGTTCCGGATGTTCAACGGTCTCCCGACTACCGAGTTCGAGGACCACGGGGATTACTTTGACCTTGCACCCACCGATTCGGCAGAAGATGTCCGCCGCGATGTTGTTCTCGCGCTCAGCGATATGGGATTTGAGATCGAGGCGTCCCACCACGAGGTTGCAGACAGCCAGCACGAGATCGACTTCAAGTATGGCGATGCCCTGACCACTGCTGACCGGGTCATTACGTTCAAGTTTGCAACAAAGTCCATTGCGCTGCAGTATGGTCTCCACGCCTCCTTCATGGCAAAACCGATTGCAGGAATTGCCGGGAGCGGGATGCACACGCATGGCTCGCTTTCGAAGAACGGGAAAAATGCGTTCTATGACCCGAACGCAGAACTCCAGCTCTCGGACACCGCGATGTACTACATCGGCGGCATCTTAAAGCACGCAAAGGCGATCACCCGTCTTGCAAACCCGACCATCAACTCGTACAAACGCCTGGTCCCCGGGTACGAAGCCCCGTGTTATATTTCCTGGAGCGCAGCCAACCGCACAGCACTTGTCCGTGTCCCGGCCGCCCGCGGCAACAGCACCCGTGCCGAGTTCCGGAGTCCCGACCCCATGTGCAACCCGTACCTGACCTTTGCGGCGATGCTTGCAGCGGGTCTTGATGGCATCAGGAACAAGATCATGCCCCCGGAGATGACAAACTCCAACATCTATCACATGGATGAGAAGACCCGGAAGAAAAACAAGATCGAGATGCTGCCCGGAAGCCTCATGGAGTCCAATGCTGCCCTTCTGAAAGATGATGTGCTCTGTAACATTCTCGGAGAACACGTTGTCTCGAACCTGACACGCATTGCGGAAATGGAGACCGAATCCTTCAACCTTGCCGTCCACCCGTGGGAACTGGACCGGTACCTGGCAACCTACTGATTTTTCCCAATCTTTTTTCAGAGTCCGTTGTCGTCAGGAATGACCGGGTTATAAATTATCTATTCTGTGGAAACATCTTCAGGGTTATTTCCCCCTTGCGCCAGCCCTGCCCCCAATGGGGGCGGGGGCGCCGGCGATGCCTCGGTATTACCTGAAAGCGATACTTTGGTAAGGAGTTGTTTTTAAAAAATGGAAATTGAAGCCGCCGCGGGGCGTCCTTCGGGGCGGCGGCCGTTCATCACAACCGGGGGTATGGGGGCATTAGCCCCCATCATTACTTCAAAGGAGTTCAACAGAGAATATTTACGACAAAGATTTATTTCTGCCCGAGATTTTCTGTTACAATTCCCAACCTTACAAAAAAAGATGCGGGGCCGGCGTCCCGGAAAAAATTAGTGCTTCTTGTTCTTTTTTATCTTGGCCTTTGCCAGTTTTTCTATTGCAGGGATGTCTGCTCCATCTTTTACGAGAAGTTTTTGGGCCTGAACTGTTGCATCGACAAATGCCTTACCCGTGGCGTTCCGGATGAGGAGCGTGGTCATACCCGCCGGACTGCCAACAGAACCGGCTGAAATATCCGCATCAAGGGCCGTGAAGTCCGTGCAGGAATGGCAGCCGTTCCTGATGCAGGCTTCCAGTTCCGGAAGAGGAATGCTCGTGCTGCTACCATCGGTCTTCTCGATGGTGAGTTTTCCTTTCACATCGAGTTTTTTTATCTGGAAGGGCTCAAGGTTGTAACGCATCTTTAGCTGGGTGTGAATGAGCGAGGAATAGTCGAATGACTCGGTACAGAACAGGCCGATGACAAGACGGATTGCCGCGGCATAGGGCCTGAGGAGATCATTGTCACTGGTCCGGATCTTTCCGAGTGCCTGGACTGCACAGGGGACCCCGACGACGGCAATCCGCCGGTATTTCTTCTCGATGACGGCGGTTTTGAGCGCTGCAAGGAGCGGCACCCACCAGCTGTACCGGCTGCCGGCAACGGTGATGAGCGCTTCGGACTGCGTGATGATTACCGATGAGGGTTTCAGGGTGAACCGGTCCTCGCTCACGGTAACAACCGCATCAATGAGCCCAGCATCAAGTGCGTGGGAAAGGATGGCCGTGACCGCACCCCCGCTCTGCGCATGGGGAACTTCCGATGCTGACCTGGCAGACAGGAGTTCGAGATACGTGCCGAGTGTTTGCTCCGGCTGCGGCCCGGTCCTCGGGCATGCAGCATAACAGGCGCCGCAGGCAACGGAATCCGTTGCCTGTTTGCAATAGCCTGAACTGACCGGGCTTGTCACCATCTCCCCTTTTTGAAACGACAATGCATCCGCCGGGCAGACTGCAATACAGGCACCGCAGCCCGAGCATATTCCGGTCTCCCAGACCTCCTTTTTCAGATCAAGATAATTTTTTTGTGCCATTGCTCTCACTCCCACGTGTACTTGCTGGCAAAGGGTCGTTTGCTCGCGGGTACGATCTTCGAATAGTCTGCGGAAAA